>JADMIO011153579.1_pt1 | contig 59326 bp, 62 predicted proteins | sample 8958161 | NCBI WGS metagenome assembly JADMIO01 (sample SAMN16585339, study PRJNA669376) | soil metagenome | isolation source: Crop rotation soil | place: USA: Cullars Rotation, Alabama | collected 2011 | reverse complement strand
GCCGCGACTTCAAGTCACGTGAATTCCAAGCTTCGGATCCCACTGTGCTGGAAAGTATGGTGACCATATCAGGCAATACTCGCGTCAAATCCTTATCAAAGAAAGTGAAAAAGGTCGCGTTGACAGGGCCAGTTAAAAACGAATCGGCGTATAGTAACCCGAAAGCAGAGGATTTCCTAATCTGCAATGACTGCAGGCATAACACGATGACCTATGAACCGTCCAACGATGGCGCCTGTTTATGTGGGTGTCACTAGTCCAAATCGTGAACCCAGGGGATTAATCGATTATTTCCATGCCCGAACAAACACAACCGAAGTATGCTTGTCATGCGGTGGATCAAATATTACTTGTTCTAATTCCTCGAGCTCCGCTAAAATGAATGGAACAATTACCGAGTTTAAATGGAATAACACAATACCAAGACGTTGATGCAATCCAACTAACTATGTAATCTTGTGTTCTCAGCACAAGGCTTAAACCGTCTGACAGATGATTATATGCACTTTGTACCTTATTTAGAGAATCCTTCACTATAAGTTAAATCAGTTTTTTCAGGATGAAAAGTTAGTGCATCAAGACCTGTATCTGTATTTGGATCCCCAACACTGTGAACAAAAATAGTCATTTGTGTCCGGATCCTGTGCAACCAAAATCTTTTTTTGTTTACATCCCGCACAGACATCCTTTTGCCATAACTTATCTTGTCCCATTTCGCCTCCCACGCATAATCCCAAGTTTTTCAGTATTAGCATAATGGAAATTCCTGAACATTGACACAGTACAGAATCTTTTAGTCTTTAATATTTTGTCAACCATTATTCTTGTACCGGAATGTCATACTGATGGGCTGGGACCTAATAGCATTTTTTTTCTCAATCATGTATAATTTAACGTATCATTTTTCGGAGTTATGTTACTTTAGGGGCTATCCTTTAATGCAACTGGCGGCGCAAACATAACCCAAATTATGAATGACAATATGACAGGGATGAAAAAACAGTTCGAATACACAGGACAGAATATAGGTTTAATGATAGCAAAAGGAAGGAACGGATAGAGTTACTAATTCTAATATTGGCTTTCAAAGCTCTATCAATTAAAGCAGACACAAAAAGTACCAAAAAATAAAAAATGGGGGTGGACGCACTATTTATGTCGTATTACCCAAGCACTTTACGTTACCGGTAAATGTATGACTTAGCCCACCGATTGTTTTATAATTTATGGTTACGCCCTTTCCGCATTTCCCGCTAATAATTACATCTTTTGGTACTTTAGCATGACATATTCCATCCTGGGTCTCCTTTCCTTTCAATTCATAAGTTTTTCCAGTACTGCTTCCATCGTAGATATATCCACCTTTATTTTCCGCGCCAGTAAAAGGAGATGCTATATCCCAGTAACCGTGTAGTGTACCTTCCCTGGTATGTGCGGAGAACTGAAGGCCATGCGTATTCTTAGAACTTCCAGTGGAACATGATATTTTTTGATTCTCGCTCGAACCTATTACGATTGCGCCACCGACAAACGCGTGTTTTGCGTATGCTTGACTGAATGTAGCGACCAGGAATGCTGAACCAGTCGTCATCACTATTGCGATTAGAGCTATTACTATTGATTTTCCTACCATCCCTTTTTTTTCCTGCAATTCATGTTGTTCTTTTCTATGGAAATATATAAGGATTGTAACCTCACTAAGAAATATTTATATAAATTACTAATTAGATCGATGTTATGGGGAAAAATAGATTGGTAGCATTAGGTGCAGCGTTAATTCTGTCGGGAATTTTCGTTACTGTCATGAGTTTGAGTAGTCAAGCATCTGCTCAAGAACCAAAACTAGACCTTGATAAATTAAAGCAAATTCTCAATGAAACACGTTCCGCAATAGAAGCAAATGATGATCCTGGAGCCTTGACTCAGTTGGATCTAGCCGATCAACTACTGAGCGGTAATATGACTTCAGGTAATGGGACTAGCACTGAAGCGATAGTAACTGGCTGACCTTTACTTATTTTTTGACGCAAAACCGTCAAACTAAGAATTATCAAACTCATGCCTGAATAAGCGCATTGTCTAATCTAGTATGCTAAAGATGGAATAAATGGCGTTGCCGGGTCTAGGTAGGGGCCGATAGTCATAAGATTTGCGGGCCAACCAATTCGAAAATCACTATCAAGCAACCAATTCATCAATTCAAGGTTTCGAGCAGGTACAAAGAAACCCGGTCCCATGATTGTGGATGAATTCGAAATTAGGACTTTCAAATCATCGTTTGATTTTGCTACTGCATGACCAAACAGCCCGATACCTGCGGCATACCCTGTAATAGCTTTGTTTCGTTCTACCATGGTGGCGACTCCTTGCGCTTTAGCTTGACGTAATTCCATTTCACGTGAAAATCCATGCGCCGATTTGCAGAGCTCATTGCAGACAGAGATATCGTTCTCATCCTGAATTAGCCGTACGTTCACGTTTCCATTGTCGGTACTATTGTCGGTATCTTTTATTGGTTGTCCTTGCATCAAAAATAACGGTTCTCGAAGGCTGAACCCCGATTTTGTATACAATACAAAAGAACGGATATGACTTGGTGATTGCACCAATCTGACCCGATCCTGTTTTTGCATGCGAGCCTCGCCTAGAGCAGCGTCCATCAGAGCCTTGCCAATGCCACCTTCTGCGGAAGGATGTACCGTGAGCGGACCTATAGCTGCCACAGGCGAGGGGGGGAACTTATGAAGGAAGATGCTTCCCAATATCTCGCCTTGTCGTTCTGCTAAAACGCCCCATGAGTTTCGATCGGCAACAAGTCTCCTCATAAGCTCTATACCAAATTGCTCGGATGGTTGTTCTGAAGGATAACCATGAATGGACGAAATGACTCTGTGGGCTTCGTATCCGATTCGGCCGCAGCTTTCAATATCGGTTTCTTGTATAGGTCTAATCTTTACACTCATTCACATTATGAAGTAGACAATTCTATTAAATTTACCGTCCCGAATCGGCAATTTTTTAGTCAATTTCTAGAGTTTGTAACCAATCAATATATCAGCTGGTCCTGATAATGCCTTTTTTTCTATGTTCTCGAATCCAGAATCAGGCAGCATTTCCTTTACCTCTTTGTAGGAATAGTTCCTACCCTGATTTTGTTCTACTATCATTGTAATCCCTAATAGTGCAGATGGAATCGGACCTGTTTTTTCGTCGTTAAGGAACCATTCACTAATTATAATGCATCCGTTCTTTGAAAGTTTATCATAGATTTTCTTCAATAGCATCTTGCTACCTTCATCATCAAGAAAATGTATAATATGTGAAAGGAGAACTACGTCATAACCACTTGGAAGTTCCTCTCTTGAAAAATCATTGACTAGTGTATCTATTCTGCCTTCGAGGCTTAATATATTCATTGGCAACGTGGCATGCTGGAGCCAAGTCAAGCACAGTTGCCCTCATATGTGGATGCGCCTTTACGACCTCGATGGAATACACGCCAGAACCCCCTCCTACATCAAGTATTTTCGAATGTGTTGAGAAATCAAATATTTTGGTAAGCGATACTGCTGGAATAACACTCACCCCGTACATTGCCCGAGTAAATATCTCCATCTCTTTGGTTGCTTTACTAAACTTTGCATCTTCAAAAATTTTGCCTGCACTTTCAACTTGATCATCTTGAACCGGCTTGTTTGACTTCAGTGCTAAAGGGAGCTTATCATATCTTCTGTACATATGCTTATCCAACATTGATATAAAATCCCCAATGTAACTTGGCTTATTTTTGTCAAGATACAACTCTGACATGTAACTTGTAGCTTTACCGTCTTTGACAGTAGCATTCGTTACTTTCAATAGTCCAAGAGAAACTAATGCAATAGTAAAAACCTCTGTAGGGCGGTTTAAAATGTGTTTCAACTCCTCCAGTGTCAATTCTTTACCTCCAGCAAGCTTCGTAAAAATTTCCAATTCTACTTTAGAAACCTAATATCCTGTCGCCATTTGAAAAATTGGATCGGCAGTTATAGTATCCGAATTCATAGAATGGAAGCTGCGCTGGCTAACTGTTACTTAGGCATTCCTTAACTTTGTTCATTCTGACACGTAATTAATTTTCCATATTCATTGAGCTCTAGAGATAATGCAAGGTGTAACTTAGTTCCTAATCAAATCGGTAACGAACTTTTTAAATATTAGTATCTCATTTAGGCTATCACATTATGCTGACAAAAAAATTAATATTAATTTTGGCTACGGTTATAACTGGGTATAGTTTGGCGGTGATGATGAATTTAAATCCAATATCGGCTCAACCGGAGATTACTTCGGTCAGCAAAATGGTACAGGCTGGAGGAGGAAATAGCACTTCCCCTCTGACTATTTTTTTGCCCCAGAATATTGAAATTAAGGCTGGAGAGAGTGTCACTTGGTATAATCCTACACCCGTCTCAGAACCACATTCTGTCACTTTTATGAAAGAAAACAAGTATTTTCCGGATTTTGCTGCACCGTTCAGTGTGCCTAATTCGACTGAATTTCAGTCATTGGATCCAAATTCTAATGCGCAACCACTTTTTCTGCCTCCTCCGGGTGGGCCACCACAAACAAAAACTGTCGTAACTATAAATGCCCGAGCGTTTATTCCTGTAGTAATAGATTCTTCTGGCAGGAACGTTACGTTTCTTCCTCCAAACTCATACTATACTATGGACGGAAGTGAAAGTTATGTTAATTCTGGCTGGTTATGGCCTCAAGGGCAAGCCCCACCAGGCAGTCCTCCAATAAGTAAATTTACAGTTATATTTGAAAAACCTGGAACCTATCATTATATCTGCAATGTCCATCCATGGATGGAGGGCATAGTAAAGGTCAATTAAATTCCTGTGTCATATTGAACTATTTGAACAATTAACATACGAACATATAAGACTGTTCTCCAATGGTAGGAACTTAGTTTCTACCTTCTTCCATCATCGAAGAAGATGGTAATCCTGCCTGGCAAGTCTGGGATACAAAATACCTTGTGATTGCCGCTGGTAAGAGATTCTCCGTGCTGTGTAAGATGGAACTTATCCTCTTAAAATGCTCCCGTACAGGGGGGGTGTTACAATAGTTACTGGAATGGTTTACGCTAATATTGAAACAATGGAGTTTCCTTCTGGAGAAATACGTGGAGATGCCTTTGTTCCTATCGATAGAATCTTTCCAGACTTCAATGACTTTAAGTGGAATTAAATTAGAAGAATACATTAAAAGTTTTATGCCTTCTCAAGCCATTGTTTTTAGATTACCAAGATGCGCCAGATATGGACTGATAACTGACCTCAACCCGTAGGATGTCTACCTGAAAAAACCTTCTAGCCTACCCCTAGAAACTTAGAAAAAAATACGTCAAAAGAGAAGTCTGAAAACTAAGCAATTCTAACATCTTTGGTTAATTTGAAAGACTTGCCCGAGACCTCATCCGTTATTTTGTAATTGATTTTATAGTCGCCTTTGGGAAGTAGATTATCATTGGTTAGGAATAAATGCAAAAACACCTCAGTATTCTTATAATGTGACATTAGCTGGCCTGCGGGAACATCTTGTCCTCCCCCAATAATAGTTCCATTTTGAAAAGTAAATATGATATCGGCCGTAAAGTTCATCAAAAATAGTTTTTCTCCATTTTGTCCCGTAATCTCCTGGTGACCAAATCCGACCGGCTGTACATACAAAGCCATAGTTTCACCAGGATTGAATACATTAGAGTGTTCTTGATAAACTCCATTTCCAAGTTTAGCTGATTCATTTACAAATGTGGCTACAATTGGATGAAATTCCAATGTGTCCCAGACTCTTAGAAACTGATCCCTAGCAGCATCATATTTTGAATCAACGGCACCGGTTGTTTCTGTGGCATTGGGAATGTCCGTAGCTGAGCTGGCATTTGTCATGGTTTCGCCACCAATTTCAAGCGTACCATTTACCATGTTAGAATTCCCGTTAGGGCCCTGACTGAAAGAAATTTGGAGAAATGAAGGGCTCATAAGAATTAAAGACGTCAGAAGACTTCCAGTCAATAAGCTACCAATCAACACAGACTTTCGTTCATGGCAGACTATTTTTACTTTTCCTCCTAGACTTAACCTTCTTTAGATTTGTTGTCACATCTACTCGGTAGATTTAGCTTACACAGGTCTATAATTCAAAGCCACTACGTATGAGGAACTTGTTCAAAAGTTAAATTTTTGCTTACATAGGGGACATCTATCAAATTGAAAACCCTCTTCGCATCCACTGATATTACACACGTAGAGCACTCCACAGGCCGAACATTGATGCTGACGCGAGTTGTACATGTCCTTGTCGTAATTACATGATCTGCCCCCAGATATCAAATTATATGGGAAATTTGATTCTCCTATCCTTAATAATGAAGTTCTTTATTTTTATTTACCTATTAAACGATAATAATTCATTATTTACCAAATAAAAATGCAAATATATTTGTACGCTTGGTACTAATCGTTCATAACTTAGGAAATCGTACCACAATCTATTATTATTGCTAAAATCCTAGATCAAAATTGTTCATTGAAAAGCAAAGGTTGGTTATGATAGTTTAGATGAAAAAGCCAAGGACAACTTTACAATAATTAAAAGACGGTCCTAATCATAGTAAATATTGACCACGAAATACAGCATATGCGTACGGTTCATGGAAAGGCATAGAATAACATAGCAACTCCAGAGCGTGGTATTCACTGTGGAATAATATTGCTCTATCAATTAATCTTCATTTACTACTATCCCATATGGATGTTGTAAAAGATATTCTTTAGACCATTGAATCTCGAGAGTTTTCCAAGTCATGCCCGAGTCTGTGGAGCAAAAGATTCCTCTATTGTTAACTCCATAGAATTCTCCACCAATAGATGGGTTTGAGCTTAGCATCGTTGCTAACGTACCCTCAGATTGAGGTAGTCCAATGGGTAGATGCCATTTTTCATCTTCTTTAGATCTTCTATAGATTACCGAATCAGCTTGATCTATCGCGTGGGATTGCATTGCAGTATGTGAGGCTGATATTATGATAGACTGAGGGTCGGTCGAATCAAGAGCAAGGCTTACAAGATAATTATGTCCCAGCCCTTTACTGGCCGTGGTCCAAGATTTGCCATAATCAAAACTCTCAAAATAGCCGTCCCCTGCTGCAACATATAATCTCTCGGGCACTTTCAAATGAGTTCTCAGAGTATGCGTATCGTAAGGGGAACCCTTTACGCGATCAATCCAATTTTTTCCACCGTCAATACTCTGAACGAGAGCTCCTGCTTCTATCGCTACAAAAATTCGATTTGGGTCGTTTGAATCAATTTCTATCCACCGAACATGATGTGTCCAAGGCCTTGGTGGAAAGCTCCAAGTACTGGAGGAATCTAATTTGTTAAGACCATCCATTTGTTCCCAAGAGATACCGCCATCAGTTGATGTGTATAGAACACTGGGTTCTGTTCCAACATAAACTTTGCAGAAACCATTTTTACTTCCTCCATTCTGATCTACAGAAACAGACATTATCGCTGGAGAAGAAATTATATTTTCTCCAATTCTTTCCCAACTTTCTCCCCTATTATCTGATTTTAGTAAACCACTTTTAAAAGTTCCACAATATAGTCGATCTGAATTTCCTTGATCAAAGGCAATAGTCTGAGGATCGCCATTCAAAGATTCTGTTGTCTTCCATCCGCTCTTGGAAGATTCAAAGATTAGAACAGAGTTTTGCATAGCAACCAATATGAAGGTCATTGACAAATAGCAGCTCCGTCATAACTATTTTTACATTTGCATTCAAGCAGTGTATTACGGTTCTATCCTTAGCCTATTAACGCGCACAAAGCAGTTGTAGCGAGACTCTGATTAATTACTAATTTTGTTCAGGACCAATTAATATTTATTAGTTCAACGCAATGGACTACACAATTAAGGAATCTCCTTTCAATAGTGTAAAACACGAACTAGAATCTCTAGGTGTACGAGCAAACAAACTAAACCGGTATAATGATTTTTACGAAATCAGACATTTGGTAGACAACCTTAAAGAACAATTCTTTCTGGAGTATAAATCCAGACAAGTTTTCACTGATTAAGCTCAGGGTTAATCCCGAACTGGGTAACTAAAACACTCAAAGTCTTTTATATTCTGTTGTTCACTGAATGATTGCGTATTAGGCAAAAGATATTGGTGGGCCTACCTACCCCTTCCATCCCAAATGTCGCCACTAGACCCATCGATTTTTAAGTAATTACGACGTCATAACTAATAATATTTTCCAATCCTCAATTGCCCCCTTAATCCACTCCCGCCCTCTCGTGTTAGCCATGCGCTATAAGTTCAAGTTGGGAGTAACCGGAATGGATCTAAGATTAATGGTATCATGGAGGCAAGAGAGAACAGCATTGCGCAATAAAAGATTATTTGGGCATGCCATTACATTTGTTCCTTTATTTTGGAAAAATACTCTTTAGAGCCGGGTCGTTCTTATTGACGATCGATATGATTGGAAGGAAATGGCCCCTGTGCGACAACGGTTAAGTTAAAGAACTGTTTCTTAATTCTGAAACATTAACCCTAACTTATTTTCGAATAATGATTTAGTTTGTTTAATTAGTTTGATTTCAATGTCTATTTCCGGACCTGTCACTATGCACGTCTGTCCGTTGCTATACCGGGTCTATGATGTGCATAGGCAGGCCACAGTTTGGTTTTTCTTCACTCTCCTCCCGTCTTGGCCAGTCATTTACTATGCATCAACGATTAGATGTAATTACTATGGACCTAAGACAGAAATGCATATATCAACAATGTTAAGGAGGAAGGTTTGAATTGAATACAGAACACATCACTGATGAAAATACAAGACAAACAATGGTTAGTTTGGTATATAGCGAATGGACATTTTTTGATATTAGAGCTAGGAACCTAATTCAGGCATTTCAATCTCCAGTTCTAAACCAGGAAAGTATAGGTAGCCTGAAAAGTTCTATGGATCAACTTAAGAAAATAGTAGAGGCACTAAGTATTGATCAACAGTATATTGAGAATGAAAATACTGGCCGTTTCTCTGAATTAATGACAAGTTTGGAACATACATTGAAGACTTTCTTTAAAGCTTATCTTGCATACGAGAATCAAGTCCGTAGAACCAAGGACAGTCATAGGAAAGGATCTTCTGGTGAGACTCATTACGATTCTATCGAGAAGTTATTACTGCTCATGTACGATTCAATACAACAGAGAAAAAAGTCTGGAGGAGTTCAAATACAGTTCGGTTATCCTGCAATTATAAAACTCATACATTTTATTAGAACTCTACAATTCCAAGAACCAAGAACTATCCCTACAGATTATAGAACTGGAATGAAATCATTTGGAAACCTTTTTACATTTTCATGTATGTTGATACTATCTTTTTACGCGTATAATGAAATGCTAGAAATCTGGATGGACACAATTTAGAACTATTTATTTAGCTTGCTAAACGGGCTAATTAAATCTCAAATAGGTCACAATTGGCCAGCTTTTTTGATGGGTATAATTAATGAATGCTCCTGAATCATGAAGCCCGAAGGGAAGGTCTTTATTCTAAATTATTTGCCTCGGCCGGGACAGGCACGCACTGACTGCCCCAGAAGAGCATATTTCGAATCTTTATATAAGATCGGGCGCAAAAGGTACCATTCTATAAGATTGGCTGAATCGCGAGACGGAGAGGCTTCAGATCCCAACTGGAATGATGTTCGGTCACGAAGAGTTGCAGAGAACCGTTCCATTATTAACGAAGGGATTATTGCAGGACAGCGGATAGCCAAGATTTCGGTTTTTACGCTGATTGGAATCGGAATAGTAGAACTGGTCATGGGTCAAATAAGCGGTAGTGTAGTTGCTTCAGCAGACGGCATTGACTCGATGTCTGATGCTATGATTTCTTTTATAGTTCTTCTTGGTTTACGAGTTGCCCAAAAACCACCTGATAAAAAATTTCATTTTGGATACCACAAAGTTGAAACATTTGCTGCAATGATGGCAGCTATTGGGATGGTAGTAATAGGTTCTGTTATTGCATATCATTCTTATGAATCCTTTATTCAACCTCACGACATCCGACATCCGCTCCCTACAATGACCGTTTTGGCTGCTGCCAGTGCTGTATCATTGTACAGGGCCTTTCAAATGCGGACTATAGCAAATAAGTATCAAATTTTATCACTGAAGACCGACGCAAAAAACTCTATCAAAGACGGCTCTGCCTCTGTAGTGGGATTTGTAAGTATTTTGATTGCCGCTCAGTTTGGATTTTTACAGGCAGATGCGATAGGTGGAATGATTATCGCAGGGTACATTTTCTCGGTAGCTTACTTATCTCTAAGACAGTCATCGCTAATCCTTGTGGATGCTTGGCACAGTCCTAAAATGACTGACTTAGTAAAGAGGATTATCGAAGAAAAATTCGGGTACGAACAGATATCTGTAAAATCAGTCCTATTGCGATCAGCAGGGATGATATATCAAGCCGAAGTCCATATCGAAGTTGATGGAAACAAGCCCCTAAAGGAAATTGAGTCACTTTCTGCAGAGATACAAATCGTGATTCTCTCAGAAATTCCAACAATGGAAAGGATCTCTGTCATACCACATTCCTTCACAGAAAAAGCCGAAACTAGAAGGGCAAGGTTTTTCAATAGATATAGGGCTAGAAATAAATCGAAGCAGCAACAAGGACAACAGGATAAAGCAAATTAAGATTTCTCAATGCAAGAGTGTCCTAGTACACCAACACCAACGACAATCCCGTGCTGCGTGCGTTTGCGACCAAACAAGTCTACCTGGCTTGAAAAAGAAGCTTCACAAATATTGCAATCGAACACAATATTCAAAGTACTTGATAATACTTCTATATTCTTTTAGTCGAAGCCTCGCCTGCATTTAAAATGTTGATTCTCTGAATATTGCTCTTATAGAAAAGACTGGGTTTTGTAATTTTGAAGATTCTTCGCTTGATGGTTTCAGATGAGATAAAGAGATTCCAATCACCATTGTAAATACCACGTTCTACCTGATACGAAGGCGTAGCCGCACCCCAGATAAAGGGGATATTTTTAAAAAGAAAGGACTCCGACATATAGCTTGATAATGACCCGGAAAGATTAAAAAGATAAGCGGCTGCTAGAAGGATATGACAACACTTATTGCAGTTCTTTTGGGAATTATTCTGATTGTCAGCGTTACAATAACAGCGGCAAAGGCCCAAGTTAACCAGAATGAATCAGACATGAAGGCCGTTACCGACAATATTAACAAAAGCTTAGCAAAGCTGACAGGAGGAAATTCATCCGATCTACTAAATAATACAATGGCTTCAATAAAGAATACAGCAGCGCAAATAGCAAATCAAAGTAAAGGTGTCCTCAATGAGGGTTCATTAAACACGGCCGAAATTATTGCCAAAAAAATAGGTATAGGAATTGCAGATGTGTTAAGTAACATAAGCGGCGAAGTTAAGCAAGGTATAGAAAGTAAATAACCAGTTGCAAGTCAATAAATAGCTCAATTACCCTAAACTGCCAATTATAATATTTAACACCTATTTAAGCAGCCTCTGCGCAGTGTTAATTAACTTAGCTTAAAATAGCCGAGCAAGATTATTTCAGTCACAAACCAATAATCCATCTATGCTAAGGTTTTACTGAACTCACTGATGACTCATATCGGTCTATTTTTGGACTTAATGAAGAATGAGAAATAATCCACAAGACTTGCAGGTATACGAATTTAATAGAGCTAAAGAGTCATTCGAATTAGAGCTTTGATATGAACAAGTATGTGGTGATTGCTATAATTGGCTCTGTATTAGTTCTAGCCTTATTCTTATTCAAGCAAGCATTTGGTCAATCTAGTTCATTAGATAACTCCAATACTGCCTACAGAAATGATCTTATAAATTATCTACTTTCACATAACATGACGGTTAATAACACTCAGCTTAAAGTCAATCAACACATGAATATTGATACTTTGGCAACCTACGACTTAGAGGCTGTAGTTAATGGACATAAGAATGACTGTCAAAGTGGAATGCGAATGGTCAGTCGTGCCATAGCTATAAATGTAAAGGGTTTACTAACAAAGACTGCGACGTGAAACCAGTAAAGAATTTTTAAAGGTAAATTGGTGAATTTACTTCATATATTGATAATCCATGGAAGCGTTTAGTACGCAGTTGGTATCCACAACATGGACAAAAAATCCTTCCCAGATGATGATTTTAGCAGTCTTATCAAGATAGATCCACCGGAAAAGCAGTCCGGTTCTTCAGAAGAAGAACAAGCCAAAATCTCTACAATTAATAAGGTCTTAGCTGGTATTCTACAATTAGAATTGTCTGTTCTTACTCTATAAAGTAACCAAGACTATTTATGAAAGCCAATTTCACCAGTCAATATATAATATTGGAACCTTCTAGAGGCAGAATCAATTACAGGCGCATTACGTATAATCTGGAGGATAGAATTTGGGAAAATAGAGAAGGTACCTACTCAAGTTATCGAGAAGCAAGATTGTATTCATGGAGATGTGATAAATGTAATACTCCTCTTTCTAATTATAAAGAACTTAAGAGCCACAAGGTCAAATACCATTCATATTAACTATTTTTATTAGCAATCCAAGTAATTGTGGACTAAACAAACTGCCAATATCGTTGAATGTCCTAAACAATACAAAATATCGCGGTGGCTCCTCGCTGTTATCTTTCTATCTTTATGAGAAATATTCGCAATTTTTTATTTTATGAAATATGTTTTATACTTGGCTATACAACACTATAAGGATTCGAATATATCATTTTCGGAACATCTTAAGTAAAATAACATTGATAAATGGAACAAAATTCTGAACCACAAATTCATCATTGAGATTGTGGAAGATATTCTTCCGATAAGTAAGTTTATTTTTTATATGAAACAGGATCGGATATTTCTAGGATCGTTTTGCAACTTAGTTGCAGCCGCTTCAAGAGTTGCTGTTGATAAGGAAACAAAAAGATGGTTTCAAAGTCTAATGGACACTACTATTAGATATAAGATGCCTATGCAGAATGAAATACTTCATCAATTTGAAGGAAATTTAGAACTCATTGGAGTTTCTGCTGAAAAGCCTACCCGTGATTATATTTCTTATTTGGAAAGAGTTTCAAATTCTCAGGACTTGGCCATCATATTATCTACAATCGCTCCATGTCTTTGGACATACTACGAATTTTCAGAATCATTAATTAAGAAGGCAATTAAAACTAAGGCTTTCAAGCAATGGATACAGTTCTATTCTTCGAAGAAATCACAAAAACAAGTAGGCCAGATGAAGGAACTCAAACAAATTGGCCAAGAATGCAGATGAAATAAAGAAATTCGATATGAAAAATCATTTTTTAGTTTCGTGTAGTTTTGAAATAGAATTTTGGAATATGGCTTATTCTTATATGCAGTAACCGTTAATATGATGGCTATTTTCTATTAAATCATCCTAGACTCTCAAAGACATCTCCTACACCCCATACAATAATAGCTAGTCTGCTAAGAGTGGAACGGTTATTTCGTGTAAAAGTTCAGTATCAATGTTGCTAATAAAGGATAACGATTATATATTAATCCATTTAGAACTATAGTATGAAAGATGCAAAATTACTCAAAATATTGGTGCAGCAGAAAGCATTGGTGAAGTTACTGAGGACCATAGGCCCAGGAAGAGGGCACGCTACGAGAGAATTACTGACCAAGCTAGGAGCATATGGATATGGACACAAATTACTTCTAAGGGCTCATAAGATGGGATTGGTAGACAGGAAGAATGTCAAAAACAAGGTCCTAAATAGTCTATCTAGTGACGGAAAGAAGATTGTAATACTTGCAAAGGAAATAGGAATCTAGTGAATTCACCACGTAGTCAGAGAGATTGTCAATAGTGGTGAAGTAATTGGAGGAAATCGAATAATTCAGTAACTCTTTGAAACAATCAGCGTCATGGTACTCAGAACTTTGTCGATCTCTCTTATTTGCATATTAGTTCGTTCAAGGTCTTTCGCGTTTCTTGCACTTGTCTTTACAACTATATCGTAAATTCCATTAACCATCGAAACTTCTTGAACACCATTAATTTTTTGCAAGTCAGAAACTACTTCCTCGGCAGAGCCTATATCACAGGACGTCATAACGTAGGCATATAGCATGACTTATCAAACTAACTATACGTGCCAAGTATTTTAAGAAATTACCTTAATTACTTTGTAACCACATTGGAAGTTTTGGGCCCAAATCCGGCATAATGATTATTTGCAGACGTCATTGTAGTTACTATTGAAGAGTTGAATGTGGGACAGAGAAGAAAGTACCAAAGAAAAGTAGAATTTGAAGAAATAAAGGATCATAGACAAAGGCCTATGAAACAGACTTTATTGTCTGATTTCCTCATCCAGGCATCAAAAAAGTGTAAAGTTAATTTGGAAAGTGACAGATGGGATATTCACGTAACCCATCAGCCACTCTGACGAAGCTTCATTTTATGAAAACTTAGCAAGATTTAAGATAATGTATCATAATTATCTACATTTAGATATTTTACTTTTGGATTCAAGGCTTTTGCTGCCGAGCGTCTCCCCTCCCACTCGGTTATAGCAAATGGATTTCTTGACAGGACCATAGTGATTGATAAAGTGCACCTTTGGTTTTCCGGATTATTATATTAGCAAGGTAACAAGTCCAATGGGAGAAGAGAAATTCATGGTTGAATCTCAGTTTAGCATTTTTAGGTTAATCAAAGAAGGAACGAGCATGATTAAAATTGTATAATGATAAAATTGCGATACTATCAATGATCATTTAACGATTGCCTTGAAGGAAATATTGGTTAGGGAAACTCACTATGATTCTGCCCTTCAAAGGAAAAGGCATAGGTTTTTAGGGATTCTAATTCATATTAAATAATAGGAAAGATGATAACTCGGAGCAAACCTGAATTTAAGCCGATAGAAAGGGAGCAGAAAAATAAAGAGAGAAGTTATTTTTGTATAGGATGTGGAAGCATGGCAACACAAACGGCCCTGTTTAAGATCGAAGGTGCCACCATAATAGAAAGATATTGCGATAACTGCATGAAATCAGTCAAATCTAAATGATATATATATACACACCCCGATTTACTGTGAAAGAAACTTTTCTTAGGCAGGAGTTATTTACTAACGCTTAGCAAATGCTAATTTAACCGTACATGAAAGACGCCCAGTTGGCATCTGGGGTTGATGGGTTGACAGTGACCTCAAACCAAAGTTTACACGATCTTGCTGATATATCCCATGACTACGACAGAAAGAGAAGCTATCTCTGTTGTGGTAAACTTGGCGAACATACAGAAGAAAAATTTTGACTCTCCAGATGAAACACGCTCATTTGATAAAAGTAGAGTTGAGCTTGTTAAGGTAGGTGATAGCGTAATTGGAAGAGGAAAACTTGAACCCGGATGTACTTGGGAAAGCTATGTAAAGCCAACTGTTAAAACTGAAAGTTGTCAACTGACACATACACAAGTCTCAGTTTTCAAAGATAGAAAATCGATGGGCCCTGTATCTGATAATTCCCAATGCAAGACAAAAAGATAGGCTCACCGGATGAAATTCGGCTAGACGTACAGATTAAAATCCTGCAAAATATTGATGGGTTGAGAAATATTTAGCAGACCGTGTTTAAGCAATATATCAAAATATTCTTTTGACTGATCATAAGAAAGGAAAGAAGTGTACATAAGACGAATGGGAAGTATTCAACGTTCTCCTGCGGCAGAACTTAGAATTGTTGCGAATATTTCAGTCCTGCCACGATACTTCATGTACTTTATTGGTCATGGTTAATAATAAGTAGACAAGCCTAAATTATATTCATTCGTTATATTTTGATGATCGATAGCATAATGTCTGGAAGAAAAATAGAGAGAATCTTACGTTCTATAAAGCTAGCCACTGGAGAGCGAGATAAAAACAAAGTCTGGGTGTGTGACTTGTGGCAACATTTCAACACGTATAGCACATATGGCATATTTTGACGTAGGCGGCTACTCAAATAGAAAGTTATTGTGATACTTGCGTCAAGTCAATCAAGCTTGGATAATCTTTCAGTTTATTTAATTTGTCTTCCAATCTCTTAACAAAAAAATAAAATGAACTAAATGATGTCCATTAAATTCAAAATTTGGTAGACCATCTTAAGCAGAAATATATTCAAGACTACAAATCATTTCATTTTGTGATTATGACATTAATCCACTTGATATAGTATCAGCACAATTCAGAAAGTTGAGTATCTCAACATATGGGTTAAAACAGAAATCAGACGTATTGTAGGCAATAGTTGGACTTCCGATGCTGGTGCCAATGTAGTCGTCAAGTTTTCGTCAGGAAAAGGACTTTAAGTATATAGGACCAAAATAACTGATGGACCAGGACCAAATGACCACTCACTTAATTGCTGGCCCACCTCCAAATTTGGGTATTAGTTATAACTGAACCATTCCATTAAAGTGTTGGCCGTGAACAAAGTAATACTATCGCCAGTATCAAACAAGTTATCTGTAATCAGAGATTAATCAGCAGTCCGGGTACGTTTCTATATGGATCGCCCGGACGGTATGGATCTCCGGGTTGGGTGTTGTGTGTGAATTCGTGCTCGGGTGCACCAAGATACGGATCACTTGGTTGACTTATTTCCGCATGTTCTGTGGCCGGTGAAAAGGAAGACGCTCAAGGATGATATAGTCAAACTCTCAGCCAATGGTCCTATTAAATAAAACTAAATTGCTAGCATTAGTAACTAGGAAATAATTTCATACTTGCTTTTTCTTTTCTTTTCTTTTCTTTCCTTGAAATTAATTAACTATTGTTAGTAGAAAAAAGGAAACTTTTGTCATAGGATTATTTAGAATTACTGCTTACCATAATTGGTTTCTCGAATGTTTGTCCATTATCATTACTCTCTCTAAATAATACTTGTTTTTGTCCAGTGTTCTTATCAATATCTATCCAGGCAATATACACATTGTTTCCCTCAGCAGCCATTCTTGCACCTATTGATCGAGCATCCGAGGAATTGCTTATGTTAATGGAATCACCAAAGGTTTTTCCTCCATCGCTACTTTTTGCAAACGAAATTTCCCAATTTCCTGTTGTATTATCCCACCAGGCTACATATTCATTATTGCCCGATGCAGCTACAACAGTATCCACTGAGATGGTGTTAGATGGCGGAGCTTTGAGAGTTTTCACCGGCGAATTGCCAATACTCTTTATACTCACTGCTTCACCAAATGTTTTACCATTATCATTACTAGACCTAGAGAATACTTTCCACTCTCCGGTTTTATTATCCCACCACGTAACATATACATTATTTCCTTGTGCAGATACTTGACTGTCAGCTGAGCCTCCTTTAGCGTTACTTAAGTTTATTTCCTTGTCGAAAGTTTTACCACCGTCATTACTGGTGGCAAAAAATACTTCGTTGTTGCCAGTTTTATTATCCCACCAGGTAAGATAGATATTACTATCAGATACAGCGATTGATGCTCTCGCTCCTGAATAGATCATTGTGTTAGAGGTGCCATCTTTAATTGCATGAGACGATTGTAAATTTAAGGGAATTATTATATTGGTAAGAGCTGCTGCTATTACGGAAATTGCAATTACTGTAAAAAAACCTAATGATCGGCTTGATTTCCTCATCAAAGGCTATTCTGAGAGACAGTATTTAAGAGGTTCTATCCTCTATGTTGGATGGTCAGTATCTTTTTGCTTTAACTCTCTGAACACTTGCAATTTGTGGTAATCATATCCTTGCCTGTTAGATTATCCAGGAGTTGTTCAAAGAGCTCAGAATTGTGGTTGTTATTTTCAATCGATTAAAGGTACAATATGATACTGTTCTTCAGAATGGATTAATGCAAGAGCAAGTGATACGCCAATTGCAATAGAACGTTGAATTCAAGTGCAAAATACCTGTTCACACTCACTCTTGCAAATATTATTGCGTCGTGTTCAGTATAAGGTAGAGTCAACAGGGAGTATGATAACTAATAAAGCATTATCTCCTCTACAGAGCACCTTCTATGTCATATTATTTCATAAATTCTCTTTCTGACATTGATGGAATTTCATGTAGTACGGTTTTGTTTCGTGTCCGCATACAGGACATTTTATTTTTTGAATTGATTCCTCTAGCACTTCTTTAGAAGGCCTATGATTATCTCTGTGGTTATCGTAGTTACTGCCTGATTCATACATTAATTATTTCTCATTCTTCTCTCAGTCTATCAACAATGCCTTTATCGTACTATCTCTAACAATCGTTTCAATGAGTTTTTTCTTTTGTACATTGTTTATTTCTCTAGAATCATTGAATGAATCCACAGCTTTGAGGGAATAGTACTCGTCTATAGCATTATCTGTTTTCAATTTACAATTATGAATTACCCTTCCAAATTAAGTTGGTGAGAACGTGCCAGATTTTCTTCTGATCAGTCCACATGATGCAAGTCTTTGAACTCTTGTATAGTATTGCTTCTTAGTTAAGCCGCTTAATGACATTAGAGATTCGCCATCAATACTACCTTTACTAGAAATTTGATTAAATAACCCTACACAATTTCTGTCGGATAAAACTTTGAGAAGATTATATGACTCCACATAGGTCTAGTTGAAATATCCTATTTATGTCTTGCAAGCCATCAACAGCTACCCGATCGAGTATCGATCAGTTAACCAAGTTAATCATACATTATAAGTATCCATAACAATAAATGGTTGAACGCTTGCATAACTAGAGAGGATGGAGGTTAGTTACCCCATCTCTTTCCTTCATCCTCCTTACTGTTTCCAGTTTAGGATATTATGGTTTGTAATTCGAAACGTTAATTACACTTAGAATATATTTTTTTGGACTCGACCGATTAATTTAGAAAAAACCTGGTGCGCCGACTAAATTCCATTGGCCGTGGGCTGGAATGATTGAACATTAATTATTTCTTCCGTAGAACTACAATCAATGACGCAATTTCCAAATAATTCCGCCATTAGATTATGATGTAAAATTGTTCCACCGCAAATAAATAAAATCTCGAATTTTTTAGTACGGTCTCCCTGAATGTTCGCTATGTTCGCTGCCTTCGCGTACTTTTTTACTTGAAAAGTTAGTGGATTAAGGCCTGTATCTGTATTTATAAGATTGAAAAATCACCCGCAGATTAATTGAAAAAGCTATTGATCTCAAGATTGGAAAACTGACTTGCAAAGGAAAGCTGCAAGGGATCTATTTGTTAGAGCAGCCTATGAAGTTGCACAGGTGCGAAAAAGCAAGTCTGTATCTGGGTTTCTCACTGAATACAATTAGTTCGCACCAGGATTAAAGTCTCAAACAGGAGGAACCACAGAAGTCATTTTCTCCAGGACAGCAATATGAACACGGATTTCAACCGTCAGACCCATACAAGTTCTTACCAGGTTTTCTAAACAAAGGTACCTGCACACCTGGACAAGACATCTGCGGGTAAACTACCTGCTCTTTTTTAACGGTAAGTTTTTGCATCCGACGAACTCCATTTAGACATGGTCGACTCCCTCACTAAGGAATTTGTTTTCTGTCTCTGTTATAGACACTATGCTATAAGGGTGCAAGTCTCCTTCATTAAGTTACACTTTCCAGTTCATTGTTTGTGACCCTTCTCCTTTTTTGGTCACCCCAAGATTTTAAACCCTAGATAATTGAGTATACAAAAACCGGATAAGGCCCCCTCGAAAGAATTATTATTATTAATCAGACAAAGCATCAAGGTATTAGCAAAGTTCGCCGAACTTTGGAAAAAAGTGCAAGAAAAAGGATACGCTGAAGGGTTTGACGATGGAGAACTTCAGGATCTTGCTAGACCATTTCTCAAACAAAGGTTAACGACCGCGCAGATCACGCAACTATTTGGTATCAATAATTGGAACAAAGATAATTAGCCCGTCGTTAGAGTATCTCTCCCTCTCTTATTGGTGTGCTATCTGCTAATAGTTCCATCTTCGAAAACAAGATACGCGAACCATTACAAGTCTACTCTGGAGGGCCAAGCTCATCACATCCTCTTTCGCCCATGTTGCTTATTGGTCAGTCGCCGATATGGCCCTCTGGAGATGCTTAGGAGATAGAAATTGGATAAGATACAAAGATGTATGAAGTGTAGAAAGGGAATTCTTGAACCGACTAGAAACAAAAAAGAAATGATATGCCATACTTGCGGATACATTGAAGTAATAACCACATTAGAAGAGTTAGTGGAGAAAAGAGAAATCGGTTTCAGAATACGTAGAGATTAAAGGTAAAGGTGAAAGTGTGTGTTACAGATTTATTAGTTTTCTAAAATGCCCTTTTGCGATTTCGTAAATATTCACGCCAGTAGTTATGGATAAAAATTCTGAATAATTACCTGTCTTTTTTGTTTCAAAATTTTAATTGTGACTTTTACCTGGCTTTATGTTGGTTATAAATTGACGCAGAGATTTCACAGAAATGATAAATTACATGATCACTGCTGGCATCTAGATCACGTACCAGGGACGCGAATGAAGATAACCGTATGCTGCGCATGCAAAGCCCTGAAGGTCAGCGAAACTTCAAAAGCGGACAAGTCGGTTAATCAATTCTAGCCTAACTTTCTTTCAAAAATGTTTTTCAAACGAGTTATTAACTTAATGGCAGTGTCAATATTTGGCCCGGTAACTATGCACATTTGACAATTCCTTGCTACCTGTGTTTCACTAACCGTGCATAGCCAGGCCATAATTCTTAACATACACTCTGTAACTCCAAGACCGGTTGACTTCTTGACCCACAGATACTTATCTTTGAAACTTCCGTCTTTGGTTAGAAGCGAAATCATACAAGAATGGTTAATTCACGATTTCGAGACAAGACACCATAAGAAGGGCATTTGCACTTTGCTCCAGAATTTCACACTTTTCCTTTGTAGTAATTGGTTAAAACTCTTGTTGCTCCAATAGGAATGATTTTCAGTGAGCAAAACACGAGAAAGCGCATTATCTACGAGAGAAATTCTGGAAGCAGTTAGCAATGATACATCGTTGAGGCTGTTGGACTTCATAGCGGGAGAACATAGGTTAAACACCGAAGACCTTCTGAATCAACTCAGTATCACACGAAAGCAGTACTATGTGAGGACGTCTAAGTTCGTAGATTCGGGCTTGATTAGACGCATCGGAAATAGGTATTTTCTTACTTCGTTCGGATCAGTTATCTACGAACTGTATTCGATCCTGCGGGAGGTCATTAATAGGAAAGTATGAGCATATAAAATCACACTTTTACGCTTTCTCACACATGTGAAATTTCATGTAATATGGTTCTGTTTCAACTCCACATACAGGACATTTTATTTTCTTAACTGATTCTTCAAGATAATCTTAGAAAGACTTTACGTCTTGTCTTCATTGTTACTGTCTGATACATTCAAATCACACTGCCACAAAAACGACATTGCTTACAAAGAGTATCATTATCTTGTTTACCACATTTAGGGCAAATATAAGTTTCAAGTATGGAATATTTCGTTAGCATACTGTAGATAACGTCAACGAGCAATTTAATCTAAATTAAGAATAGTTCTAGATTAATACGATGAAGTCAATAAAGCACTGATATTATATCAATTGATTTTTCAAGATTAAAATATGGTATTTCTACTGTATTATATTAAGAGTTTCCAACGTCTTTTTCTTTTGCTTAAAATGCTGTAAAATATTTTTGGAGATTACTGAATAATTTTTTTTATAACACAGATCAGTCTTCACACTATAGAATTTTAGGAGACCGAAGGTCAAGACTCAAAAATGTTAATGGATGGAAAAAGATCAAGAGTGCCATAATAGGGACTATGTTCTCTCTTCATTGGCGCCTAGCTACCAAACACATCGCTTCATTATCCAGCTTCACACGACCGTTATCTTTACTGTACAGATTTCTTACATGATCAGTAACTTTATTCCATATCTGGGCTTTCCGTTCATCAGACTCATTAGCCAGCATAATATTTACAGGTGCGGCTATGTCTTTTGTAAAGGTAACGAAATCTTCGGCCGACTCGAATTCAAATGTAACTTGGACGTACTCACTTTGAATATTTCTAAATCCTACTTGAAGCAGTGAATCTCGTAGGACACTCAAGTCAGCTAGACTGAAAGGTCCTGGAACTCCTGATGGAGCCGGCGGGAGCTGAAGTTCTTCTCTTACAATTGTTATTGGCAAGTTGAGTTGAGGAACCTTCGTGGGTTCGGCCCAGACGGCGGCAGCAAATCTTCCACCAGAAACAAGTGAACTGCATATGTTTTCCAAAGCTCTTGAAAGATTGGGCAAAAACATTAGACCCCACCTGGAAAGGGCTGCGTCAAAATATGAACTAGGTAGCCTGACCGTTTCGGCGTCACCTTCCTTGAATTCTATATTTTTTAAACCTTCATGTTCAGCCCGCTCCCTTCCAATTGTTAACATTTCGGGAGAAATATCTGTAGCAGTAACATGACCTTTGGCGCCTACAATCCGGGCCGCCGTAACTGCCGGCTCTCCAATACCTGTAGCTACATCCAGCACTTTTTGTCCTGGCGTAATCTCTGCCAATTTGATTAGTGTATCACTGACCTTTTGTCCTCCATTTTCTACAGTTTTCCACCATCTACGCCATCCAGCAGCAACACTATCCCAATTTTTCCTTTGGCCATCTTTTTTTTGATCAGATTCAATTCCGGGCTTGCTCATATTAATAATACTCTATATCTTGCCCTGATCAGAATTTTTATGTTTTGGTCGGTGTCCATGAAAGCCTCGAAGCCATGACAGTCTCTGTGCATGGGACGGGGTGACTCGAACTGACAGGGACAGGCGTAGTCGCAGTTACAATTCCTGAACTCGGCTCCTTCAATATACCAGTCAACCTGTGTCATGATACCCTCGGTAAGAACTACCTCTTGACGGCAAAAAATATGAGGTTCGCGTACTGTTTTGGATCATCTACAAGTATGATGAGAAGCCCAATAAATACGCCAAATGTGTTAGCAACGGATATCTGTGCATCGTCCATACTAGAGTATCATAGACACTATGCAAGATAAATTTTATTTTCCTTGTCCCGGGAAATGTAAGTTGAGACATTTAGTACCCGATATTGAAGCCAAATTTCATTTAAGAGCCGATAGAGAAATTTGATTGCATCGGTGTTGAGTACAGCCTGCCGCACTAGTGACCGATGAATGCTTTCATGGAGAAAAGCAGACAAAAGTGTTTGTTTGTCTTAAAAGTTTTACCAACTAGAATTTAATATATGGTATATGAAGGAGCCTATAAGATATATTTTGTATGTATGTTTATTTTTTGGAGTATTCATTACAGTATCTATATTTCTGAATTCAGATGTACGTACCAGAAACACGCATGAATTATACTTGGCAAGATATATTGCGGGCAGTCCTGTTATCATAAGATCCCAAGCATCTAATTCCGTAGCAGATTGCATGTCTAATTTAATGAAAAATCTTCAATCAGGAAGCCTTGATTTTGGCGAGATTGGAAAACAGATGGACAACTGCTTTGGCTCAGGACTATCCCAGAGTGGTAACAACACAGAGAACCTCAAGGCAATAATGAACCTATACCCCAGCCTGTCTAATCTTTACATAATTGTTTCGACAAGCTTGACTCTCCCTTTGGAGGTAGGAAATACCAACCCCTTTGGATTCGCAGGTTGATTAGCAATTAACGAGCAACCAATCTTGTGACAAAAAGCTTAACCACTTTAGAGGAACAATTTTAGTCTAGATTATTTTTAGATGCCGCATGACTATTTAAAAACCAAGAGTTGTAAAAGCTACAATGAAAGAGATAAACACGCTAAAGTTATAGAGAGTAGGTCGATGGAAACGCTCGTTTGCACAAGAATTCCATCACCAACCTACCAATCCATTAACCTAGAAGACTAATGGATCTTGTACATCATAAAGTTCACATTAGATAAATGAGTTTCAATAGATCATGCCATACGAAAAACTAGGCTGCTTGCAAGTCGCAGGCTTACGGTAGCTTTATACTTTGTACAAATTCCTTTACAAGTGATTCAATATCACAACCGGACAAGAATCTCCAGATAAACGCCCGTCAATATTATCTTCTCACCCCCATCTGCGACAGACTAAATTCTCTTCCGATCTCTCTTTTTTGAAGAGAGAAATTCGAAGCACGGTGCTGGTGTGTAGCAGACCTATCAGCATAACCATTTAAAATGTTGCATCAAATTTTGCATTATTTGTTTGATTGAAATCTGTCTTTGTTTATTTACAAATTTGGTTGACCAATAGTTCCACGCATGAATTGAAACTACTTTTATACTTGTGTTCCAACCTAATTGCATGGGCCAAAGATTAATCTCTATGCTTGCTATAATCAGCTTATCATCAGTGTTTTCTATTTTTATTCCGATTAACGCCATTTTTGGATTGACAAATGGGAACGTTTTAAAAGGGGCTTTAACGAGCTTGCAGAATGGTGAAGATGGTAAACCAGCTTGGATAATATCCGGGGTTTTTAGAATTGAGAATTTTAATAGCTCCTCTCCGGTCATAAATGCCTCGTTTTATATGATAAAACTCGATGGAACCTCTCCTCACACTCATACTATCTCCGACTTCAAGATAAATGGCAGTCCGACAGTTAGCAACAATAGCACCACTTTAAATGGAACAGTTACTGTCACTATGAAGAACGGACCTGTAAAGGATGTTCCGATAAGCGTTAAACTTATGGGCAATAGCGCGGTGAGCTTTTGGTTTGATCCAGTAAAGACCGAAAAGCATTTTGGAGATACAGTGATCTATGGAACACAGCACCTTATTTGCGTTGAGAAGCCCGAGTATTGTAAGTAGCAATAAATAAAGATGTCAGTCAAAAAAATTATTTCTTAATCCATTAATATTTTACATTTTCATATATTGCACTCTCATCATTATTGTTCATGTCTGAACGTTACCTAATAACTACGAAAAATGATCTAACGATAACTTATGATAAGTATAACATAATAGTTAGAAATACTTTAATAAATTTTCAAAACGACGATTGGACATTGAATAAAATTATGGTCGCCTCTGTTTGGTTATTTGCCGCTGTAATTTCAATTGGTTTTTCTCCACAATATCTATTCATTTTATCTATTACAATTAGTTTTCGCGCAACCGTTCTGATAAAGTTATGGGTTTCTAAAAGTTTGTACGTGAATTAGCAACTAAAAGTTCGTTATCTTTAGTTTATAATTTGTAGGTATATTAGATAGACATCGCTATATTGTATGTAGGATCCGTATTCCCAATGACAGAAATGTCCAATAGAGAGATCAGAGGATTTCTAAAAAAAGGTACGTTTACTGGTAAGCTTGGAACAGTTGATAAAGACGGAAATCCGCATGTAGTTCCCATTTGGTTTGTATTAGACGGTGGGACTAAGAGGGGTAAAATCGGTGACATCTACTTTACAACTGGTGTTGATTCAATTAAAGCCCAAAATATAGAACGCAATAACGCGGTGAGCCTATGTGTCGACGATCAAGAGCCGCCATTTTCATTTGTTTTCCTTAGAGGTAAAGCAAAGATATTTTCATACAAAGAAAAGGAGACTATAAGTTGGGCAACTAAAATTGCTGCTCGATATATGGGTAGGAAAAAAGCAGCAGTTTACGGGAAAACCAATGGTGGAGAAGGGACGGTACTTGTTCGCATGAGGCCGGAAAAAATAGTTGCTGAAAAAGATATAGCAATCTTAGACTAGTTTGAACGAATTCAGAGCTGCAAATAGGTACGCACGTGATGTTTGGAAGGGCACGAGAGAGAAAAAATATGATGCCATTTAGCCTTTAATTTCTAATTTCAGGTCTAAAGTTGATTCGAGACATTTTTTGCAAACCATCTTATCGAACCAATTGCGAAGCTCATGGGTTCTCTTACCACAAATCTGGCATCTCATCGTCGTTTGCAATTCTATGTTAAGTAAGATTATTACAGAAGATTATTTAACTATTATTCAGTCAAGCTAGATTTTCTAGCTAGCGATGATCAAGATCTCAGGTTTTGGCCTAAATATCGGGATACTTCTTGGTAATATTATTCCCCTTCCTAGAATCAATCCTTATTGATTCAAGTAGAGTTGCGTTGGTAGATATACATTCATTTATTCTGATGCGGTCCCTCCAGGGCTGATCGGTCCAATAGTAGGGCGTACCGTTTTTGTAAATACCTTCAACCACGGAGACCTGAAAAATTCTCCTGTCTGTATCAAAAACATATGCCTCATATCCTTCATCACCCATCGATGGTCATAAGAGCCACCTGCTGTGCCTTCAACGATCATGTATCAAGAAAAGTATTTACAAATCATAACGCATTCTTACATAGAATGAAGTAGCAGCCACAATCAATCTAAACATGGAGGTATGAGTTAATAATAATGAAGAGAAAGAAAATCTTTTTAGTCGATGACGAGGCTGACGTCGCACTTTCCTTAAAAATAGTGCTGGAAAAATATGGGTTTTCAGTAGATACTTTCACCAACCCTGCCAGTGCACTAAAAAGCTTCGACCCTCAATTGTACGATTTGATAATACTTGATATTAGAATGCCTGGAATTAGTGGATTTGAACTTTACTCGAAAATGAAATCAAAAAGTTCTCTTTTTAAATTTAAAACTCTTTTTCTTACGGCCCTAAAGGACCTAGAAACCTATGGAAAATACAAAGATGACGTAGCCCCAAAATTAGGAGAAAGGCATTTTATTCAAAAACCAGTAACCAACACTGAACTCTTGGAGCAAGTTTATTCGATGGTGAACTAGGCAGGGTGGTAACAAGAACAGATGTACATTTTTTTATTAAAAGGAAAAACGAAAATAAGGTCGCTGGTGAAGTAAAGGCGGATCTGTAATGAAAGCAGATACTATAGAAGTCATAAACGACCCAAATCAGATACTGAGGCTAACCAGAGACCTGATAGATTCTGCCAATGAAGAGATCTTCGGCATTTTCTCTTCTTCTAACGCCTTTCATAGACAAGCACGAGCAGGGATGATCTCAATTGCCAGAAAAGCCTGTCTTAATCGTAACGTCAAGGTGAAAATCCTCGTTCCTTTCGACGAGCAAATAACTGAGTTAAAAGCTTTATATCGTGAAGAAAAAGGGTTTGAAATCCGAAGAATAGAGGAAGAATCTAAAATAACAGTCTCCGTTATGGTAATAGATAGAAAAATCTCCCTTGTAATTGAACTCAAAGACGATAGTAAACAAGATTCAGTAGAGGCGATAGGGTTAGGGACCTACTCTAACAGTACGGCCACAGTAAGTTCTTACGTATCTATCTTTCAAACCCTGTGGAATCAAAATGCCCTTTTTGAGAAGCTGAAGATTCATGATAGACTCCAAAACGAGTTTATCAGTATGGCAGCTCACGAATTAAGAACTCCGATTCAGCCGATTTTAGCATTGTCACAACATTTGCTATCACAGAATGTTACTCTGGAAAATAATCAGAGAATACAGTACTTGGAAATAATAGTTAGGAACGCGTCCCGGTTACAACAGCTTACTGAGGATATTTTGGATAGTACAAAAATTGAGATGCATTCGCTGCAGCTAAAATCAGAAGTAATTGATCTTCACGAACTGGTACTTCGAGCAGTTCAGGACGCAAAAGATCGACTCCAAAATCCCCAGTTACAATTGGTTTTGCATTCCCACAAAACTGAAAACTACGTAGTTAAAGGTGACCGGCGCAGGCTCGCCCAAGTATTGGCAAACTTACTAAATAATTCTATGAAATTCACATCAAAGGGAAAGATAGATGTCTCCATTTTCACGGGTAGCAGCGAAGAAGGAAATTCTAAATCTGTTTTCATAAAAGTTAAAGATACGGGTAGCGGGATCGACGAGCAGATGATGGGAAAATTATTTACTAAATTTACAACAAAGTCGATCACAGGGACTGGCCTGGGATTATTTATTTCAAAAGGCATTATCGAGGCTCACGGGGGAGATATATGGGCTGAAAATAATTCTGAGCCGGCTAGTGGCGCTGCCTTCACAATCAGGTTACCCCTTTTTTTAGAGCAGTCATAACGTAAGCTTATTTCTCAGGAAGATAGAATACAACTCCGTACTGCTTATTATTACAGCCTATAACGTAGGAAGGCCAATAAGAATTGTCATAATGATAAAAGATTTAGGAATTATCGGCGAGCAAAAAGTAAGGGAGGCGGGTAGAGAAGATCGATGGAGAAACCTGAGAGTATACGTCTTTTCAACAAAAATAGGCTTGCTTCGTTACGTACAGAAGGAGATATCCTGATGGGAAAATGGCCGCAGAAGATGAAATCAAATTTTCGGGCCGCTCTGAGAACTACTGCGTTTGCATCATAGATATGGTAAACTCTACATCTGTTACTGCGAGAATGACCGATTCTCAGGATATTAAAAAATATTATACAATCTTCATTAATACTATGGCAACTATTGCCAGAAATTTTGAAGGAAAGGTAATTAAAAACTCGGGAGATAGTGTAGTTTACTATTTCCCAAATACCTCAGACTCGTCTAATGAATGCGCATTCAGAAACGTAATGGAGTGCTGTCTTACCATGATAGCTGCCAATACGGTTATTAACGATAAATTATATGAAGAATCGCTACCTTCTATGGCATACCGAGTCAGCGCCGACTATGGAAGAGTAGCTGTTGCTAAATCTATTACGTCAGATAGAGATGATCTATTCGGTACTACCATTAACCTTTGTGCCAAGATAAACCGGTACGCAAAACCAAATACTATGATCATAGGAAGCGATCTTTATCTTGTTATAAAGTCTATAGCCTCGCTCAAGAACGACTATGAACTGAAGGCAGCAGGACAGTATTCAGTTGGTATAGCGGGCGGCTATCCTCTGTACAGCGTTGCCAGCAGGTACGATAGTCCTACCATCGGGGATTTTATGGAAATCCCTGAATTAAAACCGTCAGGAATTAGTACGCTCACTACTACTTCTTCTGATTCTGCTTCAAGTTTCCACAATCAGATTGAAAACCGATCTGAATTAAAGAGTAAGAATCTTTTGCCTGGTCAATATACTGTCATGGTCGTAGATGACGACCAAGATATTCTCACTACCTTCGAAGCAATATTGAACTCACAGGGTATCAGTGTAAAGACTTTCAGGGATGCAAATGAATCTATCAAACAATTTGCTTTGGCTAGACCCGACCTTTATGACTTAATTATCTTAGATATCCGGATGCCAAGACTTAATGGATTACAACTTTATTACAGATTAAAGGCTCTAAACAAAAATATTAAAGTCCTTTTTGTAAGTGCCCTCGAGGCATCGGATGAACTGATAAGCATTTTGCCAGGCATCCAAATTGAAAATATTCTCAAAAAGCCCGTACCGAGGGACTATTTTATTACCACTGTTAAAAGGATACTAGGCGTAACTGAGGGGGATAAAATGACCGGTTAAATGGGAAAGAAAGAAACAGAAATACCGATTAATGGTAAAGATACGCAAAATGAAAAAAGAAAAACAAGGATAATGCTTGTTGATGATGAACCGGACATAAATGCCGCACTGAAGGTAGTTTTAAGTCGTGCAGGCTTCAACGTGGACACTTTTGAAGATCCGGTGTACGCTCTGGAAATGCTTAAGGCGCGAACGTACGATTTGGCAATTTTGGATCTTAAAATGCCCAGGATGGATGGCTTTGAACTTTATCAGGAGATAAAAAAGATCGACAATGATACAAAGATTTGTTTTTTGACTGCCAGCGAGTTATTTTTTGAGAAGCTTCGTGAGAAGAAATTCTCAAACCTGGATAAAAAGTTATTTATTCGAAAGCCCGTTACGAATGCGGATCTACTGGAAAAAATATACGAGATTCTCAACAGCGATTCTTCTGCAGTAACATAGTTGAAAATAATGGATCAGAGACAAGGTCAAAACTGGAGTAGGACGTGAGCACAGTTAGATAAAAAGAATCAAAGGAAATATACCACAGTAGTAGAAGGCCCAGAGCCCGTCAGCAAGGTAATTCTGAATTTTCAAAGAAACGCAAGGGGATTGATCTCTTCATGCACCGACTCGAATGGTCCTTCTGTAATGATGGCGGTGGAAGTTTATAAGGACGGTCTGGATAGTGTCTTAAAAAGAGGATTAAAGTTAAGAATAATTACTGAAATAAATGAGTCAAATTTACAATACAGTAAGGAATTAGCAACGATCGCGGACTTGAGGCATTTAGAAGGAATAAAGTGTAATTTCAGCGTTAGTGAAAGCGAGTTTATTGCATCGACATCGTTGCAAGATGCGACCCCTGTTACCCAAGTTATCTACAGTAATCTTCAAGCAATAGTGGATCAACAGCAGTTCATATTTGAAGCTCTTTGGAACAAGGCTGTTCCCGCGGTAGAAGCGATAAAACGAATAGAGCAATCACTTCCAGCCGAAAAGACTGAGGTCATATACGGGAAGGAACAAGTGGTGAATACAATCCTTGCTTGGCAGCATAATAGTAAAAAATGCTGGAATTTGTGTGTTGATTCGGCCGTTCCCCCATTTTCCATGTCAGAGAGGATAAAGCAAGGTTATGTAAATGCCAAAGCGAGGGGCATATCAATCAGATATATTACGGAAATTACAAAGGATAACTTGAAATTTTGCAAAGAGCTTATGAAATATAGCCAGGTACGCCACTTGGCCGGAGTCGTAGGCGTTTTTGCAGTAAGCGAAAAAGAGTACATGGGTGAGGCAAGCGGAGAAGACTTTCTGACCCACCTTATTTATAGCAACAAAGAGGAGATTGTAGACCAGCAAAATTATATCTTTGAGAATCTTTGGAACAACTCCATAAATGGCGAAAAGATAATAAAAGAAATTGAAGAAGATGAAGTTCCAATAGAAACACTCTTGATCGAAAACGATGAGAGCATAATTGCCAGGATCAAGACTGAAATATTGAATTCTTATGAGATAATGTCTTGCCCTCAGCCAGGTCGATTAGACCTTATATATAAGACCTTTTTTGGAATGTATAAAGACGTACTCACAAGACAAGGCCGGGAAGAACATAAAGGTATCAGGATGGCTGTTACTATAGACAAGAATGTAGTAACTTTAGTAAAAAAATTTGTAGAGGCTGGGGTGCAGGTCAGGCATGTTAAAAACATACTGCCTTTAAGCTTTGTCGTTACTGACAAAGAGATACAGGTAAATCTGGAGGATCTTAGGGGAAGAAAAATGATCCAAAGCCTATTAACAAGTAATGAACCCATTTATGTCAAACAATTCGCTGCCGTATTCGAGCAATTGTGGGAAGATGGTATCGACGCAAATCTGAGAATAAACGATATTGAGGAAGGAATTGAAAATGAAATTGAAGTAATACAAAACCCAAAAAGGGCACATGAGATATATGTCGCAACACTAATGAACGCAACGGATGAAATCCTACTAATTTTTCCAACTGAAAATTCTGTCATGCGTCAGAAAAAACTAGGAATACTAGATCAATTGGCAAAAGTAGTATTAGATAACGGTGTCAAGTCTAGGGTGCTTATGACGTCAGGAACTTCGGCAGCCGTAGAAGTTTACACACGGAAGGGAATTAATATCAAGTATATTGAAGCCATTTCTGGCAGAGCCACAGTTCTAGTGGCTGATAAAAAAAGTTCTTTGGTGATGGAGCTTAAAGACGATTCTAAAGACAATTTCTTTGACGCTATAGGGCTGTCTACGTATTCTAGCAGTAAAGCAGGGGTCCTGTCTTATGTTGCTATGTTTGAGAACCTTTGGACCCAAACTGACCTAACGACACAGCTTAGGGTTCACGACAAGATGCAAAAGGAATTTATCAACGTGGCTGCCCACGAGCTGAGAACTCCCATACAACCAATACTAAGTCTGACAGAGTCCTTGAAATCTGATATAAGTACCACAGAAGGCAGAGAATTGCTTGACATCGTGATTAGAAATGCAGAGCGTCTCCAACAGTTAGCAGAGGATATACTCGATGTGACGAGGATCGAAAGTAAAACCCTTAATCTAAATTTTGAAAATATATGTCTTAAAAATTTACTTTTAGAGATAGTAACAGAATTCAGAGAACAAATTGAACGTAAAGGAGGTGATATTAAAATATATTTAGACTTTCCTGGCGATATTCATATGAAAGTTGACAGGACCAGAATATCTCAGGTTGTTTCAAACCTAGTGACTAACGCAGTTAGATTTACCAAACATGGTATTATACTAGTAATTGTCAGAAAGATCAAGAATGAAATTGTTATTTCTGTCAAAGACACGGGTCAAGGAATCGATTCCGAAGTTGCGCCACGATTGTTTAGCAAGTTCGCGACAACATCCCCTACCGGTACAGGACTTGGACTGTTTATCTCTAAGAGCATCGTAGAGGCTCATGGGGGGACGATACGCGGCGAAAATAACAAGAATGAGGCCGGCGCGACATTTAATGTCATATTACCGCTCGTCTATGGAAGGGACATACGGCTGAAAAAGAGCTAGGGCTCAACTACGCAGTCATTGATAAGGTGTTGCAAAAACTTGAGAATAACGAGCCACTTAGTAGTCCACAGGAAAAGAAAATGGGAGCCCGAACTCGGAAGTTAATTGAAAAGGACACACACAAAAAAGAAATGCCGATCGTGTGCAAAGTTGACTTATAGAAAATACTTTCGCAAGAGTTTATGTCCTGTTATGCTTTAGTCATTTGCGTACTTATGATTTCTGTACTCGGGCCTGCAATTCTGCAGAATCAACGATCGCTGTATCGTTGGACGTATTCAATTGCTTCTTTATAGAATCAGTAACGACAGGATCAGGAACAATGTCGTACAAATTTATGGTTATATTCCCTATGTATCCCTTCAAATCAATATTCTCAAGAATTCTTCCACCCCTTGGAACTTCATTTATCTTCTTTGAAAGCTCCTTTCCATCACTGGATGTTAATACCATATTAAAGCTCTTTACAGGGATCACATGTTCGACTGTGGATGGAACCGTTAATCCTATAGCAGCTGGATTGTCGAGTGTAATATTCGATTCAGCTCCAGGCAGCGGAGCGTTTGTATTTTTGAAACTTGCGTTTAGAAAAACAATCTCAAAATTCAGACCGCTTAAAGGAGATGATTGACCTGATTTGACCGTTATATTGTAAATTCCTTTATCAGATATTTTATAAATCAAAGGATTACTAAGTCCGACCTGGGAGAGGGCCTTTTTGTCTACAGGATTGTCCACACCGAGCTGCGCAAAAGTAGTATAAGAGCTTGTTGTACAAGCAACTATGAAAACCGCCAATAACATAGGTGAAGTACGCATAGATAGTTAATGTTCAAAATAGATTATAACTGTATTACAAGAAAAAATAAATTCTTTTGTAAGCAAAACAAAGTTTGTTTGTTCTTCATGCGGGAAGGAGATCCCTAAGGGCCTAACGCCATTGAAGTGCGGAGATAACTTCTTTGACGACTACCATTGTCTAGATGTGTTCGTCGCTGACTAACATACTTTGATTAACTATGTTCTATTGCATACGTCAGACTAGGATCCTAAATGTTGAGATTGATAGGCTGTTGAGATTGACAGACTTGTCATTCTAAAGACTACTTTAAGTATTCGGTTGGATCAAGTGCAGACTCGCCATTAGAGTTGGATTGTTTAACTATTTGTCTGAATCGGTAACGTAAATGCAAAAGTGGCCCCTTTTCCGTTCGGATTGTTATGTGCCCATATTTTACCGCCATGGGCCTCTACAATTTTTTTAGAGAGGAACAGGCCTAACCCAGTTCCGTGATTAGACCGGGATGCAAATCTTGTAAATAGACGAGGAAATAACTCCGTATCTATGCCTTTCCCAGAGTCTATGACTGTTACCAATGCTTCTGTCCCACGCACTGATGCGCTTATAATTATCGATCCAGTTTCTGTAAATTTCAGTGCATTGTTAATCAAATTTGAAATGACTTCAAATATCCTCACCTTATCTGCCAGGACTTTTATTGATTGGGGTTTCTCAAAAATTAGAGAAACATCATTTTTGAATCTATCTCCATCCCCTTTCCGAGTTGCTCCCTCAATATCTTTGATTACATTTCGGATCTTGTCATCGAGGTTAAATTCAGTCTTTTCCAGTTTAAAGGTTTGAGATTCTATTCTTGCTGCATCTAAGATATTAGAAGACAATTTCATTAGTCTATCGGCATTTCTAGCGATAGCATTTTTATACTCCGTACTTTTTTCAGGGAATTTGTCTAAAAGTTCCGAGTATCCTGCAATTGCTTGGACAGGCGTCCTTAACTCATGCGCTGCTATATTTATGAATTCTTTCTGCATTGCGTCATGTTGTTTTAGTTTTTCGTATAATTCAGCCTGCCTCCATATAGTATCAAACACAAAACTGTAGGACTGAGTACGCGACAGGCTGCTGGAAAAAGTCGCGAAACCAGTTGCCAACATGAAATCATTTTGAGTATCATCTTTGAGATCAATAATCAATGATGAACTCCTGTCAACTAGTAAAAATGTTGATTTGATCTTGCTGCTTTGATGAACGAAAGGTACATTTCTCCTAAATTCAAAATTTGGATGATTTTGTGATAGTTCTTCTATTCCAGATACCTCATGTCCAAAATTTAGTCCTGCGTCACGATCGGCAACTCCCTCTTCATAATTGGGAATAATCATATTCACTTTTATCTTACGCTCATCTGCAGCCTGAAATAATAGATCGATAATGCCTATCTTCCTAGCCCGATGTAACGCATTAGGAGTGGCTATAATTATGGAGATTTCCGATAAAGCAGATTTAATCAGATCAACGTACAGCCTATGCACTTCTCTTGTGTCAGACAGTATCCTTATTTCTTCAGGTTCTACGCCTTCCTCTATTTCTAGAATTCTGTCTGAAGCATTTATGCTAGACCGATCATTCCATAACCGTTCAAAAAGAGAATTAAAATGTTCGATATAGGATGGGTCATTGCTTACCAGGGCGGTAGAAGGGAGATTATGTTTGCCATCCAATATGTTGTCAATTGTCAAATTGAATTCCTTGTCGGTTACAATAAAGTTGACGGGAATTGAGTTTACGTGCTTAATTTCCAGGCCTATGTGCAAGTAATCTTTGACAATTTCTATATCTTCTTTAGTATCAATTTTCCCTATCCATCGAACCCCCTTGTGTTTACCATTGTTACGCTTGTTCAGAATTTTTGTAAGTGATTTTCCGACCAGCCTACCAAGTAGGTTTAAGCTGCCAAATGACGAACAACCATAAAGCCATTCACATTCCTCTATCGGCTGTACTAGCCTTTCTGACGCCTGCGGTCCTTCAACCACCTTCGTCAATAACCTAGAATTATTGTCTTTGACTCCCCCTAACTCCAACTGTACCATTTACTACAACCAAGTATTTTATGGTTAATATAGAATCAACGATTCGCATCATTTAAGGCTACCATAAGTTTGAGACGATGGATTCGAGCACCGGTCTATCGAAGCGATGAGCATGGAGGACTACTTATGTTCGTAACTACTATCGCACTCTGCTTAAATAGAATTACATGGCGAGAGGGAGATAAGAAAACCGACTGCGGGCCAAGCTGGGTTACTATGCCCCTGTCACATCAGTATGAAATATTCGGTACAAAACAGCGGCCTACAAAAGATATAAAGGCAGCTATATTTACTTCAATTATGCGATACCTTTCTCTAATTGTTATTGGAATAGCCTTAGCATCTTTGATCGTAATTGGCGCGGTAGGCTCAACGCTCGTAAATGGAGCAAAAGAAAAATACAAAGCAAAACTATCGGGAAAGAACGAGATCCCAAAAGTAAAATCGACTGCTAAAGGTTCAGCGAGTTTTAAATCCAAGAAGGAATCAATAAATTGGAAGGTCAACATTACTGGATTAAGTAACATAACCGGTGCTAATCTTTACCTAGGGAATAATAGTCTTAATGGAAAGCCTATTGTCAATCTTATCAAAGTAAGCAATCTTTCAAAAACTACGACAGGTCTTTTAATGAATGGGTTAATTACTCCTAGCGACCTGCAAGGGCCCATGCAAGGAAAAACATTGGAAGCCCTTAAATCCCAGATGAATAGTTCACAAACTTTTGTTAATATTCTTACAAAGGACCACCCAGGCGGAGAAATTGCCGGTCTGGTGAAACTGCGGCAGCCGACAAATCCTACAACAAATACCACTATAACAAGCAATAGCACGGCCAACCTAACACAAGTTCGGTAATCGTCAAGGCCGCGATACTTCGATTGGGTTAGTTTACCGATTGTAATAAGAAATGGCAAAAGTCAACCACGAACATCATGTCTTAATTTTGGTTTTTACACACATTGGGATTCTTAAAATCTTTCGAAAAGTAGTATGCATCATCCATCGTTACTATTTATTTTTTTCAACAGCTACAGTAACAATCTCAGAATCTGTAAATTATAGAATTATTTTAACAAATTGGAAATTCCCTGAACCTATAGTTACAAAGGTTCTTAAGTGACTTGATTAATACTTTTAAAAAGTGTTGAAAATGACTCTGTACTCTAAGGCACTAATTATATGTATTGTTCTAATGCCTTTTATTGTTACTCAGTCCAGTAATGTCATCTCAGTAGCCAGAGCCCAAAATCCTGGAAATTCATTCGGTTTTAATGAAACAGCCGGGCATGCGCCAAATAAGGAAAATGTTTCCGATTCTTCCATGCTCAGTTATGTGGATAAATTTAATGGTATATCTATAGAATACCCTCCAAACTGGACCTTCTCTACCAATGGCCTTCCAGAATATAGTCAAGTGGTGGCATTTTATTCTCCATTAACGAACATAACTGACTCGATCCCTGCTCGACTCTCTATATCAGTGCTGAGATATGAGCAAAATGTATCTTTAAAAGATTACACAAACCTTACCCTTACGTCATTAAATGCATCTCAGCAATTTAAGGTTCTCAATTCAGGACCTACTACCCTAAACGGTAAACCTGCCTATAAGATAACACTGTCGACGCTTCCTTCAATGCAGAGTCCATTGCCATTCAGTGTGATGCAAATGTGGACTGCAATAGGTAATAAGATATACTTTTTATTATACAGTACGGAAAGCTCAAAATTTTACACCTTCTTACCCATCGTCGAGGAAATGATAAAATCAATGAAGCTAGACGCCAGTGATGCAAATAGATAGCAGAAAAAAATAGATTTAAACTATTATAGTAATTTATAAAAATATTTATTTTAATACGTTTAGAACAACTGAATGTATTGAACCAACGACTGCCCGAATTCACGGGATCGGGTTGGGGAGATATGACATGACATGTTCCCATATGAAATAAGGTACAACCACGATTTGGTGATATTTAGAGAATATGCATTAAGTTACACTTTCCAGCTCAATGTTCGTGACCCTCCTCCTTTTTTGGCTGCTCCAAGATTTTAAGTTAGTTAATTGAGTATACAAAAACAGGATAAGGCGCCCTCAAAAGAATTATTATTATTGATTAGAAAAAGTATCAAGGTACTAGTCAAGTTCCCTGAACTTTGGAAAAAAGTGCAAGAAAAAGGATACGCTGAAGGGTTTGACGATGGAGAACTTCAGGATCTTGCTAGACCATTTCTCAAACAAAGGTTAACGACCGCGCAGATCACGCAACTATTTGGTATCAATAATTGGAACAAAGATAATTAGCCCGTCGTTAGAGTATCTCTCCCTCTCTTATTGGTGTGCTATCTGCTAATAGTTCCATCTTCGAAAACAAGATACGCGAACCATTACAAGTCTACTCTGGAGGGCCAAGCTCATCACATCCTCTTTCGCCCATGTTGCTTATTGGTCAGTCGCCGATATGGCCCTCTGGAGATGCTTAGGAGATAGAAATTGGATAAGATACAAAGATGTATGAAGTGTAGAAAGGGAATTCTTGAACCGACTAGAAACAAAAAAGAAATGTTATGCCATACTTGCGGATACATTGAAGTAATAACGACATTAGAAGAGTTAGTGGAGAGAAAAGGCTCAGAAACTTAATGATTGTTTTCTAGAAAATATTTTATCTTTGATTCAACTATTGGTAAAGCGTACATGAATGCCGTTATTGCTCTGGTTGGTGCGACGTTATTAATTAGCGCAGTAACCGTTGGTTCTACTGTAACCAGAGGTTGGGGATTCGGAATGATGGATGAAAACGAAACGACCCCAAGTAAAGATAATTCACCAGAAGCACTTTTCTCTCAAAACCAGGCTAATTGTCTAAACCTAGATGATGATGGTTGGTGGAGCCCTATAGCAGGATCTATTGCGGTCAAAGCATGTGGGCCTACCGGAGAAAGTTCAAATTTACAAGCACTATCAAAACAAACAGAAACATCAACTACTCCGCCGTCTACTACAGAAACAAATACTGAAACTCAACCCACTACGGAAACATCAACGACTTTGGCACCACCAGATTTGACTGAAACCGAGGACAAAGAAGGAAATACTATCTTATCTTCAATTTTCAAGAATGTCACCGTTACAGCAATTGCTGCTACGCAGTCAATTAAGGAGGGCATAGGAATTCCAGAAGTATCTAAACAGGTCCTTGCTGCAGATAAAAAAGATTACGTAAGGGGTCTTGTAGAGGATATCCACGGTGTATTTCAGATTGGACAAAAGGCTTACAAATTCAAAAATGTAACTTCAGAAGAAGTGAACAATCAAGTTTCGGATACGACAGCGGGTGTGACAGAAGGCGAATCAGATGCCTACAAAATTGGTGTGTATCGCGGCTTTAGCTTGGGAAGCGATTTAGTAGATAGTTTTGGTTTTGGAGTAGCAGGACATACTCACAAACAACCGAACAAGTAATGGCTGGAATCTGCTGCCAATTAAGATTTAATCTTGATTGGTGGGTTCTTCAAAACGTTCACGCCACGGAAATAAAAGATGCGTCTTTCTATTGTGGTTGCAGGTTCTACAATGTTCTAACTCGCCGCTCATGCTTTTCTCACACATGTGAAATTTCATGTAATATGGTTCTGTTTCGTGTCCACATACAGGACATTTTATTTTTTTAACTGATTCTTCTAATATAGTCTTAGAAAGACTTTACGTCTTGTCTTCATTGTTACTGTCTGATACATTCAAATCACACTGCCACAAAAACGACATTGCTTACAAAGAGTATCATTATCTTGTTTACCACATTTAGGGCAAATATAAGTTTCAAGTATGGAATATTTCGTTAGCATACTGTAGATAACGTCAACGAGCAATTTAATCTAAATTAAGAATAGTTCTAGATTAATACGATGAAGTCAATAAAGCACTGATATTATATCAATTGATTTTTCAAGATTTCAATATGGTATTTCTACTGTTTCTTGTTGGAGTTACTCTAATAAATAAAGTCTCTAAAGGTTTATGAATTGAGAGCTGGCAATAGAAAAATGAGCGAGTACTAAGTTTGACTCCGGGAGACAGGCAATTTCCAAAATGGGATGTGAGTGTTTCTGCAGAAACATTGGTAAATCCATCAGAAGACCCTGACAGGGTGATTAGATGTCTTGTGAACGCTATAAACGGAGGCACCCCTAGAATCCAAAATAGCAATGCGTTAGTTACTTGTGAAGGCATCCATTCTTTGCATCACATTCGAGTAGGTGTAAAATCGCGTCTTTCTGAAGGAGTATTGCGTAGGCTGCTGGAACGTAATCGAAGGGATAACACGACTTGGTTTCTATTAAACAAACAGGCAGCTCACTCTGGAGTGATTGCTTTAGTAGAAGATTGGGATGAATCCTCTCTTGGTCCTATTAAAGTAACTATAGATAGTAGAGAATTAGAAAAAGTAATAGATCGGCTCGTTCCAAGTATAACGAGAATTAATAGTGAAGGAGAACTGTGAAAGATATTTCTAATTATTCTTTATTACGGCTCTCTAAACGGACGGTATAAAGTTCTGCGCCCGAGCAAATTGTAAGAGACTCGTAAATTAATGTCCGTATTATAAGTAATTCTTTATTACGAGTCATTATTTCAGTCGGTCTACGGAATTTATTTGAATAAAATTGTCAGAAGACTTTGCAGCAACGATTAAAAAACAAGTGGATTTGATGATTCATTATACATTAGCGAGATAGAAAGTGAAGAGTAACCCACCGTTATAATAAAAGCAGACCTGTAGTGGAAGTTCCGATTGAAATAAAGATCATTAACAAGAACATTACCAGTACAAACTTTTGAGAGACGAAACAGCCCAAAGGGAATTTGTGAGTAACGATTTATTTTCCGCGTCTCAGGACAAATCTATACATTGGATCATAGTTTATTTATACAAGCCCATGTACTCTTCACCTTCGCAAGATGCTTCCGATGAGTTGCTTAGAAATATTTACCATCCTTTATTTGATTATTATGGAGTTGACCTCGTACTTCAAGCACATAATCACAACTATCAGAGATCATATCCTATCAAATTTAACAACACTAATTCATCAAATCCAATTATAACAGACCGAAACGATTCAATTTACCATAAACCAAAAGGTGAAATATTTAAGGTTGTGGGAACTGGCGGAGCGCACCAGTATAATCTTTTGGGCAAGTCACCTTATATCACAAATCAATTCCAGAGATTTGGATTTCTTAACATCGATATTGGACAGAACGGAACAAAGCTGGTAGGCACGTTCTATGACAGTAGAGATGATAAGATTAGAGATCAGTTTACAATTATTAAACGTGAATAATTAGATACATGTAACACAAGTTTATTTTACCCACTAATAACTAACCTGAATATGGAATTTCCGAAGCAGAAATTGATATGGTTGATTATAATAGCAGTAATCATGATCTCTCCACCTTTAACAAATTTTATGATTGCTGATGTAAAAGCGCTTGAGAATGTTAGTGGTCTTACTAAAAGCTCATCAGCGATTAATTCGTCTTTAACGCTGAATGAAACAAATGCAAACACCACAGTCAATGACATAAAACATGTCATTGTCTTGGTCATGGAAAATAAAGGATATTCACAAATTATTGGTTCTTCGGATGCATCATACCAAAATGAACTTGCTAAAAAATATGCTTCTGCTTCCAAATATTATGGGGTTTTTCCTGATTCATTACCTAATTACATATCAATTATTTCGGGCTTCCCTTACCTTACGAATGATAAAGATCCTGGAACGCTTACTCCATTGAAGGAACAAACTATTGTTAATCTTCTACAATCAAAAAATATGACTTGGAAAGGGTATTTTGAGGATATGCCTTCCTCTTGTTATCTTAAGGATGCTGGAAAGTCAGGATATATAGCGCATCATAATCCATTCGTTTATTTTAACATAAGAAACGATGACAGATGCAAGAATACAGTGCCACTTGATATCTTTTATAGAGATCTCGCTAATGGAACGCTTCCTAGTTTTTCTTTTGTAGTGCCTAACAACATTCATGATAGTCATGACAGCACAGTGGCAGATGGTGATAAATGGCTATCCTCCTTTGTTCCAAAAATTATCAATTCTCCAATATTCAATAGTACTGCATTGTTTATTGTGTATGATGAAGGAAAGAAACATGACAAATCAGGATTTGGAAGCGGGGCTTACGCCGTAAGTGGGGGAAACTTACCCTTAATCTTAATATCGCCAGCTGCCAAAGCGGGATTTGTCTCAACCAATGAATATACCCACTATAATCTACTATCCACAGTTGAAAAAATGCTCAATTTAGGAAATTTGGGTAAAGGAGATGCTACCGCTAGGCCAATGATGGATCTAATAGGCTGAAATCTCTTTTCATCAACTAAAAGTTCTTCTAGAATCAGCTTCTAAACTGCTTATTATAAACTAGTCAAATGAGTACAGTAGAATTTGGCGTTCCGGCGTAAACACGAATTATTTGCTTCAAGACTGAAACGACATAGGATTGTCGATGTGGACCGATTCCTTCATATCTTCTGACGCCTTTGTATTTTTCATTTAAATAACATGCGGCAAATTCAAAAATAGTACCACAACCAATTTAATTACAAGTCAGAATTGCTATTACGGGATATAGTTTGTCCTTCCTCGAGTACAATAAGACTTTTAGTTATTTTGACCATCGCAATAATAGTTACAGCATGTCTAATTATTCTGCCTGGCCCGGGTTCAGAGATCAGTTCATTCTATTCTAATTGGACGATCAATACTTCGGCGATAACCGCCGCCACCCTATCTATCCTGACAACAATTAAAGCGCACAGAATCTACAAGTCAGCATCAACCGACAACTCTAAAGACAAAATTGGAAGTAATGATCAGATCGATTTCAGGCAGTCTGGTAACAATATGAATACCGGAAAATTTCATTTCTATATCTGTTTATCACTTACGCTGGGGTTATTGCCTTGGACGTCGGCGGAGTTGGGTTGGACTTATTATCAACTTGGATTAGGCATCGAAAATCCTTTCCCTTCGTTTGCTGACAGGTTTTGGCTTGCAGGCTATGCCGGCTTTATTTTATTTGCTTATAATATGAACAGTGCTCTCTCGAAGAGCAGATTTTACGACAGAGGAGCCATAATTTTGGTTTCCATATCTGCAGGGCTTTCATTGGGATATGTTATCAATCTTACCTATGGGGTTGCAAATATCTTGTCATCCGCAGAAAATGAGCTTGGATGGTTAATTGGCATTCTTTATCCCATACTTGATGCTATTATCCTTGTTCCATGTCTATTGATTCTTGCTTCCGTTCCTGGCGGCAGAAACAAAACTACCTCAATGCACTGGCTTTTACTAACAGGCTCTATAATCTTAGTTACCTTAGCAGATATAGGATTTGACTACAGCGAAGTAATAGGGGTGTCTGATGAACAGGAGTGGTTTTGGGATATTTTGTACGCGGCATCATACATTGTTATGGCTGGCGCTCTGTATTCTTATTACTTGACGTTATCTCGGGATTATATCTTGAATCGAAAACCACATGCAGCAGTTTAAGTCTAGCCATCCGCCCCTTGTGCGCAATATCTAAAGTTCAATCAGCAAAAAATCATAAAGGAATCACTAAGCAAGCATTAAGATAAACCGACGGGCCAGGTGATGCCATTAAGCCCTTAACCCCTCGGTATGAAACTTTCGGTACTAAGTTTACAAAATATTAAAAGACTTGAAATCGTCTGGTAAGGACAATGTCGAATTAAAATAGATAGTTCGCCCTTGTCTAAAAACTCAGCCTGCGGAATACAAAATGCAGTCCTTGAAAATGAAGAAGGCAAGTCTGTCGTGCTTCCCACCAAGTTGATAGCTGACAAAAAAATTTTTATCGAATAGGTCCTGAGCCAGAAACACCAGAAAAAAGAGTTGAGCGACAAGCAAATGATAGTATGAAGGGGATTTTTACAGTCAAAATATAATCCGATACCACAACCCTCAAAAGAGAATTTTATTGTGACTGGTATTATGAAGATCCAATTACTTGGAATGGTCCCTGGCTGCAAATTGAGTCCTGGCTCAAAGTCTAACGACCAATGAGTCAAATACAGCTGGTAACATGAGCCCATCGATCAACCAAACATACGCAGAAGCAGGAAATAACATGTCAAACGCTGCTGGAAACGCCAGTAAGTCAGCTAATGCCACTCTATCAGAAGCAGGTATATCAAGTTCTCTGAATAAGACCGGAGAGTCCGCAAACAATACGCTTAATGAGGTTGGCAAAAATGCTAGTCAAGCCGGTTCTGCAATACTAAATAAGACTGGTGAAGTCGGCCAAAAAATCGTCGCCGGAGCAGCAAACGTTTTAGGAAATATTATCAGCCAGATAAAGAAAGGCTGGGGGCGTTAGGTAAATTACTTGTACTTCGCTTGAGAACGATCACGTCAAGACTATCTTTTATTTCACATGTGATCCAATAATAAGTATGGCAAGTGAATCGAAAGATAACAGACTACGAGAATTCTTGGAAAATGGACAAGATTGGGAAAGAAAACAAACGAATGTACCAGGCGTTTTTTTAATTAGATTACCCCAGTTTCGCAGCCGACCGGCCTGCATTGGAGTAGACCTTGATGTACTTAACCGAGCCGGTGGAAGTAATAGGAGAAGAGGTATAATTGTAAGGACCAAAGAGGAATTGCAGCAGCTATCGGACGTGGTCGCCAATCAGAAGGTAATTGAATTGATGTCAGCAATTGAAAAAGTAAATCCTGTCCAGCATTCCAACACGGGAGCCAAACTGGATACAGAAGTATTTGAAATTTAACTCTGCTTTACTGGACAATATGAGCAGGATCTGAAGTATATGTCAAAGTAGGGATTAGGATTTTATAATATCAGACTAGTAGTAGAAACTGATAAGGTATCAAAACAAATGGATTGATCATCATTGCTTCAATTTGTTTTTTTTTGCCTTTCATCCTATTCACATTCCTTTCATTTGCCATACATTCCTGACCACCTAACCTTACGGGCGACCTATCCAAAAGCAGTTTCAGGATAGATCTTGTAGAGTACATCGAAAGTTCGAGTCTCTGTTATTTAATCTCATTGTAATATCCCCTTTTCCAAAATGGTTTCACAAGTGATTGGGCGTTCTCCTACACATTCCCCCGCTCGCCCCATTGAGCTCATAAAATGCTAATATTCATTGTTGCGTTACAAATATCATGTTTGAAATATTAGAGAAAACTATAGGACAAGTTGAGCCGGATCCTAGCGACGTCCAACCCGAACCTAACAATCCCGAAGAGTCCCAGCCAGAACCTGAATAAATTGAATCCGTGGAGTAAAGGCAGCGAATCTTGGTGTACCGTTCTTATCGAAGATAATAGATTTATAGCTAGCCTTGAGCACTTCGGCAGAGGAAGGTATCGAGAACTACAAGACAACAGTCGAGGGAAATATGCTGGACAGGTGGTCGATACCTCAGATATCCTGAATTGTCACTAGAGTGGTTTACTGGAATCGCTTAATCGGCCGAATTGATTCTTTAACAATTAAAGTTATTCACCATATCCGGATGCCTCAGAACTGACCCATTCTAACACTCAAAATATCGGGGAAAAACGAACGTATTAATGCCTAACATTATCTGAATGAGGGTGATGGATTATGACGAATATTGGCAAAAGTGGTTATCTCTTTTTGTCGAAGAGATAGTAAAGAAAACTTCTGCCAATTCGGAAAGAGGTCAGCGTGGAGTTCCGTTAAACCAGAACGTTGGATATATTGGTCAGGAAATAATAGGTTTTGGTGAGTAGAGCTAAGGATTTAGACAACAGTGCCTACGTCTTCGGGGGTACGTCTTGTTCGGCGATTGTGGTGGTAACGGTCAAAATTCAAACATGACGCTTGTTATTAAAAGCTATGTACTTTCATCATATATATCCTATGTAGCAACACTAGGATTATGGAAGGATTGAAAGAAACCGCTTCAAAAACAGTCGGAGAGGGAGAAAAGCAGACTGCGTCCGGGTGGTCGGAAATGGTCAAAGGACTGATAGACAAATTAACAGGTAAGGACATGGCAATAACTTACGAATTTAGGAATTTAGAAGTTGATATGCCAAAGGCAACAGGGCCGGAAGGAAAAGAAATAGGTAGCGCCAAGTGGAGAGTAAATGGAAAATTTGTAATTTCTACAGAGGTCAGAGAAAAATCTAGCAGTCTCGATCCCTCTCCTAACAACTAGATAATGAGTCATGGTGTGGTATCCTTCGGGTGGACAATTACTCATGCAATTTAATTCGTAAGACGATTTTTAAAGTTAAGACCTTCCTAGCCGAAGATTCACTGTGAATAAGAATTGTTGTATACGGGCTCCAAAAAATTGGCGATGAATTCAGAACTTCCAAACAAATGCATGTGCAATTATTAAATAGTTTTTAGGCCTGATTAAAACAGTATGGAAATTCGTAAGTCCCGTACCAAAACAAGCGTTACCATTGTAGCAGCAACAATCTGTTTTTCTATATTAGCTACGATCGCAAATAGCAACCAAGTAACGATCGCTCAAGGTCAACCATCAAACCAACCAAATCCAAATGCTCCTTTGAGCTTCTTCCTTAAGCTAGGAAATAATCAATCTACATCAGCGGCGTCTTCACAGGCAGCTTCTAATGGAACCGGAACTAAAAACGTCACCATAACTGTGAATGTACAAAAAGGTCCAAGTGGCAGTCCAATGAAACTTCCTATTTCAGCAGTAGTCCCGAAGAATGTTAATGAACAAGACTTGCAGCTCTGTGCTTCATTACAAAATGGTCAACAGAAGTGTCAACCATTAACTCAAAATGCACCCAACATTGATTTATCGTCAGGAGCAGCAGCAACGACAACAACTCCACAAGCTTACCATGATGGTAGAAGTATGAACAATATCTTGAACGTGTTATCCAGCTCGATCATTCAATATGCAGATGCGCAGCTCGTTAGCGTTAATAACACAACTTTGAATATCCCAATTACAGTAATAGTTCCAATTACTCTAGAAATCCAAAATGCACAGATTTGTGCTTCTGTAGCTTCAAGTGGTTCCACAACATGTCAACAAATCGTTTTGAATCCCACACAGTCAGCATTCACACCAGTTAATGTCGATTTGTCTAATCCAACAACTCCAACTGTCTCAACATTATCGGCTTCTATTCCAAGTACCCAACAATTAACTGGAGGGGCAACGGGATCTAATAACACTGCCGCAACTGGAACAAACAATACGACAGCCTCGACTGGAACAAACAATACGGCAGGAACTACTAGTGGTGGTAGTGGTGGCGGTACAAATTCTACAGCAACTCAAGGAACGAGCTCATCAGGTACAACTACATCGAACCAACCAAGCTCAACTACACAGCAGCCAACATCATCTGAGCCAACCCAAGACAATACTAAGAACAAGAAAAGCAACGACAATAAGAATAACGGGAATTCTGACAAAAAGTATCCGTAGTCTGGTATGCTGGATTAGCACCAGCTATTTTTTTATTTATGCTATTGTTGTACATGATAGAGATTGTCATAGTTTACATCTAGAGTTTTTCTCAATAATCGGAATTTTAATTTATTGGGTCTTTTTTTTCCCGACCGAGGTCAATTTAGCAATTGATGTATTATGAGCAGGGAACAGTGGCCAGGTTGTTAGATTAATAAAGTCTGTGGAACTAGAATCAGCAGACTGCTTGGGTTTTAGAGCTACAATAAATCTTCCACTACATGGAGGACATGCCCCTCCTTATCTTATAGAGCGGATGGTAAAACTTTCTCGAGCCATCTCGAAAGTATTAATCGACCAATATGGCGAACATGAATTCTTGCGCAGATTGTCCGATCCCTTGTGGTTTCAAGCTTTTGGCTGCGTTCTTGGCTTTGACTGGCATTCATCGGGTGTTACAACTGTAGTTACAGGGGTTTTAAAGCAGGCACTGTCGGTTGATACTCACGGCGTTTGTATTACAGGGGGCAAGGGGAGAAAATCCCGGGACCCCAGAAGCGAAATACCGATGCTTGCAGAAAAATACTACAATCTATCTTCCACAAAAGTAGAAGGTCTGTTATACGCAAGTAAAATGGCAGCCAGGGTTGACAGCTCGGCGGTTCAGGACGGTTACTCATTATATCATCATGTAATTTTATTTGATAAAGAGGGCGACTGGACAGTGGTGCAGCAGGGACTGAATCCAGACAATATGATGGCAAGGAGGTACCACTGGATTTCTGATACAGTAAAAAGCTTTGTTTCAGAACCCCATGCTGGAATTATATGTGACTACAAAAACGGCGATACTTTGAATATGACTTCGCCTTACTCCGAAGATAGCCAAAAAATATCACTTGAACTGGCAACGGGTAATACTGAAAATCTAAGGTCGTCCTTATTAAAGGTAAAAAAGAATCATTCCAGAGACGGAGCTGTGACACTAGAAAGATGGATGGGTGAAAGTGGTATTTTTAAATCCGACTCCCATATTGACCATTACGAAATGCCGCGAAGACTGAATTGGAATTTATTTAGGAAAGTTTATGACATTCAGCCAACGAATTATGAGCAGCTAATTTCTATCCCCGGCTTTGGACCTGCAGCAGTACGAGCTTTGTCGCTTGTCGGCGAGATAATTTTTGGCACCAAAGCCTCGTGGGAAGACCCTGTTAAATTCAATTTTGCGCATGGCGGAAAAGACGGAGTTCCATATCCCGTGGCTCGGAAGACTTATGATAAATCTATAAGTTTTCTTACGGCTGCTATCGAAGGAGCTGAAATTCAAAGACAAGAAAGAATTACGGCCCTAAAGAAATTGGCGAACTTTTCGACTAGATTATTTCCCCAGCCATTCATAAATTGATCCTGGTTTGAGAAAGGACAATGTGGTTAATATTCTCGTGTTTGTCACGATAGCCACTTCATTATCTAGTAAGACACGCCTTTTAGGCTGCCGATCCCTTTACTTTTTTGTTTTTTGGATTTCAGAATCTGAAATATCCTTACTCATTTCAAATTCAGCTCCTCTGCCGGCATCTTTCGACGTGACCTAAGACAACCCTGGCTAGGAGTTTTTATGATATCAGTGCACTAATACAATATTCTCATATGCACGATATGAGGGAATACCTTTGAGAGTAAATTGTTTAGACCCACCTGTACCAAGGGTACCTCAGTTTTTCGGCGACAGCGAAACTAGCTGTTAGCCTAGTATTCAGCTAGTTTTTCGATGACCAGAAAGTTTCTTTAGACTCTGTTCGCTGTCGATAATGATTTAATATTTTATTATGATCGAACGCAAGTTCAATTTCGTCATTGATGGGAAACCATTGCACGGATGCAGCATCATCACTCTCTTTCGGTTCTCCCGCTTCTACATTTGCAATGAATACAGTAGTTACTCTATGTCCTCTTGGGTCTCTGTTGGGATCAGAATACACTCCCAAAATATCTGTTGGTTCTATATCCAGAGAGGTCTCTTCAAGCAATTCTCGTTTTACCGCTTCTTCGACTCGCTCGCCACTATCGACTTTGCCTCCGGGAAAGCTCCACTTATCCTTGAATGGATCTTTCTTTCTTTTGACCAAAAGAATTTTTCCTTCCTTTTCCACAATAGCGTCCACCATCAACGAAGGCGAATTATCATTACTCATATATACAAAAATTCTCTAAACTAGTTAACGATTGTATAGACTACGTTGACAAAAGACTCAAAGTAGAAGAATTGTATGAAAGTTATTTATTCAATGCGGGCTATTAGTTTACGATATCCGTTATTCTTTCGGGTTAACGGATAAATGGGTTGGTGATGGGATTCTTGTGCAAATGGGTGTTCCCATCAACCCATTTTTAAAATAGGTTATCAAGCTCTGAAAAAGCTTATAGGTCGTATGCTAAAAAATTCCATCACTCGTTATGCCCAAGCCACGGGAAATTGACATGTCGGATTCCCATGTGAAAATTCGAATACGGTCTATTGTACTTAGAAGGCAAAACGGAAGATGTTTTGAATGCGGAGAAGCACTGGATTCTTCAGATAAAATAGTTGCAAGGGGCTATAAGCGGAGGTATTATCATTCGGAATGTGCACGAAAATTAAATATAATTTGATCTGGAATACGGTCCGCTATTTGACTCGTATGTTAGATAACCAAAATAATTATATTTCTCCTTTTTAGAAGTCATCTAGTTTTTGACGCAGAATACCTTTCCAATGAAAGAGTGGCACGTCAAGCACATGCAGGACATAGTTGTAAAGTATCTTAATGGTCTCCCAGATGGAGCTTCTAGATTTCAAAGAAGAATGTACAAGAAGTATGGAGGCGTAACAAACGTAAGCAAAACGATAGAATATGATCTAAAACATGGTGCAACGAAAAATGATATAATTTCATTTCTGGTAACACTAAAGACCGAAGACTCTTTTTCTGAGCTTCGAATGGTTAATGGTTTTGACGAAAGAATGTATCAACTAGAGGTCAATCTTGGAAGAATTGAACTTAAGCCTAAGGCTGCATCATTCTCTAATGATTACGTATACTAGTGTTAACAGTCTCGAATGCAGACTTAATAGCAAGGATAGGATGGTTTTCTTATAACTCTGTTTATTTCTATTCTTATGTCTAAAAAAATAAAAAATAAAAAGAAGATTTGGTATTAAGGAAATGATAGAAAGTTTCGGTAGTACATCAATAGTCTGTGTACACTAGCGATTAGAACTGGAAAATAATTCTTATACCTATATGAGCGAGAATCTGATCATAATACGATCGTATGATTGTCATTAAACACCTGTCAAAACTGTCCTGTTACTTTCTAATTTAAAACTATAACTGTAATATTTTTATGAACGCTAAATACAAATGTGGAAAAAGAGCTGTTCATGGCTCGTCAAATCTCCGATTTAAAAAATCTGACACTAATGGGATATGGATGTAGCAGATGTGAATTCACATACAAATCTCTTACATCTATTCCGACAGAACAAGATTCAACAGTGATTCAAGTAATGGAATGCAATAGATGTGGCTTTTTGTGGAAGGAGATTTGGGAACAACCGATGTGGCAATTTTATAAGAGGCGTAGGGATTAGTTCTCGACCCGCTTTGCTTCTGTTACGATGAATTCTCTTATTCTTAGCAAGCACAAAAGTTGAGAGTGTATGGATTTATACTAATCATCTCTCCCCCTTATGCAGCGTATTACTACCATTAAACACATAATAATATGTGCAAGTCCGAAGCATGTACCGAAGCAGGACCGACCTAATGGCTTCAATACTCGATGCCACAGTAAATGAAAACAAAATAGGTATTACAAAATTAATGTACATATCTCGACTACCTTATCGCCAAGTTATTTTGCACTGCAAACCGCTTTTAGCGGAACAATTGTTACAATATGATGAAGCCAGCAAAACATACTCCATAACAAACAAAGGAAGACAGTTCCTAGAACTCTATGGAAAATTAGTTGAGATGATAAGATGATAGTATTGGATTCAAATTATGTAGAGCTTTGTCGCACATTCTCTATGATAGTAGTGTCTTTTGTAGCCACTCGTAACGATCCCGTCCGAAGGAACAAGAGGCTCACCACATTTATGACATTTACCTTTTTGTCTTTTTTCAATAATAGATCGCAGTCGTCCACAGTTATAGGGATTAGAAAAGTCAATTTTATACCTTATCATGAGTATTTACTCATGTGAAAAAGAACCCATTCAAGCAGATTAGAGAACAGGCATTGAATGACTCAACAAGCGGTCAGTTGGGAGAAGAACCATCGGGCCTTCCCAAAGAGGTGAAAGCAGAAGATGTGGACATCTATAGGGAGCGTAAGAAAATGGCTAGAATACTGTCCAAAAATGTAAAGTAACCTGGCGAATGTCGTAGTTTCATAATTCAGTAGACTCGCTCTTTATAGTTAAAGCATTACGGTAAACCTTAAACACGGCGGGAAGTATTCCTACGGGCTCACCGTCTAAGGAAACTGTCATATTTCTATTCTTGGGCAAAAGGGCAACCTGTCTGGCTTGATAATATAGAATATTCTCATCATTCTTGTAATCATTATCACCTTTCATCTCTATAAATTCCTTAACCATTTTAAAGCTGCCAGAATTTTTCATAATAATCAAATCTAGTTTTCCATCGGAGAAATGAGCTCTAGGTGCTACATTAAATCCGCCACCCAAGTAATTACCGTTTGCTACCACTGCCATTGTTACCTTACTGCTTATCTTTGTACTATCAACTATTATGTCACATTCATTACTTTCATAAGTTGGTAGTGTAGAAACTATGCCTGCGATTGTAGAGATGAATCTGCTCTTAATTTTACTTCTTACCTTCTTTGATCTCTGAATAATCTCAGCTCCTGCTCCCATCTCTGCAGCGTTTAGTACTATTCTTGTACGCGTAGATGTTGGATTATCTTTATCAGCTACAGTAACACCTATAACATCTATTTTCTGTTTCCTCATTTGTTTTATGTTTTTAAATGATTCGATGCCCTGATGCGGTATCCCCAAAGAAGCTGCTAAGACATTGCGACTTCCAGAAGGTATGATCCAGAAAGATGCTTTAGGATTGATTGAATCCAAACAGCCTTGAGGTTTGAATCTAGTTGCAGCTAAAGCAGACCTGTTTTTCGCCTTAATGTTAAAAAATCCATTTGCAACTTCGTTGATTGTTCCATCACCGCCTACGGCAGCAATGTTAATGTATCCTGATTTCAGTAACTTCCTTGCAATATTTGTTCCATCATCTGCCTTCTTCGTGAATATAACCTTATGCTGCTTTGGTAGAAATTCTTTGATTTTTTCATAAGTCTCGTTCCAGTTTTTGCCCGTTGCACCACCTTGAGAATTGGGATTAAGTATCAAGATAAGATCCTGCCTAAGGCCTTTTTGTTCTCTAATAGCATTTTTTAGTCGCAAGATAATAATGTAAACCTTTTTTCTTGTATTTATAAATGGTAGTTCTCTTATTGTTAGACCACCTACAATAATCAGATCGAGTCCTGTCGATATTAACAAAAGCTTATGCTTATGGTTCATTAGTGTTAAATTATGTAATCATAAGAATCGCACTGACGCGCTGTGAAACCCTACATGGCTCGTGCATTTACCATACTCATGCAATTCCAGCCCATGACCACATTTGCAAGTCTTTCTTTTTAACATCTTTAAGAATGGTTTTATTGGTGATCTCAATGGAGAACCGATTCATAGACCCGGATAGGTTTAAGGAAATTGGTGTACTGTCCTGTACATGATTTCTGTATCATTAACTTGGCATTTACCAGGTTGCAGTTGTATTGACGATCACCCTGCGATTGAGCTTGCAACTTTGACATAGCTCATCCCTAAGTAAAACCTTGAACAACAGTCCTTGCATCTAAAAAAATCAGGATCTTTCGAGTATTTCCCGATCATGCTCCCACTTTCGATAATTCTTTGAAAAATAAGATAAGGTTAATCCGAGAGATTCTACGAATTATAGACAATTTACCCTTCGCTTCTTATTATTGGAAGATAAAACGCAGTCCTGGCCCTCGATCATTTCTTAAGCGAAGCAGGATTTTATTCTATTTTAGGGTTACTTAATAGGATCAACGTGTTAACCTTAATTGATTTTATATCATGGAAATGATGGACAGATGACGACTCATTACTTCTAGAATCCGATTCGTTTCAATAGTGGACGACGAGCCAGAATTGTCGTACTTATTCAAAGATGCGTTATCCCATGTCAATGGAGTAAGTGTTCTTACTTTCACTGATCCATTAATGGCCATTGAACATTTCCACTTGAATCATAGGAACTATGGATTAATTTTATCAGACTACCGAATGCCGGGAATGAACGGGATTGAATTATTACTAGCAATAAGGAATATTGACCCGTCGCCCGCTCGTATTCTTATAAGTGCCTTCGAAGTCGAAGATGCGATCTTCAAAGAATGCGATTGGGTGAGCAAATTTCTGCGAAAGCCAATATCAAAGGAAACGGTGATAGACGAAGTGGAAGATAGTCTTAGGTTTATTATCTCCAACTAACCCCCGTATCCCTTATAATCGATATTGACGTTGTCGTTGTGAGCCTAAGTCTCAGTTGGTGATCCCTCAATGAGGTCAGTTTCCGATCTCACCAATAAGTTACAAAGAACGCTAGATTCGCTTTATTCGTATCAAAAGAAACTTCATCAAATAACAGATTTTAACATGGATCCTGAAACGATTAAGCCTTCTGATCTGCTCAAAGTGGGAATCAGTGGGCTATACTTAGATACCTAAATCAGGCTTACGTAGATCCATCATCACAAGTAAAAATGAATGTCATCGATTGATGAAGTAATCGACGTTACCTAACAAAACCCAGGTCCACCGTATCTATGATGAAGTCTAGAGCGTTTGGTCCGCAGAACAAAGACTAAGAGAAAAATTCAGAAGCATGATAAATAAAAAGTGGTTGAACCGCGCCCTACACATACTTTGTCTTACTTACATTGAGGGAGCCGGGCCAGTGTTGGCCAACTCAGTACTATTTTCTTTATGCGGTGCATTTGGACTGTAATTTTGTATATCTTTTTCGGTAAACACTAAACCATAGATCGGTGATTCCCCGAAATGATTCTTTACTTTAGCAGGGTCAAACCAGATTGATATCACATTATTGTTGATAATTTTTATTTCAGTCTGGACATCTTTGACAGGGCCTGTCTTCATGGTAACAGTCGCGAGTCCCTTATAGGATGTAGTATCGTTTGCTACTTGAACATCCGTAAGAGAGAAATTCGCCAAATGGTGCTGGTGTCTAGCGGACCCATTTAACATAACCATTGAAAAAAACGCATCAAACTTTGAGGGATTAGTTTGATTGAAGTCTGTCTTTGTTTTGTTTACAATATTGGTTGCCCAATGTCCCGCCAATATCCAAGTTGGAGACTTTGCGCCTTCACCGGTCTGGATACTTGATATGGCACCGTAGGTCGAACCTTTTCCCATCCCCATGCCCAGGTTTCCAGGATAATGGGCCGCATAAGTTGACATTGCTAAGGTTGGCGCCGCAATTAAGGCTGCAATTGTTATTGTTATGTGTATGATTTTATTTTGTATAAACATCGATCGGTGTTACGCATTAAACTACTTAATAATTCAAGAATGGATGACTGAAAGAACGAACAACTGTCAGAAATACTTAGTCAGTTGTACGACATCGTTTATGAAACACTTGAAAGTGGATATTAAATTATGAAGGTAGATCTAAAATTATATCCTTTCATATCCTCTGCCGCCAGAGGAGACATAGTTTTCTGATTGGCCTTCAGTCACATTGGAAATTACTTTTACTGCCGTCAAATGATTTTACAAGATCTTTCGGGATTTGATACCATTTTCTATCAACTATACCCTTCTGCGTAAGGACATGGTCGAAGCAACCTCCTGAACCTCACCAAGGTCGAATCCATCCAAACCTCTCGTTTCTTTACAATATCGTCCAGGTTCAGAGTCTCCATTTGTAAGCGATCTACTACGATTGATATAACAGTTGGTAGCCAACCAGATAGATTAAGATAGGACGTGGAGACTTGAGAAAAACCTAAGTACGTACAGGAATTTGCAAGCGTTCTCTACAGCAGCAAAAATAGACCGGATAGTAATAACTGGTAACGTACACTACTGTGTCATCATATTTTAAGTAGGTCTTCATAACTTAAGACTTTAATGAATAACATAATTGCAAACCCCATTATGTGAATTTTTCCTAGAGGAAAGATCAAAAGAGATCGATATCGGACCTAGTCCATGAAATTACCTGTCAGTTGCAGAGCAAAACCTATCGATAGCAACGCGGCCCCTATTTGAGCGATCCTGGTTTCTAGCAATCTGTGTCTAATTTCATGAATGTTTTGGAGTCCGTCTGTCTGGGATTCTTTCATTATAGTTTTCTTAGATCGAAAAATTCGACCATAAGCTATTAACATGGATGCTATAAGACTAATGCTCAATCCTACAATAACCACTGAGTTAACCATTGCAGCTAGCTTATGGTTAAAAAAACTTTTAAGGATTATATGAGACTTTGTAGGTGCTTCGTCTTGCAATGTGGCAGTGCGCTCCGCAATGAAAGCGTCTGACGCATTTGGAATAACCTTTTACATTTTTTACAGAAAATAATTCTCTAATACTACAATACAGATAACCAGAGATAACTACAATACAGATAACCTATTATGTCCTTACGATGTCGATGAGTAACTCTAGTGAACGTGAATTAGACGAAGCACAGAAAAAGCAAAACAAGGTAGGCGCTGCGGAATCCGATCCGAAAACTACAGGTCCGGCTGAAAACTTGCGAGAAGAAGCTGCCGAGGCCATGGACGAGGAAGAAGAAGCCGCAGAGCCTGTCTAATTTTTTAACACTACTTTTACCGGGATCACGGAATGGCTAGAGAAGATCAAGATGTTTCTAAACAAATAGTAGCGTTTTTGAGGAAAGAGTTTAGAAAAAGAAAAGCCAATGTAGCCGTAATAGGGATAAGCGGGGGAATTGACTCTTCTGTAACCGCCGTCTTGGCAAAACGAGCACTTGGAGCAGACAGAGTTTTTGGCCTCATCCTTCCAGATTCTAATGTTACTCCTAAACATGACATAACTGATGCTCTAGATCTGGTAGGACGTCTTAAAATAAAGTATGAGGTAATAGAATTAAAAGAGATTAGAGAAGACCTAGCAAAGAGCTTGCCCAAAAATAAGTTGGCATTGGGGAATATGCTCGTAAGATTGAGAATGATTTTACTTTATTATTTTGCTGCAGTTCATCATGGCTTGGTTGTAGGTACGGGAGACAAGAGCGAAATCATGCTTGGATACTATACCAAATTTGGCGACGGTGCTGTAGATTTGCTCCCAATAGCCGACCTCTACAAAACGCAGGTCAGAAGCCTGGCTAGATATTTGTCTATTCCCGAAAAAATAATTAATAAAGAAAGTAGCGCTCGTCTATGGAAGGGACATACCGCAGAAAAAGAGATAGGGCTCAACTACGCAGACATTGATAAGGTGTTGCAAAGACTAGAGAATAACGAGCCACTTAGTAGTCCACAGGAAAAGAAAATGGGAGCCCGAATTCGGAAGTTAATTGAAAAGAATATACACAAAAAAGAAATGCCGACCGTGTGCAAAGTTAACTTATAGAAAATACTTTCGCAAGAGTTTATGTCCTGTTATGCTTTAGTCATTTGCGTACTTATGATTTCTGTACTCGGGCCTGCAATTCTGCAGAATCAACGATCGCTGTATCGTTGGACGTATTCAATTGCTTCTTTATAGAATCAGTAACGACAGGATCAGGAACAATGTCCTACAAATTTACGGTTATATTCCCTATGGCACTAACCACGATTGAAAAGAGAAAACCTTGATAATAAGCCACGATAACTAAAACTTTGCTGTCATTATCATTGTACGTTCATTTTGTGCTTAGGACTAGATATTTTTCAGATTCTTTTCTGCTTTTGAAACTTTAATTACATAGACTGATGTCTTGAACAGATCCATTTGGTTTAATCTCTGTCCTCTGAAAGTAACAGGACACTCGTTATATAGTCGTTATATAGTTATTCTCTTTCTGAAGGCAATTGAATAATAGGCGTTCAATTATGTTTTTAAAAAACATTCTGGTGAAACTGGCAGAGTATTGAATATCAGTGCAATAATCAATAACAAGAATTTATTTTTCTTTCATACTTCAATAACGTTTGCAGCATGAAAGGGCTTGGCATCCTAACAAATCAAAAAAACGAATATTAGACATCATAGATCAGACGAACCCTTGAGCCTGTTAATTCTTTAATATTTTGCGGACTTGATATGACGTGCGATAGTTTCATAGTAGCGAGACAAAAAATATCGCGCGGCCTATCGATTCATCCTATGTCTTTACGGAGGCGGCCTTGTAGCCTACACAGAATGTCATTATATGATCAATTATTTCTTGGATTATCCGTTCATAATTTACTTTTTCGGACTTTGCTATACGTTCCGCTATCATATTTGCTACATAATTCTTTAAAATCTTGAAGGCTTCAGGATTATTTTTGATATCTGAATCTATAGTTGATAGACCTAGGAGATTAGCTTCTTCTTTTGCCTTTTGATCGGATATATTATTTGCCATTGATTTGATGTTTTCCAACTCGACTTCGACAATTGACTGCGCCCATTTCTCAAACTCTTCTACTTCCATTGTTTCGCCTTTTGAGTGAGACGCCATATTAAGTTTGATTACCTTGATCTCTTCGGTCATTGTTTCATCGTACACTCAGTTTTTTTGAGTATTGTATGAATAAAAACCGGTGGGCCAGGTTCCTTCTTGGATAGCCCATCATTTAACATGCCTATCACTAGCGCAAATGTCTTCAGCAGCAACATAAATTCAAATCTCTTCATTTGATTGTGAGTGTTACTCGTTTAAGGTTTAGCTTATCCAATCACGAGAAGACTGCCTCGACAAAAATAGAAGTGGATAGGTTATGACGATTTTATTAATTTCTTAAACTTGTCTTGATTTTTAGCTATTTCTTCGTTCCAAGTTTCTTCCGTATATCCATGTACCTTCATGCCGTGTTCTTTTGCATTTTTTAACAGTTCTTCTTCTGTCTCTCCATACATCGTGTGAGTACACACCGGATCTCCTGCGTCCTTGCAGTTGATTGATAATGTCATGAGTCTTTGTCGTTAGTCATCCCATATAAGACTACTTCTGACACCGGCAACGAGTGGAGTGAAAAATGGATAACAAAACCTTCCGCAAGTGTCTGATTCTAGGAGCTGAATCCGTTAACATCACATGGTCAGTTGGTTATAATTCTAATTAATTATTATGTCCAAATAAATAACATGCCAAGAGGCAAGAAAAAAGGACTCGGTACGAAGAAATTCGACCGATGCGTAACGAAGGTCAAGCGCAAGGGAAGGGCAGAAAGCACTAACATCCATGCATATCTTTTAATGTAAACAGTCCCTAACTTCATAACCGGCTAAATTATTGCCCAAGTTGTGAGCCTTGTTTAGACATTTTTGCTCTTTCTTGCTCGCACCTTTGTATTCGTTTGAATTTTGGAATTTTTTCCAATTAATATGGTCCTTTTGATAGTCAGAGTTACCTGCAGACGCGTGGTTGTTCGAAATTGCAATTGCAAAAAAAATCAATGACGCAATGCAACTTATTGTTAAACTGGTTCTTGTCTTTTTTTCAGAATCATTCAGTTCATTGACGAAGAATAACATCTAATAAATTGATCCGGTAAAAAAATGACACAGAACTAAAAGCTGCAGAAAAAAGATTACATAAGTATGCTTGAGACACTCTAAATCGATGCATTAATTCTATAAAATTGTATATAAAGTATCAGATGGAAAAAGCCATTATACCTAGAAAGCCAAGTAATCAGGCGTTTAGTTGAAAAATACCTAAACCCTATGTCTGGTTACTAAGGGGTTCGGGTAACAATCTCCTATTTTTCCGTACTAAAAAATTCGAGATTTTATTTATTTGCGCTTTCCAGCACATTGGGATCCTAAGCTTAGAATTCCACGTGGACAAGTTGTCGCG
>JADMIO011227154.1_pt1 | contig 59327 bp, 39 predicted proteins | sample 8958161 | NCBI WGS metagenome assembly JADMIO01 (sample SAMN16585339, study PRJNA669376) | soil metagenome | isolation source: Crop rotation soil | place: USA: Cullars Rotation, Alabama | collected 2011 | reverse complement strand
GCGACAACTTGTCCACGTGGAATTCTAAGCTTAGGATCCCAATGTGCTGGAAAGACACGGGCATCGGGATTCCTGCTGAGAATCTGACGCGCATCTTCACGCACGGCTTCACAACGCGCCGCGACGGACACGGCTTCGGACTGCACAGCGGCGCCCTGGCCGCACGCGAATTGGGTGGCGAAATTACGGTACATAGCGATGGGGTGGGGAAGGGCGCGACCTTTATGGTCAGGCTGCCCATTTATCCAAGGATAAAAACGCCATGACAAGCGACGAGTACTTTAATCGCCGGATATTGGTCATCGACGACAATCCGGCCATACACGATGACTTTCGCAAAGTCCTGAACGGCGCACATCCTCAAACCGCCGACCTGGATGCCGTGGAGCAGGCGCTTTTCGGCGCGCCCATGGTGGCGCCCCCGGCTCAACCTTTCGAACTGGATTTTGCGTTCCAGGGCGAGAACGGCCTGGAAAAGGTGCGCGCAGCGCTGCAGCATTCCCGCCCGTACGCCATGGCCTTCGTCGACGTGCGCATGCCGCCGGGATGGGACGGCATCGAAACGATCTCGCGCATCTGGCAGGAATACCCTGAACTCGAAGTCGTCGTTTGCACGGCGTATTCCGATTATGACTGGCGCGCGATGATGGACCGGTTGCGCCGCAGCGACCGCCTCCTGATTCTGAAAAAACCTTTCGACAATATCGAAGTGCAGCAGATGGCATGGGCGTTGACAAGCAAATGGAATCTGGAAAAGGAAGCAAAGCATGCCATGCAGCGGCTGGACGAAATAGTCCAGGAACGGACCGCCGAACTGCGCGCTGCGAACACGAAACTGGTCGCCGAAGTGGCTGAACGGGTGAAAGCTGAAGAGATGCTGAAGCATTTCGCCTTCCATGACCCGCTGACCGAATTGCCCAATCGCGCGCTCTTTATGGATCGGCTGAAACAGGCGACGAAACAAAAATTGCGACGGCCGGAGTACAATTTCGGCGTACTCTACATGGACTTGGACGGCTTCAAAGAAGTCAACGACTCGCTGGGCCATGAAGCCGGCGATTCGCTGCTTACCGCGGTCGCCCGCCGGCTGCGGCGCTGCCTGCGTCCCGCGGATACGCTGGCGCGCATGGGCGGCGATGAATTCACGGTGATCCTGGACGATGTAAAAGGTCCGGGCGACGCGGACCTGTGCGCCCGCCGGCTGCGCGAATCGTTGAGTGCGCCGTTTGAGCTCTGCAGCGTGTCAGCCACGATTGGCGTGAGCATCGGAGCGGCGTTGAGCATGGACGGTCAGAAATCCGCGGACGAATTGCTGCGTGACGCAGATACCGCGATGTACCGCGATAAGAGCGGCAGAAATGCGGATCGCAAGCGCGTGAGCCTGGCGCCGAAGCCGTAGCGGGATACTCTATTTAATACTGCATTGGACGAGCCTGCCTCGCCGCTAATTCTGCAATCCGACGTTGAGCAAGCGGCAATTGCGATTAACACTGTATTTGGGCGTATTCACAAAAGAGGAATGACAATGATCAAGCTTCCGCTGAGTTCGAATTGGACGGTGAAACCCATTGGCGAACTGTCAGGCGTGCCTGCGGCTGTGAAAGATTGTTCCATTGCCGCGTCTGTACCGGGCTGCATTCACACAGATCTGCTCGCTGCCGGCCTGATCGAAAATCCTTATTCAGACCGGAACGAATTGAACATGGCGTGGATTGGAAACACGGATTGGCGCTACGCCTGCACGTTCGACGCCGACGCCGCGCTGCTGCAGCATGATCGGGTGGAACTGGTCTGCGAAGGGTTGGACACGATCGCGCGCATCGAAATCAACGGCGCGCTGGCCGGCGAAAGCTTCGACATGCATGTGCCGTTTCGAGTGGATGCGAAACCGCATCTGAAGCCCGGAAAAAATGAATTGGCGATTACGTTTTCTTCGGCGCTGAAGTACGCACAGGCGCTCGAGCAGAAAATGGGGCCGCTGCCTCATGTTGAAAAACATCCGTTTAACTATATTCGCAAGATGGCGTGCAACTTTGGCTGGGACTGGGGGCCAGCGCTGATCACAGCGGGAATCTGGCAGCCGATTTCGCTGCAGGCGTGGAATGTCGCGCGCATTTCGACTGTGCGTCCGCTGGTGCTGAGCGCCGATGCTAAAAAGGCCGTCATCGATGTGTGTCTCGAAGTCGCTCGCTCCAATAATGGTCCGCTGACGTTTTCCGCTTCGCTCACCGGGCCGGACAATCATTCGCTTTTCCAAAATGTGTCAATCCCCGCGAATACCTCGCGCGTGAACATGAAGCTGGAAGTCGCCGACCCGCAGCTCTGGTGGCCGCGCGGGCACGGCGAGCAGCCGCTATACGAACTGAGCGTCAATGTGATGGGGCAGGGTGGAGCGGAACTGGACCAGTGGTCGTCGAAGATCGGCCTGCGGACTGTGAAACTGAACACACAGTCCGACAGCATCGGGTCGCAGTTTACAATTGAAGTCAATGGCCAGCCCGTCTTCTGCAAAGGCGCCAACTGGATTCCTGACGATTGCTTCCCGCACCGCGTTGACGCCGCTCGGTATCGCCGCCGCATCGAACAGGCGACCGGTGCGAACATGAACATGCTGCGAATCTGGGGAGGCGGAATCTACGAGACCGACACGTTCTATTCAATCTGCGACGAATTGGGCGTGATGGTCTGGCAGGATTTTTTGTTTGCCTGCGCCGCGTATCCTGAGGAGGAGCCGTTTCAGTCGCTCGTTGAAGCCGAAGCGCGCCATCACATCGCGCGGCTCTCGAAAAACCCCAGCCTCGTCATTTGGAATGGCTGCAACGAGAACATCTGGGGCTATTTCGATTGGAATTGGAAGGATAAAATCGGCTCGCGGACCTGGGGCCTCGGCTATTACACGCGCATGCTGCCGAGCATCGTCAAGCAGCTTGACCCCACGCGGCCGTACTGGCCAGGCAGTCCGTATTCCGGCAGCATGGACATTCACCCGCTCGACGATCGTCACGGAAACAAGCATGTCTGGGACGCGTGGAATCAGAAGGACTACACGGTCTACCGCGATTACGCGCCGCGATTCTGCAGCGAATTCGGCCATCAGGCGCCGCCGAATTACGCTACGCTGCGCCGCGCGATTCCGTCCAGCCAGTTGCGGCCGGATTCTCCGGCGATGCTGCATCATCAGAAGGCCAATGGCGGGAACGACAAGCTGCACGCGCGCCTGGGTGAACATTTTGTGCTGCCCGAAAACTTTGATGAATGGCTGTACCTGACGCAGCTCAACCAGGCGCGAGCGGTTCAGACGGGTGTCGAATGGTTCCGCTCGCGACAGCCGGTCTGCATGGGCGCGCTATATTGGCAGATCAACGACTGCTGGCCGGTGACGAGCTGGGCCGCGGTCGACGGCGACGGCCGTCCGAAGCCGCTCTGGTACGCGACACGGCGATTTTTCGCCGATCGCATTCTCACAATCCAGCCGGAGACCGACGGAAAACTCTACGCCTACGCCATCAATGACACGGGTGAAGCGTGGCAGGGACAGTTGTTCCTTGGCAAAGTAAACTTCGATTGGACCGCGGGTCCCGGCGGGTGGAAGACGGTGTTTATTCCGCCGCGTAGCGTGTTGCAGGTGCCGCTCGAATATTACGCGAAGCGCGCGGGTCAGAAGACCGGCGACGAGGAGATAAATGTTCATGCAGATTCGGACCTGGTGATGGTTCAATTCGGCGCGCACCGGGCACTGTGGTTTTTCGATATCGACAAGAATCTGAAATATCCAGAACCGCAGTACGAAGCCGCAGTAAAGGTCGACGACGGAAAGTATTTCGTAACCATCACGGCGAAAACGTTGCTGCGCGACCTGGCGCTCTTCGCCGACCGCCTGGACGAAAGCGCGGTCGTCAACGACCAGCTCGTGACGCTGCTGCCCGGCGAATCGTTCACGTTTGTTTTTGAGAGCTCGCGCAATCTGCCTGAAAAAGCGCTGACCAGCGCGCCGGTGCTGCAGTGCGCGAATCGATTCGGGAAGAAGTAATGAAACCGCAGATGAATATGGAGCGCGCGCGTCCCGCGCCCGCACCTGGCCGGGCTACGTCCGTAGTGTCGCGTTGAATTTCGCCAGAATCGCTTCTTGGAATTTCTTATGCGCTTCGTTTACTTCGTCGTCGGTGAGCGTGCGCGCGCTGGCGCGATAAACGATCGAGAACGCGACGGATTTCTTGCCGGCGCCGACCTGCTTGCCGCGGAAGACGGAGAGGAAGCGCGGTGCTTCGCTTTTGTCTCGTAGAACGTCGTGCGCAGTCCACGCGCGCGCGAAGCTTTCGATTTCGCTCCAGTTCACGCTTTCGTCCACGACCATGGCGATGTCGCGCATCACTTCGGGGAATTGCGGCGGTTCGCTGTAGCGCGCGGGAGCGCTCGGCAGCGCGGCGAGCTTCGCCAGATCGAGTTCGCACATGGCGAGCGGCTCGCGCAGATCGAACGCTTTCTGCAGATCGGGGCTGAGCTTGCCCATCCAGCCCAAGCCATCCTCAGCGCGTTCGTTGCCCGGCATTTCGCGCACGCGCATGACGTGGCACGCCTGGCCTGCCGCGAGATAAGCGGGAGCGGCGCCCGGAGGCGGCATGAATTTCACATGCGCGCCGTCCAATTCCAAAGCGCCGCTCAGCCGAGAAATGGTATCTGCCAAGTGCTGGAAGCCACGGTCGTCGACCAGTGCCAGTACATGACGCTCTTCCGGCCGGTCTTTTCCCGCGGGTAGATAAACTTTGCCGAGCTCGAACAGCCGGGCCTCGCCGGTGCGATGATCTTGATTGAATTTGCGAACGGACAAAAGCGACGCCAGCACGCTGTTGCGCAGCGCTGAATTGTCTTTGCTCAGCACGCTGGCTTCATCGAGCGGCAGCGGCTTTTCATTTGTCCACACGGCGGGCGCCGGCATTTTCGGATCGATCAGCGTGTTTGTGATCGTCTCGAAATAACCCAGGCCCGTCAGCAGCGTGCGGATCTGGTCAGATACGATTTCCATTCGCGAGCGCGGCGGAACGCGCGCGGACATCGCGGTGGTTTCGGGCACTTTGTTGTAGCCGTAGAGTCGCGCGACTTCTTCGATCAGGTCGATCTCGCGTTCGAGGTCGCCACGGCGCCATGACGGGACGGTGACGCTCACATGCGCTGTGGTTTCCGCGCCGAATTTGCAGCCCAGACGCGTGAGGATCTGTTTGGCTTCGAATGGCGGAACGTCGGCGCCGAAGACGCGATTCAATTCCGCGAAGCGCAGATCGATGCTCTTCAGACTTCGCGGCTTTGACCAGACGTCGATGATTCCCGGCGCAATGCTGCCGCCAGCGACTTCAACGATCAGACGCGCGGCGCGCGCCGATGCGCGATCGACGGACTCGATGTCAATGCCGCGCTCGAAGCGGTAGCTGGAATCGGTGCCGCGTCCGTCCATCACTTTCAGGCGGCGCACGGTGCGGCGCGTGTTCGCGGGATTGAAGTACGCGGCTTCGAGCAGAATGTCGGTCGTCTGCGGCGTGACTTCCGAACCTTTGCCGCCGAGGACTCCGGCGACAGCGCGCGCGACTTTTCCGTCGGCGATGACGAGCGTTTCGGGCGTCAGCGCGGGGATTTCTCCATATAAAGGAGTGAACGCTTCCTTCGGCTGCGCTTTGCGGACGATGATCTGGCGGCCTTCGAGCGTGTTCAGGTCGAACGCGTGCAGCGGTTGGTTCAGCTCGAAGCAGATGAAATTGGTGACGTCGACGATGTTGTTGCGCGACTGCAGCCCGATGGATTCGAGGCGTTCTTTCAGCCACTGCGGCGAGGGGCCGACTTTCACGCCGCGAATCACGCGGGCCGTGTAGCGCGGGCACAGTTCGGGCTCTTCAACTTTGACGGTCGCCAGCGTTGAGGCTGCGTCGCCCTGCTCGATGGCGGCGACTTCGAATTTCGGATTTTCGATTTCAACCTGCAAAATCGCGGCGACTTCGCGCGCGAGGCCCAGGATGCACTGGCCGTCCGGGCGGTTAGAGAGCACGTCCAGTTCCAAAACCGCGTTTTCGCCTGCGCCATGGACGCCGTCGCAATTGAATCCGGAGAACGTCATCAGCTTCGCAAGCGTCTGCGCGTCGTCTTTGCCGGGTGTGAGGTCCCAGCGTTTGCATGCGGCCGCGAGCGCGCCGGAAAGGTTGGCGCCTTTCACGGTGGTGGGCAGGTAATCGAGAAGCCAACGAATCGGGAGTTTCATTTCATTCCCTTAAAACAACCGCATCGCGTTGTTACCGCAATCCTCTGGATTGCGACACAAAGTTAAATCTGCTTCAAGAACCGCAAGTCATTCTCAAGGAACCGGCGCAAATCGGTGATGCCGTGGCGGCGCATACAGAGGCGCTCGATGCCGCAGCCGAAAGCGAAGCCGGACCAGACCGCAGGATCGTAGGCGTTGTCGCCGCGCGCGCGGTTGATCGCCTGGAAAACTGCCGGATCGACCATGCCGCAACCGCCGAGTTCCACCCAGCCGCTCTGTTTGCAGACGTTGCAGCCGCTACCGGCGCATGCGGGGCAGGTGCAATCGATCTCGGCGCTCGGTTCGGTAAACGGAAAGAAACTCGGGCGGAACCGAACTTGAGTATCTTCGCCGAAGAGTCCTCCGACGAATAATTTCAGCGTTCCTTTCAGGTCGGCCATCGACACATTTTTGCCGACGTAAAGTCCTTCGACCTGATGGAAGGTGCTCGCATGCGTCGCGTCGATTTTGTCGGGGCGATAGACCCGGCCGGGTGCGACGACGCGCAGCGGCGGCGTGCGCGATTCCATCATGCGAACCTGCACCGTGGACGTCTGGCTGCGCAGCAGCGCGTTGGTGTTGCCCTTCAGAAAGAACGTGTCGAAGCTGTCGCGCGCCGGATGATCGGCCGGAATGTTCAGGTCGTCGAAGTTGTGGCGCTGGTCCTCGATTTCGGGACCTTCGACCACCTCGAATCCAAGCGCGTGGAAAATATCGACGAGGCTGTCGACGGTGCGCGTGAGCGGGTGGCGCTTGCCGGTGATCTGCCGCGTTTCCGGTGGAAGCGGTTCGGAGACGTCGAACACCGGGCCGCTCGCCGCAGCCGGCTTGCCCCTGGCAGCCTGGGCGGCAGCGAAAGCGGCTTCGAGTTCATTCTTGATCTGGTTGGCGAGTTTGCCGGCCTGCGGTTTTATTTCTGCGGGTGCCTTGCCGACCTGGCCCATCAAATCTTTCATCAGGCCTTTGGTGCCGATGAATTTGATGCGCGCTTCTTCCAACGCTTTCGCGTCGGCGGCGGCGCTGAATGCGGCCACGGCTTCTTTGCGCAAGTTTTCGAGATCGTCGAGTAATGACATAAAAATGTCCGTTGTCAGTGATCCGTTGTCAGTTGCTAACAACGAACAACTGACAACGGACGAATTGCATGAGTTAAGCGAGCTTTGCTTTCGCCTGTTCGACAAGCGCCTTAAAGGCGGCTTCGTCGCGTACGGCGAGGTCGGCGAGGACTTTGCGATCGAGCGTGATGCCCGCTTTCTTCAGGCCGGCAATGAAGCGCGAATAGTTGAGGCCGAACTGCTCGGCAGCGGCGCCGATGCGGACGATCCAGAGCGTGCGGAGCGTGCGCTTCTTGGTGCGGCGGTCGCGTGTCGCGTACGATTCTGCGCGTTCGACGGTTTCGGCAGTGGTGCGGAACATCTTTCCGCGGCCCATGACGAAGCCTTTGGCGCGCTTGAAAATCTTGCGGGTGTACTTTTTACGGGCAACGTTCGTCTTCGTGCGCATCTTGGTCCTCCTTGATCCCGGGGATCAGAAAGCGAAAGTCCTTCAGAAAGGATTCGCTGAGACAGCTCGTCGGGAGTGCGCGTCCCGATCGGGCTCTATGAGTACCGCAGTTAAAAGATCTGCGCGTACGGCGTGAGCGAAAAATCGCTCGCGCGAGTAGAACGGTTTTAACGCAGTCCGAGCAGACGGCCGACGCGGCGCGCTTCGGCACCGGTCATGATCACGGAGCGCTTGCCACGGCGACGGCGGGCGCCGCCCTTGCCGGTCATCAAATGGCGGTGGAAAGCCTGCATGCGCTTGATCTTGCCCTTCTTGGTCACCTTCACGCGCTTGCTCAGGCCCTTGTGGGTCTTCAGCTTGGGCATCTTCCTCGAACTCCTTCACTTCAACTGGCGTCTGGCACGACAAATCTGGCGTCCAGGCACGACAAAAAAAGAGGCGGCCTGAAAACTCGGCCGCACACCGAAGGGGAACTTATACTAAAGTTATGATGGATTGCAATGATAATTAAGTGCGGAGTCCCGAGAGCGGAGTGCTGAGTTTTTTGCTCAACGCGGTGTAGGCATTTAGGTAAGATGTTCGGATTCGCTCGCATAAAGGTTCTTCAATGACAGCATTGTTGCGAAAATTCCTTCTTACAGCCGCTGTGCTTATTCTAGTGTCTGCTCATGCCGCTGACGATGTGCTTTTGGCGAAAGGCGAAAAGGTCGACGCCGAGGTAACCACGCAACAGGGCACTTACAAAATCGGCGCTTCAAATGCGAGCATGAAAGACGTGCTCGCTATTCGTTTCGCGCCGGATGCGCCGCCCGCGCGCATGCCATCGGGCGTTTTTATCCGCGGCGGATCTCTGATAGCGGGAACGCTGGTCTCGGTGATCGGAAATGACGCCGAAGTAAACAGCAGCGCTCTCGGAGCGTTGAAACTGAAACGAGAGGACATCGCAGGCGCCTTCAGTCCGCTGCCCTCCGGACAGGCCGAGAACATGCCGGAACTGGCGCGCTATTCGGCGCTGCTCGGCGCGACACTGGCGAATTACGGAGCGACGCTGCAGCCGGGCAAGCGCACGCGCGTGCGTTACGCCGGGCTGGACGAAGTCGTCGCCGAGCGCGTGATGCGCGTGGGCAACGAACAGATTCTTCTGACCACGAAAGGCAAGGGCGTCGAGACAATTAACCGGCAGTTCGTACGCCTGCTGGAAATGAACGTGCCCGATGCGCCGGCGGCGGCGCCCGACGAAACCAAATTCGGCCCCGAAGTAATCGTGCGCCTGAAAGCCGGCGATCTGCTGCGCGGACGCGTGGTGAAGCTCGACAACGCCGCGCTGACACTGCATACCTCGTTCATGGGCGACAAGGTTATTGACCGCACTCTGTTGGCGGTGATGTTCCTGGCGGGGACCGAGAACGCGGGCGTAACGTGGCTCTCTTCGCAGAAGCCCGCCCGCGCCGTGCACACGCCGCTGTTCGATTCGGATTTTCCGGCCCGGATGGACGCGTCGTCCGACGGCGGCGACATGAACATCAAAGGCCTGCCGCTCGAGCGCGGAATCGGCGTGCATTCCAAGAGTGAGCTCGAATTTACGCTGCCCGGAACGCCTGCGCGTTTCATCGCCGTTGTTGGCATCGATGCGGAAACGAAAGGGCGGGGTTCGGTCGTGGCGCGCGTGCTGGCCGATGGCAAGGAAGTGTGGAAATCGCAAACGATCACCGGCAAGGATGCGGCGCAGCTGATCAACGTGGATCTCGGCACTGCAAAATCGCTGGTTCTGGCGGTCGATTTCGGCCCCGACGAAGATGACAGTGGCGATCACTTCGATTGGGGCTGGGCGGCGGTTGTTAACAAATAGTTTCAGGTTTCAAGTTTCTGGTTTGCGCAACCAGAAACCGGAAATCAGGAACGGTAACCGCTGTTACTCCGATTCGTAATTCAACAAACTGAATACATCGTACGGCTTCAGTTTCTCGCGGCCTTTCAAAAAGCTCAGTTCGATAATGAAACCCGCGCCGACGACTTTGGCGCCGAGGTCTTCGCAGAGTTTTGCGCTTGCGGCCATCGTACCGCCTGTGGCGAGAAGATCATCGACAAGCAGCACGTGATCGCCTTTCTTCAACGCATCTTCGTGGATCGTCAGGCTGTCGGTGCCGTATTCGAGATCGTAGGTGATCTGCTTGGTCTTGTAGGGCAGCTTGCCGGGTTTGCGCACGGCCACGAAGCCGGCGCCAAGATGATAGGCCACGGCCGGGCCGAAGATGAAACCGCGCGCTTCGGCGCTCACGACTTTGTCGATCTTCTTGCCGAAATAATGCACAAACATCGCGTCGACCATGTAGCGCAGCGCATCCGGATCGCCGAGCATCGGCATGATGTCGCGGAAAACGATGCCCTTCTTGGGAAAGTCAGGGATATTTCGAACAAGGCTTCTGAGGTCCATCGCAGCTTCTCCTGGAAAAATGGCAACGCGGAGAAGATAGCGCGGCCCGTGTCATTTGTCATTGGTCATTTGGCATTTGATACGTACGAGAAATCACCCGTGGCGAGAAGCATTCTTATTTTACTTCGATGCGGATTGTATTCGTGTACAGCTCGCCGCCCCATGCAGTGCGGCCATCATTTTCCAGAGACGCTCCCGCTGTTTCGGCATAAACGCCCGTGATCGTGTAGGTCCCCGGTTGTTTAGTGTCGAGGCCCAGGTCCTTCAGCGACTTGAAATTCTGGCCCTCGGACCAGCTCGGCAGTATGTACAGTTTACCCGCGGCGATCTCAACGAGGTGCGGTGCATTCTTGTCCCATTCCAGGATCTGTTTGGGGCGCAGTAGCTGCGTCTTGCCGTCAGGCGTCGTGACGAGAAACGCGTGATTGCGATAGCCATTCGAGTACTTTCCGTCCCAGACGAAGGCGGACGTTTTTCGGGCCGTAAAGCGCGCGTCGTTGTCTGTGACGGGATCGGCGAAAAGCAGGCGGAATTGAATGAGGATGTCGGCTCCGGCCTGGATCGCGGCGTCTTTTGCCTGGATGTTGCCTTCCAGATTTCCGACCAGGTCGCCAGCGTTTTCGCCCAGGACGGCGCTCCATTCGGGGCGCGCTTTGTCCAGCGTCGGATAAGGCCCGCCGTTCATTGGATGGTATGTGGCCACGGAGATTTTCACCGAAGGCGCTTGCGGCGCCATGAGCGCGATGAATTTCCACGCCAGGACCGTCGGACCTTTGCCTTTGTAAATGATGTAGCTCATGCCCAGGTCTACGGCGGCCTGTTTCCCGTCCACAGTCTGGCTGCGCACGGCGAAATTGTTGCCTTCGTCGCCGTGTTCGAAGACGCAGACCACCATCTGGCTCGCGAAATCCATTTTCGCCAGGGGACTTTCGGCCGGTTTCGCCCAGCCCAGCGCCACGAGTCGCTCCTGAAAGGCGGTCCACTGCGCTTCCGAGCGAAAGATACGCGCGCCGCTTGTGCCAAGCTGTGCGGCAGCCGTGTCGCCTTTGATTGTCCCCAGAAGCCCCGGCGGTTCCGCGGCGAACGCAGGCAGCGCAAGAACGATCAGAAGCACAGCGGCAGAATACATTTTGGGCATGCGGGAGCCTCGGCTTTTATCTCTTAGACAGGGCCAGCGTGGCCGGGTTTCGAAAAAAATCGCGCCAGGCGTAAGAGCCTGGCGCGATTCACCTGCGTTGCGATACGAAGCTTACTTCTTCGCGGACTCGAACAGTTTCTTGACCTGATCGTCGTTCATGGCGCCGTTGTACAGGCGCACGTCATCGATCGCGGCTTTGGCGTTCCAGGCCCACTTTTCAGCGGCGGGTGAGGCGGTACCGATCTTCCAGGTGTTCTGCTCGAAATCCTTGGCTTCGGCTTTGGCGTCCCATTCTTCGGTCGTGCCTTTCAGTTCGCCATCGACGTAGATGCGGGCCACGTGCGCAGCAGTATCGACCACGCCGGCGACATGGTGCCATTCGCCCGGCTCGTACTCGGTGTCCCACGTGCCGATGCCTTTCCACTGCGGATCGGTGTCGCCTTTCAGCCAATGGGTGAAGATGAATTTCTTGTTGCTGTCGTAGCTGAGTCCTTCGTGCCAGCCGACCTTGTTGATAATGCCATACTGCGCGTCATTTGCGTCTTCAGTGCCCGGCGGAACGTTGTCGGCCTTGAACCACGCGCAAAGCGTGTAGCTGCCGGCCTGCAGTTTCTCCAGATCCTTGTGATTGGGGATTTCGACGTACTGTTTCTTCGCGTTGTCGAAAGCGAATGCCCCATCTACCTTGCCTGCAGCGCGGCCCGGAGCGTTCATGGCCTTGCCGTCGGCCTTTGAAGGTGAACTGTCGGCGGCGACATCGCCATCTTTTTCGTCCAGCTTCCAATGTCCGACCAGAACCGGCTCGGCCGCCTGAAGTGAAAGTGTGGCCAACAGGAAAAACACAGCAACGGATTTCATTGTAAGTTCTCTCCTTTAAATGTGCCGTTCCATGACGCCTTGAACGGGAAGGGGAGATATAGCTCGCCGAAATGCGGCGTCAAACATAAAAAAATATGGCGGACCTTAATATATGCCAGCACGATCGAAGGCTTCAATGTGCACACATAGAGCTTTTTAAGGGATGAATAGCATGAAGATGCCAGCCCTTGAATGGATTACGCATATTAAACCTTTCAAATTCCTGAATCGGCGTCGCATATGCGTCTAGTTTGTGTGGAGGACGGACCGGAGGACGGCCTATGACAGTTTTATATTTCTTCGTTGCGGTCCTGGCATTACTTGTCGTGTGGTTCGGCGCGGCTACGGTGTCGGTGTTTCTGTTCTGGATCATGTGCCTGCTCTTTGGCAAGAATCCAGCGCCGGCAACCATTCCGAATAAGGCCGTGTGGGGTTAAGGATTGGCAGCGACCTCGTTTGATTGAATCTGCGGACGCGCGTTGCAGCCGGGCCGGGTGATTCTATAATGCCTCCGTCGAATTCTTAACGGAGGCCGTTTCTCGTCATGCCCAAGATTACATTTGAAAAAGAACGCGTACAGGTCATTGCGCCGATGCACAGCAACCTCCGCGAGATCGCTGTCGCCAACAAGATTCCCGTTTACCAGGGCGCGGCGCAGGTTGCCAACTGCCGCGGCAATGGACGCTGCGGAACCTGCCGCGTGGAGCTCAGCGGCGAAAACATCCAGCCGCGTAACGCCGTCGAGGAAGCCAAGCTGAAAGGCGCCTCGCCGGCTCTACGCCTGGCCTGCCAGATTGAAGTCCTTGGCGACTTGGTTGTGAAAACGCAGGGAGAAGGCGTTACGCATCACGAACCCGAACCGGTGCTGGCCGGCGCCGGCGGTTCGCATGGATCGGCGCATGCTCATGCGGAACACCCGCCAGTACCGTATTTCGTGATCGCGGGCATTCTGTTCGTGATGACGGTGCTGACGATTGCCGTTTCGTTCATCAATCTGGGGAAAGCGGGGAACGTCGTTCTCGCGCTGGCGGTTGCGTCATTCAAGGCTTCGTTGGTGATGTTGTTCTTCATGCATTTGAAGTACGAGAAGAAGATTCTAGTGATGATTGCTCTGGCACCGTTTCTGCTCGCGGCGATTCTCGCCTTCGCACTGTTTCCAGATATCGTGTTCGGCCGTTAAAGGCTGTACGTCCGCCGCCCTATGAAAGGCCGTGTTATGAAGCGCTACGTTCGAATGCTGCTCGTCCTTCCGCTGCTGGGTATGCTCAGTCACGCGCACGCCGTCGACGACGATAAGGCGGGGCTGTTCAACACGTTTTATCTGGAAGGCGACCGCGGGCCGTATGTGCTGATCATGCGCGAAAACAAAACCTTCGATCTGTACGGACCCGGCGGCGCACACTTGAATGGCACTGTCCGCGCCAGCTCCGAGCACGTGACGCTGACATCCGGCGAAATTAAGCGGTTCTTTCACTTCGATCTGGGCGGAAGCACGCTGAAACTGGGCCGCCGTGACACCGATAAACTGACCAAAGGCAATCTGCTCGGCACGCTGCCCCCCACCACCGACTCGCGCGAGGTCTGGGCTACCGAAACGCTGTGGCGCAAGCGCGGTCACGAACCGTTCAAAATTCCGGCCGGCGGAGTTCCGCCGGTGGCCGTCTCGCCGCCCGAACCTGAACCGGCTGCCACTCGTCCCGTTACTCCTGCGGCAGTACCGACGCCGGCGACACCGGCGACTGCGGCCCCTGCGGATTTCAACGATATTGCGGGAACTTACGCGATAACCTCGAACGGACTGACGGATACGTTGACGATCGGAGCGGATGGGACGTTCGACTACACGCCGCCAGGCGGAGCAAGACAGCGCGGCACGTTGCTACGCACAGATAACGAACTGAGTTTTGTCAGCACCAATCACACGCGGCACCTGACCTTGCGCAAGACAGGTGATGGCCTGGAATTGACCCGTCGCGACACTGACGTTTTGAAAGCGGGTGACGCCATCGGAACCATGCCGCCTACCGACCGCACGCCGCTGATTTGGACTCGCCAGCGCGGGGAAGCGCGCGTCCCCGTCGCCCAGCCGCCCGCCAGCGTTTCGGCGCCGGTGACGGCGGTTGCGACTGAGGTGAAACCAGCGGGCGTGCCGGTCCAAAACGTACGCGCCCTTGCCGGCACCTACGTCCACAAAGCCAATCCTTTTATCGCCGAAACCATCGTCATCGCCGAAGACGGCGGGTTTTCCTATAAGGATTCCAATGGCGCTACGGCGGCGGGCAAGGCCGTCATCGAAAACGAAATACTGGTTCTGACCTCGGGCGAGGTTGTGCGGCGCTTCAAGGCGTCCACCGAAAATCAGGCGCTGGTGCTGCGCTGTGACGGCGAAGACAAGCCGCTTTTCAAGAACGACTTGGCAAGCATGTCGCCGACGGTTCTTAAAGTAGCTAAGTACGAGAAGAAGTAATTCTCGGAATCACCACGTGCATTCATCGTGGTTTTAATTTCCGCGTCACCTTTCAATTTGCCCGCGATGTGATAGAAACGTGTCAGGGCAATGAACGGCGATATCACACTAAACCTGCTGGCCATCGGCCTCCTCGTACTCGCGAATGCCTTTTTCGTCGCGGCAGAATTCGCGCTGGTACGCGTACGCCGTACCCGCATTCAGGAACTGATCACCGGCGGCAATGCGACGGCGAATGTCGTCAAAGACGCGATCGACCATATCGAAAAATATATCTCCGTGACGCAGGTGGGCATCACCCTCGCCAGCCTGGCGCTCGGCTGGATTGGCGAACCCTTTCTAGCGGAAGGCGTGCTGCATCCGCTGCTCAAAGCCTGTTTTTCGGCGCTGGCGGCCGATCATTTTCTCGCTGTTTCCTCGCACGGCATCGCCATCGGGCTGGCCTTTTTCTTCATAACCTATATCCACGTTGTAGCCGGAGAACTGCTGCCCAAGAGCCTGGCGCTGCAATATCCTGAGCGCGTCGCGCTTTATTTAATCCGACCGTTGCGGTTTTTTGCCTTCATGGCGCGCCCCCTGGTCTGGCTGCTTAACAGAACTTCGACGCGCATCATGCGGTCGGTCGGCATCACGCCGGCCCATTCGCATTCGCTGGCGCTGTCGGAAGAAGAATTGCTGATGCTGCTGTCTGAAAGCAAAAAAGCCGGCGTGGTCAGCGACGACGAGCAGAAAATGCTGCAGCGCGTCTTCAAGTTTCACGACAAAACCGTACGCGAGATCATGATTCCGCGGCCGGACATCGTCGGTTTGGACCTGCGCGCCGGCGTCGAACAGATTCAGCACGTTTTTCGCGAAGGCTATTCGCGCTTGCCAGTTTTTGACGGCTCGATCAACAACATCAAGGGCATCGTCTACGTCAAAGACCTGATCTACACATTGCAGGACCCCAAGCTGATCAAGCTGGTGGATTTGCTGCGCGAATGCATTTTCGTGCCGGAAAGCAACGCGGTGCCGGCGTTGCTGCGCGAATTTCAGAAGGCGCGCGTGCATATGGCCATCGTGGTAGATGAGTTTGGCGATGTGGCGGGCCTGGTGACGCTGGAAGATGTGATCGAGGAAATCGTCGGCGAAATCCAGGACGAATACGATTCGGAACCGGCGCAGGTTGAACGCGGCAAGGATGGCACAGTGATTTTCGACGGAAAGGTGGACCTTGACCGCTTCAAGGAACTATTTCCGACGTTCGTCATGCCGGAGGGTTCCTACGAGACTGTCGCCGGACTGGTCTTCCAGCTTGCCGGCCGCGTACCGAAAGAAACCGACGTTCTGAAGCACGGCGATCTGGCGTTCAAGGTGGTCAAGCGCGACGGACGCCGACTCCGTAAGATCGCGATCAAGCGACTGGTGGTCGAGCGGGCCCCGGAATCCAACGCCACAGAGGGAGCCCTGGCCGCCGATATCGCGCAGGCGCAAATCCTGGCATCCGTTCCCGAGGAAAGCACCGCGCCTTCGTCAGCGTCCCAGCGCCTGCGGCCGGCATCGAGTGAAAGCGGGCGGATGCGTTCGCCGGACGATGGCATCGAAGTTCCAAAAGCGCCAGCGGAAGAGAAGCGCTCGACGTCGCGGCCCAATGCCCCGGCGGCACCCTGAGTGCCGAGCGCGTTCGCCTTGACAGAATTGCCGGGTGATGGTCTATTAGACCTTTGTCGTCAGGAGAGTGTTTTCGCCATGCAGGCAGCGGACGGTGGATCGCCCATTACTTTGGCCCGAGCGAGTGACGCTTCGGGCCGCTGAGCCTTCATCGACCATGACGTTGTGACATTTTGATTTCGATGAGTGACTCGCGGGCCTGATTTTTCAGGCCCGTTTTTATTCCCCTCTCCCCCCGGGAGAGGGCCGAGCGAGCGAAGCGAGACCGGGGTGAGGGCAGGCCCCTCGCGATCGCCAAAAACGTGGAGCAATGAAATGTCCGTCTTCAAACCCGTCGACACCACCATCAACTTCCCGCAGTCCGAAGCCGCGACGCTGAAGTTCTGGAAAGAGAACAAGATCTTCGAGAAATCGCTGCAACTGCGCGAAGGCGTGAAGGACTCGAAGACGTGGGTCTTTTACGAAGGCCCGCCGACCGCCAACGGCAAGCCGCACCCCGGCCACGTGCTCACGCGCGTCGTCAAAGACTTGTTCCCGCGCTATAAAACGATGTGCGGCTATTACGTCCCGCGCAAAGCCGGATGGGACACGCACGGCCTGCCCGTCGAAATCGAAGTCGAGAAGGAATTGAAACTCGACGGCAAGAGCGAAGTCGAAAAATACGGCGTCGAACCGTTCGTCCGCAAATGCATGGACAGCGTCTTCCGCTACACGACCGACTGGGAAAAGCTCACCGAAAAAATCGGCTTCTGGATCGACCTTAAGGACGCCTACGTCACGTATCACCAGCCCTATGTTGAAAGCGTCTGGTGGTCGCTGAAGGAACTCCACGAGCGCAATCTCTTCTATAAGGGGCACAAGATCCTGCCGTGGTGCCCCCACTGCCAGACCGCGCTCTCGCAGAACGAAGTTGCGCTCGGTTATCAGGAAGTCGAAGACCCCTCCGTCTTCGTCACCTTCCGCGATGTGAACTGGGATCAGAACAAAACCAGTTTCCTCGCCTGGACGACGACGCCCTGGACGCTTCCCAGCAACGCCGGCCTCGCCGTCAAAGCCGACACCGAATACAGCCATGTGAAAGTCGGCGAAGAGACGCTGATCATGGCGAGTGCGCTCGTCAAAAACGTGATGGGCAAGCTGAAGTTCGAGGTGACGAAGACTGAGCCGGGCAGCGCGCTGGTCGGCCGAAAATTTCAGCCGCTCTTCAACTGGGCCGACTCTGTTCTCACACCGGAACAGAAAGCCAGCGCGTGGAAAGTCTGCGCCGCGGACTTCGTCACGCTCGACACCGGCTCCGGCATCGTCCACATCGCGCCCGCGTTCGGCGCGGACGATTATGCGCTCGGCCAGAAGGAAGGGCTGCCAACGATACAGCTCGTCGGGCCGGACGGAAAATTCTTGGTGGGTTGCGGGAATTTCTCTGGCCGCTTCGTGAAGGAAGCCGACAGCGATCTGATCCGCGATCTGAAAGAGCGCAAGTTGCTGCTCAAGCGTGAGAATTACAAGCACGACTACCCGTTCTGCTGGCGCTGCAAATCGCCGCTCATCTATTTCGCGCGTGGCGGCTGGTTCATCCGCACGACGCGCGAGATCCAGCACGTCATCGAAAACAATCAGTGCGTCGACTGGCATCCCGAGCACATCAAGGAAGGCCGCTTCGGCAGTTTCCTCGGCGGCAATGTCGATTGGGCGCTCTCACGCGAACGCTACTGGGGCACGCCGTTGAACATCTGGGTCTGCGAATGCGGCAATCAGGAGGCCGTCGCTTCGTTCGCTGAATTGTGCGCGAAACCTAACGTAAAGGGAACCGACGCGTTCGACATCGCCAAGAAAAAAGATCCGACGCTCAACGAGCATCTGCGCGTCCACAAGCCGTGGATCGACGCGGCGACGTTCTCGTGTTCCAAGTGCGGCAAGGAAATGAAGCGCACGACCGAAGTCATCGACTGCTGGTACGACAGCGGCGCGATGCCGTTCGCGCAGTGGGGCTACCCGCACGCGCCGGGATCGAAAGAAAAATTCAACCTCGCCTGGCCGGCCGATTTCATCAGCGAAGCGATCGACCAGACGCGCGGCTGGTTCTACACGCTGATGGCTGAGAGCACGCTGCTGAAAGACAGCTTCGAGAAAACGTCGGGCGCAAAAAAGAATTATCCCGTGCCGTACAAGACATGCGTGGTGCTCGGCCACGTCTGCGACGAATTCGGCAAGAAGCTCAGCAAGAGCAACCCCGAACACCGCTCGCCGAAATACGATCCGAATTCGATTCTCGACGAAGAAGGCGCCGACGCGCTGCGCTGGTTTTTCTATTCGTCGAACGCGCCGTGGAACAACATGCGTTTTTCCCGCCCGACGGTGCGTGAAGCGCAGAAGGAATTTCTGCTCAAGTTGCGCAACGTTTATTCGTTCTTCACAATCTACGCCAACATCGACGGCTTCAAACCGCATAGCCCGGCGGTGACGGTCTTCGGCGCGAACGATCGCATTCCCAATCTGCTCGACAGATGGATCGCCTCGGAATTGCATTCGACGATCAAAAAAGTGCGGACTTCGCTCGACGGCTACGATATTTTCTCCGCCGCGTCGGCGCTGAACGAATTTGTCGAAGCGCTTTCGAACTGGCACGTGCGCCGCTCGCGCGAACGCTTCTGGGCATCGTGGGAACAGCAGATCGAAATGCCGATCGACGAGAAAAATATCGCCGTGCGGCTCAGCAATAAGGACTTCGACAAACTCAGCGCGTACTGGACGCTGTATTCGTGCCTGGTCACGCTCAGCCAGCTCGCCGCGCCGTTCGTGCCGTTTATGGCCGAGGACATGTGGCAGAATCTCGTCGTGAACCAGCTCAAGGATCAGCCGCTGAGCGTCCATCTCAGCGATTTCCCGGAAGCAAACGAAGCGATGATCGATCCAGCGCTCTCCGCCGAAGTCGCACTCGTCCGCGAAATCGCGAGCCTTGGCCGCGCCGCGCGTTCGCAGTCGAAACTCAAGACGCGTCAGCCGCTCGCGAAAGTCGTCGTGGTGCTCAGCGACGCGAGTAAAGACGCGATCGTGCGAAAGCACGAGCAGGTGCTGCTCGATGAACTGAACGTGAAAAAAATCGAGATCGCGCATCAGGCCGACCAGTTCGTGAACTACGAACTGAAGCCGAACTTCAAAGCGATCGGCTCGAAGTTCCGCGAATCGGTGCCGCTCATCAAGGAGGCGCTCTCCAAAGCCGACGCCGCATCGTTGCGTGCGCAACTTTCCGCCAGCGGCACCTGCGCGCTCGCGTTGTCCAACGGCAAGAGCGTCGACCTGACGCCCGAAGAAGTCGACGTCTCGCTCAAGGCCAAGGAAGGTTACGCCGCCGCGAGCGGCAAGACGGTCGTCGTGGTTCTCGACACGCACCTGACGCCGGAACTGCTCGAAGAAGGCGTCGCGCGTGAACTGGTCAACCGAGTGAACGGCTGGCGCAGCGAACTGAATCTCAAGTACGAGCAGCGCATCAAACTCGCGCTGAAAGGCAGCACGAAGCTCGAGGCCGTCGCGCAGAAGTTCGCTGATTTCATCAAAGGCGAGACGCTCGCGACCGAACAAAAAGTCGGCGACCTGCCCGCCGGCTGGAAGACGCTCGAAATCGAGGTCGATGGAGAGAAGGCCGTCTTTGCGATGGACGCGATGTAAAGTTGGGTGGCCCGGCCCATCGGGCCGGGTTGCGAAGCAACAAGAAGCCACTTGAAGAACCGCTGAGCATTTCAGCGCGTCCGGAAAGCCCGGACATTTTTCAAGAAGCTTCTTGTGCCTTCGGCACCCAGCCCGTTGGGCTGGGCCACCCGGCGAGGAACGCGCCGCTCGCATTGGAGATAGAAATATGAAGTGCAAAGCTCTCATAGTGTTACTGCTCGCTTCCATTCGTCTTCACGCCTTTGAGAAAATCACTCTCGAAGACGCATGGCTGAAAACGCCGCAGACCTATCCGGTCCCGGCCGAACTCGAAAAGCCGAACGTAAAGGCCGTCTTTTACGACGGCGCGCCGTTTCAGGGCAAGCCGACGCGCGTCTTTGCGTACTACGGCGTGCCGCAGGTTGAGGCCGGCAAAAAAGTCCCCGCGATGGTGCTGATCCACGGCGGCGGCGGGACGGCGTTCGAGACGTGGGTCGAACTGTGGAACAGGCGCGGCTACGCGGCGATCGCGATGGACACCTGCGGCGCGATGCCGAAGGGCTCGAAGCCAAACTCGCCGTTCTCGAACAACTGGGCGCGCAATGAATTCAGCGGCCCTGCCGGCTGGGGCGATTTTGGCGGAGTTGATAAAGATCCGAAGGACCAGTGGACCTACCACGCCGTCAGTGCCGCAATCATCGGCCATTCGCTGCTGCGTTCGCTGCCCGAAGTCGACGCCGACAAAATTGGCGTGACCGGGATTTCGTGGGGCGGATACCTCACATGCATCGTTTCGGGAATCGACACGCGCTTCAAGTTCGCCGTCCCCGTTTATGGCTGCGGATTTCTCGGCGACAATTCGACGTGGCTCGGCGAATTCCAGAAACTCGGGCCCGAAAAATCCGCGACGTGGCTGAAGTACTGGGACCCCTCCGTCTATCTCAAAGACACCGCGATCCCGGTCCTCTGGGTCACCGGCACGAACGACTTCGCCTATCCGCCTGACTCGCTGCAAAAGTCCTATCGCCTTCCCAAGAGCGAAAGGACGCTGTGTATCAAAGTCCGCATGCCGCACGGCCACGGTGGAGCGGGGGAGAACCCGCCGGAGATTTTGACCTACGCAGATTCGTTCCTGCGCGGCGGAAAACCTCTTGGTAAAATTACCGCGCAAGATCGCAAAGAGAATGCGGTCAGCGTTTCGTACTCATCCGACGTTCCGATCGTGAAAGCCGAGCTCAACTTCACGAAGGACACTGGCAAATGGCAGCAGCGCAAGTGGGAGACAATCCCCGCGACGCTCGACGCCGCGGCGAAAAAAGCGACTGCCGCTCTGCCCGACGGCACCACGGTTTATTATCTGAATCTCATCGACGAGCGCGGCATGTTCATCAGCAGCGAACACGTGGAGTTGAAAAATTAAAAGCGCGAATTATCCGTTGTCGCCGTGCAGCGTGCCCGGCCCCTGGCCGAACTGCTTTTCGTAATAGCCCTTCCCGTGCCGCTTGTACTGTGTGAAACCGGCCTGGGCCATGCGCTTGTTGGTCGGCTTCTTGCCCATCCAGCCCACGCCGTTCAGGTTCGGCGGCGTAATGATGCGTTCGATCGCGCCACCGCATTTCGGGCACGCGGTCAGTGAATCGTCGCTCATTTTCTGAACGATTTCAAAACTCGCCGCGCAGACATCGCATTTGCGCTGCTCGTCTTTTTCCAGCTTCGGTCCATACACGTACGTCGGCATTGCATGTTCTCCGCAACAGCCCCATCCTCGGACTCTATTTTAGCGGATTGATCTAGAAGTCCAGCGAGTCTGCCGAGGCCGACGGCGCGGCGGCCGGCAGGCCGTGGTAGGCCTGCAATTCGACGACATGGAATCCATTGTTCGCCGAATTGAACGTGCCGGTCAGCCGGATCAGCTTTACCGACTGCGCCTTGAAGCGCAGCACCTGCCAGCTCTTGCACTGCTCCAGCGGACCCGTGCGGTCGGCGACCAGCGTCCAATCCGTGCCCTTATCATTCTCGCACACTTCGATTTTATAGCGGTAGTATCGCTCTTCGGAGCGGTCCCAGAGAAGAAAGCGGATCGCATCCAGTGTCGCGGCCTGCTTGAGCTTGATGACGAACGCCTGCGGCGGCGTGGCGCGCCACTGTGAGGTCGCGAAGCCCGTTCCGCCGGAATAGTTCGAATCGTTTCCGTCGATCAATTGAACCGCATCGCTTCCGCCTGTTGCGGTGGCGCCGTGTGCAGCCAGCGCGAAATTATAGCCGGGCGGAAAGGCCGGATCGTCCGCCGCGGCGGATGTCTGCTGCGGTTCGATTTTAGCTGCGGCGGGCGGGAGTTCGGGAATGGCTGTTTGTGCCGGAGGCGCGGCCTTCAGGCGCGCGGCCATTGCGGGCCGGGGCTCGGACTGCGCCCAGAGCACGCCAAAAAAACCCACGCAAGCCGCCAGGCTCATCAGACCGCCGCGTACGTAGCTGCTCTGAGGATCCAACCGATGCGTCTCCCTGGGCTACCGGCTACATGTACTCATACACCATTTTTATGGCTGTGCCCGCTGAAACCATCCGTAATTGCGACGTTTTTCCCGCGTCGTTCTTAGCGCCCGTTGCTGCTGAAAATTCAACGCACTGCGCGAAACCCGCCGTGCTCTTGCAGGACTTTCGCGCCCGCGTATTGTCGTCCCGCATGGAAAATCCGCCGCTCGACATCGTGAGAACGCTTCTCGCGAACCACACGCCAGCTGACGCCAGCGAAACCGATTCGCTCCGCCGCATCAACGAACTGGTCGCGACCGCAACCGCGCCGTTCTCGCGCGCCCACTACATTCCGGGCCATCTCACGGCCAGCGCCATTGTTCTCGATGAAAGCCGCGAACATGCGCTGCTGATCTTCCACGCCAAGCTCCATCTCTGGCTGCACCAGGCGGCCATTTCGAGATCGGCGAATGCGACCCCAGCATCGCCGCCGCACGCGAAGTCCTCGAAGAGACCGGCCTCTCCGCGCGCTGGCCAGGTACATCGCCCGTGCTGCATGACGTGGACGTCCACTCGATTCCTGCGCGAAAAACAGAGCCGCAGCATTTCCATTTCGACCTGCGCATGCTGTTGCTCAGTCCGCGGTTGCCGGTAGCGCCCGGAGACGACGGCGTCGCCGCCGCCCGCTGGGTCGGCCGCGATGAAGCTCTGGCGATGAACTTAGACCCCGGGTTGCAGCGGGCGCTTCGCAAAATCTGGACTGATTGAACTGGAGAAGGGGCGAGTCGGCGATTTGCGGCGCGGAGCACTTTCCCCGTCTCGCCACTTCGCTGTTTCAGGCCGTCATTTCCCTTCGGCGACTTTCTTGCGCACCGTCGGCGTCGGCCCGTCGGGCAGCCGGTCCGGGTTTCCGCCGAGCTGAATATACTGGTCGTAGTGCAGCTTCGCCTTCACGCTGTCGTTCAGATAATAATCGTAGATCAACGCGAGATTGTAATGCGCGATCCGCAGCTTCGGGTCCACTTTCAGCGCCGCGTGGTAGCTGTCCGCCGCCTTTTCGTAGCGCCCGCGCTTGCGCCAGATCACGCCTGAGCCCACCAGCGCGCCAACGTTTTCGGGCTGCTCGCGCAGAATGGCGTCGTACTCTTCCTGCGCTTCGGACAAGTGGTTCGTCTCGCTCAGCAGGTTCGCCTCATTCAGCCGCGCGCGGTTGTCCTTCGGGTCGAGCTGCAGGATTTCCTGGTACAGCTTGATCGCTTCCTTCAACGCCTCGTCGCGCGCTTCTTCGGGGCCTTCGACTTCCTGCAGCAGCGCACACAGGTTTCTTCGCGATTCAATATCCTGGTTCTTGATCTGCAGCGCATTGCGATAGGCGTCGCGCGCCTTGTCTTTCTCGCTGCGCTTGATGCGCATCAGCGCCGCTTTCTTCCACGCTTCCGCGTCGCCGGCTTTGCCGACGTTTTCGTACGCGGCCAGAGCCGCGTCTTCGGCGCCGATCGTTTTGTACGCTGCGGCCAGGCGGCTTTGTCCTTCCAGGTCACCCGGCTTGAGGCTCAACACGCGCTGCCAGCAGAAAATCGCGCGCAGCGGCATGTCCAATTCCGTATAGAGGCGTCCGGCCTCGCGCAGCGCATCGGCGTTCGCGGGATTCTTTTCCAGAATCTGCTCGTAGATGCCCACCGCCGAACGCTGCTTGCCCAGATCTTTCTGCAGCGTCGCCAGCTGCATGTTCGAGTCCAGATCGCCGCCCTTTAGAGCGGTGATCGCCTCGTATTCGCTGATCGCTTCTTCGCGCCGTCCCAGATCGCGCAGAGACGTCGCCAGCATGCGGCGCCCTTCCTCGTCCAGCGGCTTCGCGGCCAGGTAATCGCGCAGCGGCTGCACGGCTTCTTCCTTGCGCCCCAGCCCGACGAGCACCTTCGCCAGGTTCAGTTCGGCCACGTGCAGCTTGGGATCGATCGACAACGCTTCCTTGTATTTCAGCACCGCGTCTTCAAAGCGCTGCTGCCCGACGTAAAGCGTCGCCAGGTTCTGGTGCGCCTGGGCGTCGCGCGGAGCATACTGCAGCGTCAGACGGATGTATTTCTCAGCCTCGGTATAATTCTTCGCGAGCAAATACAGTTCGCCCAGGCGGCGGTTCACTTCGGCGTCGCGCGGATTCTTTTCGAGCACTTTCTGGAACTGCAGAATCGCGCGCCCCTGGAATCCGGGCAGGTCTGCGAAGAGCATGCCCAGGCGCCGGCGCGTCGCCAGGTCGTCGGGTACGCGGTTGACGATTTCCTGGTACGCCATCGCGGCCTGGCGCTGGATGCCCGCGTTGTCGTAGGCCTTCGCCAACTGGCGCCGGTACCGCACGTCTTCGGCGTCCACGCGCACCAGGCGTTCATAGATCGCGATCGAACGGGCGATATCATGCTGCTGTTCCGCCGTGCGCGCCGCTTCTTCCTGCAGATCGCGGTCCGAATGATCCAGCTCCGCCGCTTCCAGGCGCATTTTTGTCGCGAGGTCGGCCTGTCCGGCTTTCTGGTGCAGCTTGGCCAGCCGCTTGGGAATCTCGGCGTCGTCGGGGTTCGTCTGCTTGAGCAACTGCAGCGTCGCGATCGATCCGGCGGTATCGCCGGCGGCGTCCTGCAGCTTGGATTTCAGAATCTGCACGTCCAATTTGCCCGGCGCCGCGTCTTCGGCCTGCACGAGCACGGCCAGCGCTTCGCGGAACTGCCCCTGCGCCTTCAGGCACAACGCCAGGTCGTACGCGGCTTCAGCTTTGAACGTCGGTGCTTCCGCTTCTTCATCAAAATTGGGAAGCACTTTATCGAGCAGCATGTTTCCGCGGCTGGTTTTGGCTTTGGCGTTGGGATCGGACTTCGGCACGTTTGCCAGCGCGGTGCGGCAAAGTCCCGCTGCTTCGGCGTAGCGGCGCAGCCCATAAAGCTGCTTTGCTTTTTCGAGATACGCCGGAATGAATTCCGAATCCAGTTCGATGGCCTGGTCGAATTCGCGCAAGCCTTCGTCCAGGCGGCCCAGGCCAATGCGCGCCTTGCCCAGTGTGAAGCGGATGCGCGCGTCGTCGGGGCTGAGTTTCTTGGCCTTGTTCAGATGATCGATCGCTTCGGTCCAGCGTTCTTCGGCGACGCAGATTCGGCCCAGGCTGTGGTGCGCTTCGGAGAGCGTGTCGTCGATGTCCAGCGCTTTGTAATACAGGTCTTTCGCCAGCGCGTAATTGCCCTTCCGCTGGAACAGCTCGCCAATGGCATTGTAGGCCACGGCGTCACGCGGATTAACCTTGGTGGCGTAGCTGAGGTCTTTGATTTTCTGGTAGTAGGCGACTTCTTCGCGCGTCAGCCGCCGTCCGCCGACCATGACGTATTTGGACTGCGGCAGGAACGGAATGTTATTGCCCAGTCCGCCAAGCGACTCGCGCGCTTTCTCAAAACATCCCGGAAGCCATACCAGCGCGCCACCCACAAGCGCAACGGAGGCACAACGCGCGCCGAGGCGCGCCCAGTTCGGGCGGCTGTGATTGCTAGATCGTGTCATTTCTCTTCTTAGTATAGATCGGCCAAAACGGATTGGAAGCGCCGTCTATTTTTTGTTTCCCAGTAGACGGGTCGCCTCGCCCCGTAAAAAAATGCACATGTTGAGGCCGCTTTGTAGCGCAATCCTCTGGATTGCGAGTTCAAACCCGTCCAAAAACGCACAACGTTCCCCGTTTTCAAAGCGCTGTAAAAAATTGCACGACGTGCTCTCATCTCCCGCATGCAAATTTTTGCACCTGTGCAGCAGCCTCAACCGTTGTCTCCTAATCTACTCCTAATGACGACTCAGCCGCCAAAACCTTCCGTGATTTGTGAAAGAAAAAGTTGGTCCCTCTGCGTTACTCCAGAACCACCCGTTCAGGCGGCAGCCGAATGAGTCCGTACGCTTCCCCGCTGCGGTATTCATACTCCGGCGTGAAGTACCATTTCTGATCCGACCCATATGGAAGCGTGACCACAAGCACCTGTCGGGAAGCGGATCGAAACAGGTATCGAAAAACGCTCAGCTGCTCGTATTCCGCCGGAAAAATGCACACGCCATTCTCATCGGTCGAATTGTACGTCACCATGCTCCAGACTGCCTTGCGCCTGTCCACGAACTCCAGCAGCGCGTAACGAACCGGCTTGCCTTTGTTGTCGATGACGCGGATATGCCGGGGCGGGCGCAGCATCCAATTGTAAGGAAACATCAGCAGCGCGAGGACAAACGTCGCGATCAGCAGCGTCCGCAGCGAAAACTGGAAGCGCTTCATATGCGGGAATCGTACCCTTTCAGATCCGCTGTCTGCAATCCGAAATCCGCAATTCCCCGCATGCAGGATTTGCGGTATGAGTCTCTCTCATGAGCGAGATATTCAACGTCGTCCTCGGCACCGCCGGACACATCGACCATGGCAAGTCCTCGCTCGTCCAGGCGCTGACGGGCATTCATCCCGACCGCCTGAAGGAAGAGCAGGAACGCGGCATCACCATCGATCTGGGTTTCGCGCCGTTGCAGCTCAGCAACGGCATGCGTGTGGGCATCATCGACGTCCCCGGCCACGAACGCTTCATCAAGAACATGGTCGCCGGCGCGAGCGGCATCGATTTCGTCATGATGGTCATCGCCGCCGACGATGGCGTGATGGCGCAGACGCGCGAACACCTGCAGATCGTCCAGCTTCTAGGCGTCCGCGACGGCCTGACCGTTATCACGAAAAAAGATCTCGTCGAACCGGATCTGTTGGAATTGGTCGTCGAAGATGTGAAGTCGCTCGAAGAAAACACCGTTCTCGCCGGAAAGCCGGTCATCGCGGTCTCCTCGAAAACCGGCGAAGGCATTGCCGAGCTCAAAAAACACCTCGATACCGCTCTGGCCAAACTTTCGCGCCGCGCCGATGCCGGGCCTTTCCGCATGCCGATCCAGCGCGTCTTCGCGAAGGAAGGTTTCGGCACCGTCGTCACCGGCGTGCCGCTCAGCGGCCAGGTTGCCATCGGCGACACGATAGAGATTTTGCCGCCCGCGTTTGCCGGCCGCGTCAAAGGCCTGCACGCCTACAAGACCGCGATCACGCGCGGCCAGGCCGGCCATTCGACCGCCGTGAACCTGATCGGCTCCGAAATCGACAAGAAGGTTGTCACGCGCGGCATGGTCGCCGTCACGCCCGGCATTTTCAAAGCCACGAACGTGCTCACCGCGCATCTGACGCATCTGCCCGCCACGCCCTGGCCGCTGAAACACCGCGCGCCCGTCCGCTTTCACGCCGGCACCGCCGAAATCCAGGGCAAAGTCCTGCTGCTCGAAGGCGACACGCTCGCGCCCGGCGCCAGCGGCTGGGTGCAAGTGCTGCTCGAAGAGCCCACCGTCGCCGCGCCGGGCGACCGTTTCATCCTGCGCCACCAGACGCCCATGGTCACGCTCGGCGGAGGCCGCATCGTCGACGTCGTCGCGGAGAAGCGCAAGCGGAGCAAGCCCGAGGTCCTCGCGGAACTCGACGCGCGCCTGAAGGCCATCGATTCCCCCGCTGATTTCCTTGCGCAGGTCGTCGCCGCGAGCGAGTTGCCCAAATCAGTGCCGGAACTCTGCGCCGAAAGCGCGTCGCTTCCCGCGCAACTCACCGCGTTGCTGGCGAAGCTGATCGAAAAAAAGCGCGTCGTCGCGCTGCGCCCGGACGCTGTTTACATCGCGCCCGCACGCCTGGACGGCGCGCTGAAGGACGCCGTGACCTGTGCCTTCGATTATTTCAAAGAACACCCCGCGCTGGGCACGCTCGAAAAGCCCGAACTGCGCCGCCGCCTCGAGAAAAAATCGGGCGCCGAATGGTCCGCGTATTTCGACGACCTGCTGAACATCCTGAAGCAGCGCAATCTGCTGAAGGTTGAATCGAACACCGTCGCGCTGCCCGGCCGCGACCGCAAGCTCGAAGGCGCGCTCGCCGAGCAGGCTCAGAAAGTCGAAGCCGCCCTGCAGGCCGGCGCGCTCGCTCCGCCATCGCCCGCCGAGATCGAAGCCCAATACAAAATCCCGGCGAAGACGTTCAAGGAAATCCTGCGTTTTCTGCAGGACACCGGCAAAGCCTTTGAAGCCTCGCCCGAAATTTATTTCCACGCCAGCGCCTACGACAAAGCGAAGTCCGAAGTCCAGGGCCTCTTCGCGACGTCTCCCGAACTGACGACGTCCGAAATCCGCCAGCATCTGGGCATGAATCGCAAATACGTCGTGCCGCTGGTCGAACTGTTTGATCGCAAAAATTTCACCGTGCGCATCGGTGATAAACGAAAATTGAAGTGAATCCGCTCGCGAAGCGAGCTCCGCGTTCCCACTCACCTGGAGCGAGAGGTGTGGCTTGACGCTACTTTCCCAGCGCTTCAAAAAACGCCGCGTTCGTCCAGAACCGCAGCTTCCCGTCGTTGCTTCCACTGACCAGCAATTTTCGCGACGCGCAATACGCCACCGCGTTCACCGGCCCCATATGCCCGCTCAGATTGACAATTTCTTTTGAACCGTTGATGTCCCAGAGCTTCACCATTTTATCTTTGCTCGCCGACACAATCGTGTTGTTGTCGATGAAACAGACGCAGTGGACGAAATCGGAATGCCCGTGCAGCAGGGCCTGTTGTTTTCCGTTGATGTCCCACACGCCGACCGTTTTTTCCTGCTCGAAGCCCAGGCCGATCCGTTTCATGTCCGGCGAGAACACAGCCGAATGGACCACACCTTTCACATAAAATTTGCACTTCTCCGCATCGTTTGAAAAATCCCAGACGTGAACCTGCAGTCCCGTCCCCGCCGTCAGCAGCAGCGTTCCCGCCCGCGAACAATCCAGCGTCAGCACTTCGCTGACATGCGGATCGAATTTGCGGCTCTCGCCGTTCTCGACATTCCAGAAACGTATCGACTTGTCGAAACTGCCTGAAACAAGCGTCGAGCTGTCCGCCGAAAACGCGACCGCCCAGACCCAGCTCGTGTGCCCTTTCAGTGTCTGCGTGCAGGTTTTCGTTTCGAGGTCCCAGATTTTCACCGTCTTGTCCCAGCAGCCGCTCGCGATCCATTTTCCGTTCGGAGAAAACGCCACCCCCGAAATGCGCTCGGCGTGTCCGTCCAGTTTGAACGTCTTGCGCGTCTCGATGTCGATCAGCTTCAACTGGCCTTCCGCGCAGCCGCAGACCAGCCATTTCGCGTCCGGCGAAAATCCCAGGCTGAGCGTGCGCGCGCCCAGTTCGAAGACTTGCGACTCCCACTTTCCATTTGTCGCGTTCTCCGCGGGCGTCGTTGCGGGTTGCGGTTTGAACGGTTCCGGTTTCGGCGCGGTGTCCGGCGTTATTCCCGGCGTGGCGGCCGGTTTTGTAACCATCGGATCGTTCTTTGGTTTTTCGAGAAAATTCGGTCCGCTTGCTTTGGGTTCGTCCGTCCTGGTTACTGGCGGGGAATTCGGCGTGGTTGAAACCGCGGGTGATTCTGTCTTCGTCGCCGGTTTCTTTTCTCCGCCGTCGTTTGACGCGACCGTCGAATTCGGTTTTCCCGCGAAGACGAGCAGGTTTATCATGAACAGCACCAGTCCCGCCGTTCCGATTGCGATGCCGATCGTCATCGTGCTTTTGCCGCTCGCTTCCGCGCGCTTCTTTGTGCGCACTGCCGCGGCCGCATGCACGGCGGACGGACCCGCTGACATGGCCGGCTGACGGTTCCCGCGATCGGGCGTTGACGGTTTGGGCTTGATGGCTTCCATGCGGGTGTGCGAACCCCGGGTGGCGGGCTTTAGACCCTTAGCCGCCGCGCATTTCTGGCAGTACCATTTGTCGTCGTGTTTGATAACGGCATCGGTCGACAGATCATCATTGCTGATGCGAAGTCCGCAGCCTTCACAATAGAAGATCTGCATAGCCAAGCCCCGGGTGAATACGAACCCAGCTTAGCTTGCGCACCTTGTGGTTTAAAGCGCGAATCGCTGGAAGTCTTCTGAACTCTTGGCTTAACGATAAATACGAATGCAGCGCCAGCGCGGATTTTCAATCTCGTCGACGGCGCTCTTTGCGGCTTTGCTAACGCGCCCGTCGGCGTGGTCAAAAAGCCCTTTTAGATCCGCCAGGAACTCGGGAATCTTCGGCCGCGAACCCGGCTGCGTAACCCATTGACAGTGCCAGTTATCGACCAGAGCGTTGATACACGCGCGCACGATTGCCGGATTCTTGTCGCTCAGGTGCTCAGTAATTTTTGGGCGGAAATCAGGGCGAAATCCCTTAAGAATTTCCGCGTACTCTTCACCTGCGGAATGAAATTGATTGCGCTCTTCAGGAAGCTTTGCCATGTCTCGAAAAATGGCGTCGAGCGCCGCATTGCCGATCGCGGCAAGCGCGCGGCGAGCATTCAGCTGGATGTATTCTTTTTCGTGCGACGTCGCCAGTTTCAACAATTTTTCAATGGCCGGCGCTGAGCGCGGTCCCGCGTCGCAAAGATCGTTGATGGCTCGCATGCAAACGACAACATCAGTACTGTCGAGTTGCCCGATACGATTCTGGATCGCACTATCATCCGACTCTTCGCCCACGACTGACAGGCTTGCCAGCATGAGCGAAGCACATACAATCCAACGGTGGTTCATGCCAAAATCATAGTTCGGACTGCTGCGGTGCTGCAACCAAAATCGGTTCTCAATGCCGCTTAAAGTACTGTACTTCCCGCTCATGCTTCTCCGCCGCTTCGCGCGAATCGAAGGTGCCCAAATTCCGCCGCGAACCCGTCTTGGGGTCTGTCTTGCGCGAATAAAGCCTGTATTTTCCACCCGCAATTTTGCGAATCATGATCTCGCTCCTCGTGGTCGGGCTCCTTAGCCTCGACATTAAACAAACGCAACTTTCGCACCGTTGCACGCGTGCAATAAATAGTCTGGCATTCCTCTTGCAAATCTTTTGTCCGCAACAGGTACGTGCAGTAAAATCCCGCAGAATCGCTCCATGATTGTAGGACTTTACTGCGCTCAGTTGAGAGGTTCACCACATGCGGCACACCGGATTTATTCTCGCCCTGATCTGCCTGCAGTCAGTTGCCTCTGAAGAGGCACTGACGATCGCAAAGCGCTCCGAACCGGTCAGCGTGGTCGAACGCATTGATGGCAATATCAAAGCCAGGCTCAGCGAGGCCACTATCCCTGCCTCGCCGGTCTGCTCCGATGCCGAATTCATCCGCCGCACAACGCTCGACATAACGGGCACACTCCCGACCGTCGAACGCGTGAAAGCGTTTCTCGCCGACAAGAAAAGCAACAAGCGCGCGGCGCTGGTGGACGAACTGCTCGCCGACGACGATTACGGCACCTATTTCGCTTCGATCTGGTTCGACCTTCTGGTTGTGCCCAGCGACGACAACCGCGCGATGATTGACCACTCGCTTGAACCGTGGCTGGCCGAACAGTTCAACGAGAACAAAACCTGGGACAAGATCGTCACCGCGATCCTGACCGCCGAAGGCAAGCGCGACGAGAATCCCGCGACGGTTTTCTGGTTCGCCAATTCAGACATGAACGCCAAACCCGCGCACGTCAAACTCGGTGACGCCGTCGGCAAAATTACGCAGCGCTTCCTCGGAACTCAGTTCCAATGCGCGGAATGCCATGACCATCCATTCACGCCGCTGAAGCAGGCCGATTTCTGGGGCACTGCCGCGTTCTTCGGCTCGCTCAGCCTGAAAGACGCGCAGAAAAAAATGCTGAAGGTCGACGGCATTCCAGGCATCTACGAAAAATCGAACAAGGGCGTGATCGAGATCCCGGACTCAAAGAACGATACCGCGAAGACCCAGTTCCCCGACGGCACGCCCTACGATGTGAAATCCGCCGGTGCGCTGCGCGGCATTTTCGCGAAGTGGTGTACCGCGCCGGAGAACGAACAGTTCTCGCGCGCGATGTCCAATCGCATGTGGGCGCACTTCTGCGGACGCGGTTTCGTGATGCCCGTTGACGATTTCCGCAAGAACAACCAGCCCTCGCACCCCGACGCGCTGGCCGCGCTGGCTCAGGATTTCACCGCCAGCGGCTTCGACCTGAAACACCTGGTCCGCACGATCTGTTCGACGCAGGCCTACCAGCGCAGCAGCGAAACGCTGCCGCAGAATGTGAATGACGAGAGCCTCTTCAGCCACGCGCCGCTGAAAATGCTGAACGCCAGCGTGCTCGAGAGCGCGCTCGACCAGAGCCTGGGCAATGAATTCACCCAGGCAGACCTGCGCGGCAAGGCCCGGCGCGCGAATGCAAACGGCGCGAATGCGAAGAAGAAGAAAGCCGCCAATGCCAAGCGCGCCGTGATGGGCTCGCCGTTCGAGCAGGCGTTTGCCACGTCCGAAGAGCCCGACGACCCCGAATACAGCCACGGCGTTCCGCAGGTGCTGCAGCTCATGAATGGCGGGCGACTCAACGGTTCGCCGCTGCTGACCAGCGTCATCAAAGCGTCAACCACGCGCGAAGGCATAGAACATCTCTACCTCGCGACGCTCTCACGCATGCCGAGCGACAAAGAATTCACGCGCATGCAGGGTTTCGTCGAAGGCGCTGCTACGAAGAACGCGGGCTACCAGGGCGTGCTGTGGGCCTTGCTGAATAGTAGCGAATACGTGCTCAATCATTAATTTTCCGTTCCTGGCATTTTGGCGGTTCAACAAGGAAGAGGACAAACACCATGAACATCACCCGGCGTGACATGATGCGGCTGGCTTCTCTGGGCCTGCTTGCAGGACCGGCTTCGGGCTGGATGGGTTCACTCGCCGCGCGCGCCGCCGATGGCGCCACCGCGGGCAAGAAACGCAAGAGTTGCATTCTCCTTTATATGAACGGCGGGCCTAGCCACGTCGACACGTTCGACATCAAGCCCGAGATGAGCGAATTTAAAGCGATCAGCACCGCCGTGCCCGGCATCCAGGTCAGCGAGCATCTGCCGCTGCTGGCGAAGGAAATGAAAGATATTTCCATTATCCGCGGCATGTCCACCACCGAGGGCAGCCACGCGCGCGCCAATTATATGAATCACACCGGCTACCGCGAAGGCGTCGGCGGCGTGATCCATCCCACGCTCGGTTCGCTGGCGTCGGCAAGCATCGGCGACAAAGACCCGGAACTGCCCAATTTCATCAGCATCGATAGCGGGGGAAAGGGCGGGGGCAAACGCGAGTTCCACGTCAGCTATCTCGGACCGGAACACTCGCCGCTGCAGGTGCGCGACCCGGCCCGCGGCGTCGAGAATCTGAAGCCGAGCAGTTCGATTGCAGAACTGGACCGCAGCGCGGCGCTGCTTGACGAAATGGAACAGGGCTTTTTGTCGCGCACGCACGGCGAGCCTGTCGCGGCGCACCGCGAAGCGTACAAATCGGCCGTGCGGCTGATGAAATCGAGCAAAGCCAAAGCGTTCGACATCTCGACCGAGCCCGAGTCGGTCAAGAAACTGTACGGCGACGGAAAATTCGGCGAAGGCTGCATGCTCGCGCGGAGACTGGTCGAGATCGGCGTGCCGTTCGTCGAGGTCGACCTGGGCGGCTGGGACACGCATCAGAACAATTTCGAGCGCGTGAAGGACTTGAGCGCCACGCTGGACCGCGGCATGTCCGCGCTGATTCAGGATCTGCGCAGTCACGGCATGCTGAACGACACGCTGATCGTGTGGATGGGCGATTTCGGCCGCGACCCGCATGTAAAGAACGGAGGCCGGGGCCACTTCCCGAAAGCGTGGTCAACGGTTCTTGCCGGCGGCGGCCTGAAGACCGGCCAGACCATCGGCCACACGGGCAAGACCGGCGTCGCGGTCGAAGAGCGCCCGGTCAACATCAAGGATTTCATGGCAACGGTCTGCCTCGCCTTGAACATCGACATCAACAAAGAATTCATCACGCGCACCGGCCGTCCGATGCGCGCGGTGGACAAAGGCGAGAACGCGATCAAGGAATTGCTGGCGTAATTCAGAGTTTCCGGCGACAAAAAAGGCGGCCATTATGGCCGCCTTTTTCTTTTCCCCACATGTATTCAGCTTACCACTCGCGCTTCTTGTTTCCCGGTTCGGGCTGCGGATACATTCCGTTTTCGTCGGGCGTCACAGGCGCGGGCGAATCCTTTGTCAGCTTGTCCAGGCCCGGCGCGAACTCGTGCTCGCAGTTCAGCATCTGCTCGAACGTCACCGTTTGGCCCGTGTGACAGGCCATGCGGCCCATGCTCGTCGCGAGGCTCGCTTCGACGCCGCGCTTCACTTCGTTGTATGGCTTGTCGTTTCGAATCGCTTCGACCAACTCGTCCCATTCGTTCTGGTACGGATTGCTCGTCTCGGTCGATTGCCACGCGATCTTCTGCGGATCTTCGATGTGGCCGTTGTAAATGACCGACGGTCCGTCGCAATCGCGCGCCTTGGATGCGATCGCGAGGCCCTTTGTGCCGTGGACGTAGCTGCAATACTTGTTCTCGGCGCCGACCATGCAGCGGCCGTCGAAGAACATTTTCGTGCCGTCCGCGTATGTGTACTCGACCGAGTAGCTATCGAAATTCTGGTCGACGTAGCTGATTCCCTTGCCCGCGCTGCGGTAGTGCCGCCCGCCGACGCCCAGGGCCGATACCGGCCACGAATCTTTCATCCAGCTCAGATGGTCGACGATATGGATGTAGAAATCGCTGAACGCTCCGCCGCCCGCCCATAACAGCGCATGGAATTTCTGGACCTGGTAATCGAGTTCGCTGATGTCCTTGGGCTTCGGCAGCGTATTGAAATGGCCGACCGGACCCTGCATGCGGTAGCCGCGCATGGCGATGATATCGCCCATCTGCCCATCCATGATGCGCTTCTGCAGTTCCTGCATGTGAGGCGCGTGGCGCGACATCAGTCCCACGCCGACCTTCAGGTTCTTCGCCGCCGCGTCCTCTCCAAGTTTCAGCATGCGCTTGCTGCTCGGGCCATCCGCGGTCAGCGGCTTCTCCATGAAAACATTCAGACCCTTCGAGATCGCATGCTGGAAGTGCACCCAGCGGAAAGCCAGCGGCGTCGCGAAGATCGCAACATCGCCCGGCTTCAGCGCGTCGAGTGCGCCCTTGTACGCGTCGTAGCCGATGAAGCGTTTATCTTCGGGCACGTCCATCTTTTCCTTGTCGGGAAATTCTTTGCTCAGCGCGTCGTGGCTGGTCTTCATGCGATGCGGAAACGCGTCGGCCATGGCGACCAGCTTGATCGGGCCGCTCTTGGTGGAAAGCGCGTTCTTCGCCGCGCCGCTGCCGCGTCCGCCGCAACCGACCAGCGCGACCTGGATCAGCGAACTGCCGGCCGCATGGGCGCGCGGAGCGATCATGCCCGCCAGCGTGGTGATCGCGACCGCCTTGCCTGTGGTCTTGATGAAATCTCGACGTGTATTGCCGGGTTGTTTAGCGCTCATCTATCAAGTCCCTTTCGAATTGTAATGACACCTTTCTGGCTACACCAAGTCTACGTCAGAGTAGCAAAAAAAGCGTGAACGTAATGGCAAGCAGCGGGGCAAGGCGCCCGTTGCCAGAGATGAGTTTTGCTCGATTGAATCGATCTTTCAAATCATCGCGGCGTCGTCGTTCGGCCGAGATCATTCCTGGATGTATACACCTGCGGTATCGCGGCCTTGTAGGACACGTTATTCACGATGATCGTCACATTGAGTGTGCGCGGCGCCGATTTAACCGGCGCGGCTGTCAGTTTCTCATCGGCCAACGCTGCGGCCAATGTTTCCCTGCTGAGTTGCAGCCGGAAGTTGCGCTCGGCGCCCGAGCGATGGAATCGCAGCGCGAGACGCTTGGGATCTTCCACCGCACGCCCCGTGGAAATGAATTCGATCGTCTTCACAATGCCGCCTATATCGACGATCATCTTTGTACCTGCGGGGATTTCGCTGCTCAGCGCAATGCGCCCCTGCAGCAGGATAAAATCGTTGCCTGTTGTGCCGAAATCCAGACGAATGTTGAGCTTCGCGTGGGTCATCGAAACCGTTTGCGTCGGCGAGGTAAAGCCCGCCGGGAGCGAGGCTTTGTTGAACGGATCCGAACCCAGCGCCGCCTCTATTTCATCCGAGAAGCCGTCTCCATCGGCATCGCCTTCGCCGAGGATTCCCGGGTGAATTTCGACGGAAACCGTTGCGGACGCCGTTCCGCCGTGGCCGTCACTGACGGTAATGCCGACGGCGTAAGTGCCTGGCGCCGGGAAGGCATGCACGGGATTCTGAAGAGCGGACGTCGTCCCGTCCATGAAATCCCACGCGTAGGTCAACGTGTCGAGATCGGCATCCGCCGCCACAACGGTAAACTGGACAGGCTGATTGGAGACGGCCGGATTGGGCGTAGCGGTCGGTGTGCTCGAGAGCACCGGAGCCGTATTGACCAATGTGTCGCTGTCCGTGGCGGTGTTGTTGCCGCCCACTGGGTCGGTCACTCCAGCCGGAGCGGTGATTGAAGCTGTGTTGGTGAGCGTCCCCGTTGCCGTCGCTGAAATCGCCGCATTCACGGTAAACGTGAATGATCCACCGGCGGGCAGGTTGATTGCAGAGGTATTGATGCTTCCGGTGCCGCTCGCCGGACCGCTGCCGCCGCCTGCACCCACGGCCGTCCACGTCGCGCTGGCAATTGAACCGGGCAGCGTGTCGGCCACGCTCGCGCCCGTTACGTCGCTCGGCCCGGCATTGGAGACGATGATCGTGTACGTCACCGATTCCCCCGGCCGCGCGGTTGTCACGCCATCGGTCTTTGTAATGCTGAGATCTGCATTCGGCACTAGCGCATCGCTGTCCATTGCGCTGTCATTTCCAGAATTCAGATCGATGACTCCGCCCGGCGCCGTGATTGTCGCCGTATTGCTCAGCGTTCCGGATACAGCCGCCGAGATGTCCGCGGTAGCCGTGAACGTGAAAGTTCCGCCAGAGGGCAGGTCCACCGTTGTATTGATGTTGCCAGTGCCGCTCGCCGGACCGGTACCACCTCCGGCGCCTGCGCCCGTCCATGCTACGTTCGCAATCGTCGCCGGGAACACGTCCGCCACGGTTGCACCCGTCACGTCGCTCGGGCCTGCATTGGATACGGTGATTGTGTATGTCACCGTGCCGCCCGGCGTCGCCGTCGCCACACCGTCGGTATTCGTGATGCTCAGATCGGCTACGGGCAAGATGGTGTCGGTATCCGTCGCGCTGTTGTTTCCCGGAGTCGGATCGGTAACTCCGGCCGGCGCCGCGATCGTGGCAGTGTTGGACAGCGTTCCCGTCGCCAATTGCGAAAGCGTGGCGTTGACCGTGTAGGTGAACGATGCTCCCGCCGGCAAGTTGACCGTATCCGCGATATTACCCGAACCCGAAGCTGTGCCCGTGCCGCCGCCAGTTCCCACACCCGTCCATGTGCCTGTCAGCGACGCCGGGAATGTGTCTGCCACCGTCGCGCCGGCCACATCGCTGGGGCCTGAATTGGACACGGTAATCGTGTACGTCACTGCGCCGCCCTGGGGAGCGTTCGTGACGCCGTCTGTTTTTGTGATGCTGAGATCCGCCGTTGGCGTGAGCGTATCGTTGTCGGTCGCGCTGTTGTTGCTGGGATTCGGGTCTGTCACTCCGCCGGGTGCGGAGATCGTTGCCGTATTGGAGAGCGTTCCGGTGGCCGAGGACGCAATGCCGGCGCTTACCGTGAATGTGAACGAACCGCCCGCCGGCAAATTAACCGGCGTGTTGATGTTCCCCGTTCCGCTCGCCGGACCGCTGCCGCCGCCCGCGCCCACACCGGTCCAACTTGCAGTGAGGGACGCCGGGAACGTATCCGCCACTGTCGCGCCGGTCACATTGCTCGGGCCTGCGTTGGAAACGGTGATCGTGTACGTCACCGAGCCGCCCGGCACCGCTGTCGTCACGCCGTCGGTCTTGGTGATGCCGAGATCCGCATTCGGAGTGAGTGTGTCAGTGTCCGTGGCGCTGTTGTTGGTCGGAGTAGGATCGGTGACGCCGCCTGGCGCGGTGATCGTTGCCGTGTTGGAGAGCGTTCCGGTCGCCGAGGGCGCGATCGTTGCGGTTGCCGTAAATGTGAATGACCCGCCCGCCGGCAAGTTGACAGACGCATTGATATTTCCCGAACCGCTGGCCGGGCCGGTGCCGCCGCCCGCGCCTATGCCTGTCCAGTTTGCAGTCAGCGACGCGGGAAAGGTGTCTGCCACTGTTGCGCCGGTCACGTTGCTGGGGCCCGCATTGGATACGGTGATTGTGTATGTTACCGATCCGCCCGGTGTCGCGGACGTCACGCCGTCGGTCTTCGTAATGGCAAGGTCCGCGCTGGACGCGAGGGTATCGGTGTCCGTGGCGCTGTTGCTCCCGGGAGCGGGATCTGTCACTCCCGCGGGCGCGCTGATCGTCGCCGTGTTGCTCAGTGTTCCTGTTGCCGCGGCGGAGATCGTCGCGCTCACTGTGTAGGTGAACGATCCGCCCGCCGGCAGATTGACTGTATCCGAGATATTGCCTGAACCCGAAGCGGTCCCGGTGCCGCCGCCAGCGCCTGCGCCGGTCCAGTTTGCAGTCAGCGAAGCCGGGAAGGTGTCTGCCACCGTCGCCCCGGGCGCGTCGCTGGGCCCAGAATTGGAAACGGTGATCGTGTACGTCACCAGGCCGCCCGCTGTCGCCGTCGTAACGCCATCGGTCACGGTGACGCTGAGATCCGCGCTGGGAGTAAGCGTGTCAGTGTCCGTCGCGCTATCATTGGCGGAGTTCGAGTCGGTCGTTCCAGCGGGTGCGGAGACCGTCGCTGTGTTGGACAAGGTTCCCGTGGCTGACGAGGAGATGGTGGCACCGACCGTGTAAGTGAACGATCCGCCCGGCGGCAGATTGACCGAATCCAGGATATCGCCTGAACCTGAAAGAGTTCCCGTGCCGCCGCTGGCGCCAACGCCTGTCCAGTTTGCAGTCAGGATCGCCGGAAATGTATCGGCCACTATCGCGCCGGCCGCGGCACTGGGCCCTGCATTGGAAACGGTGATGGTGTACGTCACCGAACCGCCCGGTGTCGCCGTTGTGACACCATCCGTCTTGGTGATGCTGAGATCCGCAACCGGCGTGAGAGTGTCGCTGTCCGTATCGCTGTCGTTGGAGGGATTCGAGTCGGTGACTCCGCCTGGCGTCGTAATCGTTGCCGTATTGGAGAGCGTTCCCGTAGCCGAAGGTGAGATCGCGGCGATCACGGTGAAGGTGAATGAGCTTCCCGCCGGCAAATCGATCAGGGAGTTGATATTTCCCGATCCGTTGATGGGGCCGGTGGCGCCGCCGGTGCCCGCGCCGGTCCAATTTACAGTCAGGGACGCCGGGAATGTGTCGGCCACCGTCGCACCGGTCGCGTCGCTGGGACCTGAATTGGAAACGGTGATGGTGTACGTCACCGAGCCGCCCGGGGTCGCTGTCACCACGCCGTCCGACGTGGTGATGCCCAGATCTGCATTGGGCGTGAGCGTGTCGCTGTCTGTCGCGCTGTTGTTGCTCGCGTCCGCTTCAGTCACGCCGGCGGGTTCGGTGATCGTCGCCGTGTTGGAAAGCGTTCCCGTTGACGAGGACGCAAGCGTCGCGCTGACTGTGTAGGTGAACGAACCGCCGGCCGGCAGGTCAACCGATTCCAGGATGTCGCCGGAACCTGACGTATTTCCTGAGCCGCCGCCCGCGCCCACACCCGTCCAATTCCCTGTAAGCGAACCCGGGAAGGTGTCCGCCACCGTCGCACCGGTCACGTCGCTGGGGCCAGGATTGGACACAGTGATGGTGTACGTCACCGAGCCGCCTGGCGTCGCCGTCGTCACGCCATCGGTCTTCGTGATGCTGAGATCTGCGGTTGGCGTGAGGGTGTCGTCATCCGTCGCGCTGTTGTTGCTGGAATCCGGATCGGTCGCTCCATTGGGTTCGGTGACTGTCGCTGTGTTGGACAACGTCCCCGTAGCCGCAGACGAGATCGACGCGGTGACCGTATACGTGAATGATCCGCCCGCGGGCAGGTTGACGAATTCCACAATATCGCCCGCACCAGACAAAATTCCTGTACTGCCGCCGGCGCCCGCCGCGGTCCAATTGCCGGTCAGGGAGGACGGAAACGTGTCCGTTACGATCGCGCCGACTGCGTCGCTGGGGCCTGCATTGGAAACGGTGATGGTATAGGTCACCGATCCGCCCGGTGTCGCCGTCGTGACGCCATCGGTTTTCGTGATGCTGAGATCCGTCACCGGTGCGAGAGAGGTATCGTTGTCCGTCGCGCTGTTGTTGCTGGTATCCGGGTCGGCTACTCCGCTGGGCGAAGTGATCGTCGCGGTGTTGCTCAGTGTGCCAGTTGCCGAGGACAAGATTGTCGCGGTGATTGCATACGTGAATGAACCGCCCGCCGGCAGGTCGACCAATTCCACGATATCGCCCGAACCGGACGTCGTTCCGTTTCCGCCGCCGGAGCCCACGCCCGTCCAGGTTATGTTCGTCAACTCCGCCGGGAACGTGTCCGTCACGGTTGCACCCGTCACAGGGTCGGGGCCTGCATTGAACACGGTAATAGTATATGCCAGCGTGTCGCCCGGTGTCGCCGTCGTGACGCCGTCCGTTTTCATGATGCTCAGATCTGCGCTGAGCAGTGCACCCGGCTCAGCCAGAGTCCAATCCGAGGGTGACGCGATGGCGGAACCAAAGGCGACACTGGTGATGGTGGCCGTGTTGGCTCCCGTGTTGATCGATCCGCCGGGCTGGTTGAAGCCGCTGCCGTCGTGATTCTGAATCAGGAAGTTGCCTTCAGTGGCGGTGACCGGGATGTCAGCAGGATCGAGATAACTGAATGTCACATCCCCCGTCACGCCAGTGCCCGTCAAGGTCCAGTACCGCTGAAGCGCCAAACCGGGTACAGAAATATTGGGTTGCGAAGCTTGCACATTTCGAACGGTAAAATCAGCCGGAAAAGTCCCGGCTGTGAGGTTGACCGTCACCGGAGTGTATCCGTTCGCCGTTCCAACTTCGAATGTCTTGCTTCCGGGTGCGGTATAGGTTTTCCTGAAATTTCCGTCGACGTACCCGTTCGTGCGCGTCACGGTGCCGGCGCTGCCAGAGATCAATGTGTTGGCGTTGGTGACGATGCGTCCGTTGGTCAGTGTCATCGTACCGTTCGCAGTAAGATCGCCGCCACTGATCGTCAGCGTGTGTGTCGGATCGTTGTCGTCATACGAGAGATTGGTAAGTGAGCGCGCTGGGTTAATCTCCGGCCCGGTAACGCGGGAAACGGTGGTGCGCAGGTAAGAGATGTTCTGGCCGCCGGTGCCCAGGTTGAAGACGGGTGCAACGTCAAACGTCCCTGTTGCTGATGGCGTCGGGGTGTTGCCAATCTGCACAATACCTGTCGTCGCACCGCCGGTACCGAGTGTTATCTTGTTGGCGTGGGTGATATTGCCGGAGAAGAAGTTGATCCGGTTGGTGATCCATTGGCCTGTGGACGTGAAATCGATGACATTTTGTATGCTGGTCGTCGTAATTGGTGCCGTAGTGACGCCGTTACCAGTATAGGTCTGTGTCCCTTCGCCATTGTCATACCAGACAAAGTTGCTGCTGGCACCACTGGCTGTCAAAGTGCCATTATTGGTTAGCGTATTTCCTGCCATCAGATAGAGCACGTTGCCTATGTTAAATGTGGTCCCGGCGTGGATGGTGACATTGAGCCCGATGTTGTTGAAGTTGACGAGCGTGGTGGACATCGTTCCGGTGTGGCCCGCGCTGATATTCGTGACCACCAGGTTAGGCAACACGCCGCGCAGGTTGAACGTTTTCGCCGCGCCTGAAGCCGCGTTGCCCAATTGCAGGGTGCCGCCTGTGACGCCCACGATTCCACTTCCGGCCTGGTTGCGGTAATCAATTGCGGTTGCGTTGAGCTGAGTGACAATGGTGCCGCCGCTTATTGCGATTGTAGAAGTCAAGCTTGTGCCCAAATCGAAACTGCCAAGCGTCGCCGAGGCATTGCCGATGGTACAGACCGTGATCGTGCCGCCGGTTTGCGTATAGCTAATGGCGTTGCCGGCAGCGGCGACACCGAAACGGCCCGTCGTATTGACTGCTCCGCCTGCGACAACGACCGTGCAGCCCGTCGAAAAGCCCATCGCATTGCCGGTCGCGGTGCCGATGTTGAACGTGCCCTGAGAAACCCTGAGCAGACCGTTGTTGGTTGCAGAGCCGTTCTGTCCGGCAACCGTGTAGTTCGGGTTGTTAAGCCAGAAACCGGAACTCAGGGGAATCGTGTACGCCGCTGACGCGAAAACGCGGCTTGTCCCGGCGAACGTTCCGGAAATCTTGATTGTGCCGTTGGTCATCACCAGCCAGCCGCCGACAATCGTATCAGTGGTCACCCCGCGAACCGTGAAGTTTGTCGGCATCAATTCAAGAATATTGGCGTTCGAGGTACCCTTGTTCATCGTGATCTGCCGGATATCCGTCGTCGCTCCAGTCCCGCTGAACGTGGTGTTTGTCGTCCCGGTAAACGTGATGATCGCGCCCGCCGTGTCGGCATTGGTCGAAAAATCCAGCGTGCCGTTGTTGGTCAAATTTCCAGCGATGCTAAGATTGTGCCCGGTCTGCGTTCCGGCGGGATTTGATTGAAATATTCCGCCACTCGTCACAGTGAGATCTGTGGCAACTGTCAAAGTGCGCGCCGTCGTTTGTTCGAATTGGAGCGAGCCGTCAACGGACGCAGAATAGGCCACCGCAGCCGTGTCGATCGTCACGGTCGTCCCTGCGGCGATGTTCACCGCGTCATTGCCGGTCGGCACCACGCCCGTCGACCACGTGGCCGGGCTGCTCCACAACCCGGATCCAAGAGAATTGTTTGGCGTCGCCGCGGAGGTTGCCTGGGAACCGGCGAGGAGAGTGGTATTTCCTTCGGAGAGCGCGTAAACCTTCCAGAAATAGGTCGTGCTCGCGATCAGGCTGGTGGCATTGAAACTGGTTGCATTCTGTGCCGCGGTATTGAGAAAACTAAAGTTCGTTCCATCGGTCGAATTGTAGATGGCGTATCCCACTTCGTTCGAGGAGTCCGTCCAATTCAGTGTCATGGACGTGGTCGACACTCCGGTGAAGGTAAGCGGCCCGCCGGGCGGGTTGACCGCAGGCGGTGTGAGAAGGAACGAGCGCCGCGAGCCGTCGGCTGCGGATGTCAGCGCGCTTATCGAGCCGGCAACGTAAAGGTTGTTTACCGGTGCCGCCAAAGTGCCGTCGAAAGTGGGCGCGGGCGTGCCGCTCTGTGCGGCGGTAATGGTGCCGATGTTGCCGGCAGAATTTGTCGAGGAAAAGCCCATCTGCGGACTGCTTGAATTTGGGTCCGCTGCGCCCGCTGCGCCCATGGACATGGACCCATAAACGAATTCAATAGTGCCGCTCGTTTCGCTTAGCGCGATTTGATACGTCAGGTCGGCGGTTCCTCCTGAGTTGAAGTCGGACTGCATGTTGAGCCATTCAACGATCAGCACACGGTTGGGGGCGGTGCCGGTGACCTTGAAGTGGACCTTTCCGTTGCCCGCATGCGTCCGTTGATCGGCGCCATATGCACAGATGAGTGACTGAGCCGCCTGGGCCAGCGGGTCATATAGCGTATTGCTAACTGCAGTGGCGCCAAAGCGCAGCGAGCCGTTCGAATTGACTGAGAAACGGTCCTGGCGTACTCCCATGAAGTAGAAATCAAAGCCGATCAGAGTCACCGCCGACGCAGTATCGTCCTGGTCAGCCGCAACAAGCTGCGTCGTTCCGCTGCTCATGTCCGTTAACGATTGAGTGGTCGTAGTACTGAAGGTGTAGTTACTACTGGACGCTCCGGCAAATACCTGTCCGCCGACAATGCATAGCAGGACTACCAACGCACTGGAGATTCTTTTAAAGCGGAGCTCCTTCGATCCAACGCGTAACAGAACACCTTGTGCACAACGTTGAGTTGCAATTCGTTTCATATTTATCCATTCCCCGGTTGCGTGATTGCTCTCAAATGGTTTTGCACCATGTGGAGAGAAAATTGGCGACATAGTTATGGCATGCGCCGGCCGTCACGATGAGATCGGCTCGAATGGTAACATCTTAATAGGTAGTTGATACTATTATTTTAGGTCCAGATTTAATCTTAACGGGGCAAGTATGGCGCCGAAAGCGACCACGACAGCAACAATCCACACGACGGGTCCGTGGACCGATGTCGACGCTGATTGCTAGATTATGAAATGGAGCGGGTGAAGGGGTTCGAACCCTCGACTTCGACCTTGGCAAGGTCGCGCTCTACCACTGAGCTACACCCGCGTGGTGAAGAGACCCAAAACTTAGCTCACGATTCAAGCGGTGTCAAGCGCTCTTCAATGTTCCTGCACTTTCGATTCGAATTTTTTTTCGCACCGGCGTACAGAAGATTCGGCGCTAGCGCCCTTGCCGCTCAGTGTTAAGTTCATCTTAGCGGTGCCCACGGTGGCCGCACGAAACGAACCTGGAATCCGATCGTGGCCGGCGAGACCCCTCTGCCCGAAGACTTGTTCGACGATGACGAGGACTTGGCCGAAGAGGCTGAGCCGGTCAGCGTGTTGCCGCTCGCCGAGAACGAAGACGACCCGATTCCCGCGCTGCGCGAAGTCACCGCGCAAGTCGTCAAAATCGGCAAAGACAAGAATATCAAAACCGGCGCCGAGGCTGAGGACGACACCGAAGAGGGTGAGACGGTTGTCGTCATCGAAGATCCCGAAGGCCTCGCCACCAAGCCCGCCGCGCTGAGCATGTGGGCGTATGCGCTGGCCACGCTCTTCGACGGCCACCGCAACGCCCGTCAGGCCGTTGAAGCGTTCGCCGAAAAATTCAAGCAGCCTGTGCCCGTCGAACACGCGCTCGATCTTCAGCGGGAACTCGACAAGGCGCTCTTCCTGTACAGCAGCCGATTCGAGAAAGTCCTCAAGCGCCAGATCCGCAGTTATCTCGATGAAGATCTGCGCGCCCCGGCTCACGCCGGCACTGCTTATCCCGCAGAACCTGCCGCGCTGCAGGAAACCATCAGCGGCTTTTTTACCTCGCCCGACGGCCCCGGCGAGTTGCCTGATCCGGCCAAGGCGCCGGCTCCGGCCGGCACCGTCCGCGCGGTGATGGTGCCGCATGTCGATCTGCGCGTCGGCGGCGCCACGTATGCGCACGGCTACGCGGAACTCCTGAAAAACTGCCAGGCCGATCTGTTCATCATTTTGGGTGTGGCGCACCAGGCTCCGGGCGAAGCGCTCTACTACGTTTCACGCAAAAACTTCGGCACGCCCTTCGGTGTGGCAAAGACCGAGCGCGGCATCGCCGAACGCCTTCAGAAGGCCGCTGAGACCGATTTGGCGCTGGCCGAACTGGCGCACCGGCTTGAATTTTCCGTCGAATTCCAGGTCGTGATGCTCTCGGCGCTGCTGCAGCGCTACAAGCGCGACTTCGAGATCGTGCCCGTCGTCTGCGGTTCGGCCGAATTGTTCCTGGGCTCCGACGCCGATCCGTTCACGTCCGATGCCTTCACGTATTTTGTGGACGCGCTCAAGAATGAGCTCGCGAAAACGAAACGCAAGTGGTGCGTGATGAGCAGCGTCGATTTGACGCACGTCGGTCCCGAGTTTGGTAACAGCGCGATGATGACCGAACGCCTGCTGCCGCCTGTGCGGCGGGGCGACGAACGTTTCCTCGACCCGCTGCTGACGCTGGATTCGCGTGCGGCCTACGCAGAGATTGCACGCACGCAGAACGCCCGCCACATTGATGGAGTGATGCCCGTGCTGACGATGCTCGAAGCCTGCAAAGGCTCCATCAGCAAAGGCCGCCTGCTGCACTACGACCAGATGTTGAAAGAAGGCACGCACAGCGCAGTGTCGTACGCGTCGATGGTCTTCGAGTAAAAATCAATTGACGCCTAATACATAATGCAAAAACGGATTCGCATCCGTTATGCATTATGCATTTTGCGTGATTTTGATTATCCCCACGTGATCAGGCCCGGAACAAACGGCGAGACCAGGTGCGGGTTCTTCGGAATGACGCGGACTTCGTAGCCAAAGCGCCCGGACAGATCGCACGGAATGTTGCCTTCGTATTCGTGAATTCCGTTGTTGTGCCCGGCGTATTGCATCGGCAGCGCGCGGCCCAGTTCCACCGAACCCAGGTCCGTCAAGTTGCCGGTATAGGCCTGAACGTCGACCCAGCCCGGGTCCATCGGGCCCAAGTGCACGCTGGCTTTCACTTTCAACTCGCCGCCGACCGTCAGGCCATCGTTGCGTTCCGCCGACACGCGCTCGACGCGGATCTGCGCCCAGCGCTGGTAGAGCGCCATCTTCCAGTCCCACATCGCTTTCGCGCCGCGGTGCTGTTCCTTGTTGATCTCCAGGAAGCGGTCGCCCGCCTGCGAATAGAACTTTTCAAAGTACTCGCGCACCATCCGGTGCGTGCTGAACTGCCCCGCCGACGTGCTCATGGCGCGCTTCATGCGGCGAATCCATTCGCGTGGCAGGTCGTCCGCTCCGCGCTGATAAAACAGCGGCACAATCTGCTTCTCGAGCAGGTCGTACAGTGCGCGGCTTTCGACTTCGTCCTGGTATTCCAGGTCCGTGTATTCTTCGCCGCGACCGATGGCCCAGCCATTCTGGCCGTCGTAGCCTTCGCACCACCAGCCATCCAGCGTCGAACAGTTCAGCGCGCCGTTCGCCGCTGCTTTCATGCCGGATGTTCCCGACGCTTCCAGCGGCCGGCGCGGATTGTTCAGCCACACGTCCACGCCCTGTACCAGGTACCGAGCCACGACAATGTCGTAATCTTCCAGGAAGATCACCTTGTTCTTGAAGCGCGCGTCGCGCGACATTTTGAAAATTGTCTGGATGAATTGCTTGCCCGCGTTGTCCTTCGGATGCGCTTTGCCGGCATAGAGAATCTGCACCGGCCGCGTTTTGTCCCCGAGAATTTTTGCGAGCCGCTCCGGGTCGCGGAACAGCAGCGTGCCGCGCTTGTATGTCGCAAAGCGCCGGGCGAATCCGATAGTCAGTGCTTCGGGATCGAGGATCTCCTCCGCCGCTTCGATTTCCTTCGGCGGGGCGCCTGAACGTGCCAGCTGCTCTTTCATTTTGTCGCGCGCCCACGTCACCAGCCGTGAGCGGCGCCGCTCGTGCACGCGCCAGACTTCCGCGTCCGGCAGATGGTCCGGTCCTTTCCAGCCATAACCGTGCGCCGCAGCGTCGTAGCTCCAGCGCGGACCGCAGTAGCGCACGAACAATTCGTTCAACTGGTCGGAGACGTACGAACGGATATGGCAGCCGTTGGTGATCGATGAGATCGGCACTTCGTGGACGGGAACTTCCGGCCACACGCCCGACCACATTTTTCGCGAAACATACCCGTGCAGCGCCGAAACGCCGCCGGCAAACCCCGCCGTGCGCAGCGCCAGCACCGTCAGCGAAAACGCTTCGCCTTCGTTGTGCGGATTCTGCCGGCCCAGCGCAAGGAACGCTTTGCGGTCGATGTGAAGCTTTCCGTACCACTCGCCAAAATAGCGGTCCATCAGGTCGATGCCGAAGACTTCGTTTCCGGCCGGCACGGGCGTGTGCGTGGTAAAGATATTTCCGGGGATGATCGCTTCGAGCGCCTGGTGGAAGTTCAGGCCCTTCTCATCGATCAGCGTGCGGATGCGTTCGATGGCCAGGAATGCCGAATGGCCTTCGTTCATGTGGCAGACTTCAGGTTCGACGCCCAGCGCGCGCATCGCGCGCAGCCCGCCGATGCCCAAAACGATCTCCTGCTTGATGCGGTGCTCGTGATCGCCGCCGTAGAGTTGATCGGTGATCGCGCGGTCTTCGGTGCGGTTCTCTTCGATGCGCGTATCCAGCAGGTACAGCGGCACGCGGCCGACCTGCACACGCCAGATCTGCGCATAGACCTTGCGGCCGGGGAAATCGACCGAGACCATCAGCGGCTTGCCGTCCTTGCTGCGTTCCAGCGTGCAGGGCAGATTGTAAAAATCGTTCGGCGCGAGGTACTCCTGCTGAAATCCTTCGTGGTTCAGGTACTGACGGAAATAACCGTTGTGATAGAAGAGCCCGATCCCCATCAGCGGTATGCCGAGGCCGGATGCGGCTTTCAAATGATCGCCGGCGAGAAGACCCAGGCCGCCGGAATAAATCGGCAGACTCTCGTGCAACCCAAACTCGGCGCAAAAATACGCAATCGATGTCCGCGGTTTACCCGCGTTCACCTGGTCGTACCACGTTTTGGCGCTCATGTAACCGTCGAGATTCTGCTTCACGCGGTCCAGGTGCGCCAAGAAGCCGTCGTCTTCGCTCAGTTCGCGAAACCGTTTCTGGCTTACCCGTCCGAACATCGCGATGGGATTGTGTCCCGATGCTTCCCACGCGTCGCGGTCGATGCGCACGAAAACGTCCCGCGCTTCCTGAGTCCACGTCCACCACAGGTTGTTGGCTACATCGCGCAGTGCCGCAAGCCGCTTCGGCAGCGCTGGCACAACGGTAAATGTTCGTACAGTCCGCATGAGTCCCTATCCCCAATTTGTTCGTGGTGGATTCGCATGATGTTCAGGATGTCAACCGATTGGCAAAAACCGTGCTGAAAGCCGTAGAATTCTGAACATTCCCCCTCATTTCCGGAAACGTTTTTGGCGTCCCGTGTCCCTTTTGTCAAACGTCGATTGCGCCTCAGACGCCAACAAGCGGCCTCTGGTGTTCCTTGACCACCGTAATGCCAAGCAAGGTGAACATTAACCAAAGCGCGTAAAGCCATGTTATCGCAAGAAAGTACACTTCTGTAGCTAGGGGTTGTCCCGAGCGTGCTGGGCGATTGCCCAGCGCCGAAGATCTCCGAAGAGTTTTGCGAGCGTCCCGGGCAAGTAATGAGCGTTGAGGCCGCTGGGATTGGGAAGCACCCACGCGTAGCTGCCACCGAAGCGCTCCCTTTGAAGTCCCACGCGGGCGTCTTTGACTCCGGAAACGATTCGGTAAGGACCAATGCCGACAAACGCCACGACGGTCGGTCGCCACCTTCTGACTTTGGCTTCGAGTCGCCCGGCGCCGGCGCGAAGTTCTTCATGCGTGAGTTCATCGGCGCGGGCAGTGGCGCGCTCGACAATATTCGTTATGCCGAATTTGAGATCGAGAAGGAGCGCATTTTCAAAAGGCGAAAAAACGCGCGGAGTGAAGCCTCCGCCGTAAAGGGCCGGCCAGAACCGGTTCCCCGGACGGCCGAAATGACGGCCCACAGCGGCGGTGTAAAGGCCTGGATTGATTCCGGCGAACAGAACGATGAGGTCTTTGGCAATAAGATCCGGGACGAACTTGTTGTGCGCCGCGAGGAGTTGCGCCTTGGTGGGTTTCCACGGAATGGTCGAGGTGCGATTTGCCGTCCCCCGGATCTTCCGTTGCGGACCCTTTTTTACGCTATTCTTCATTCGTTCAATTCTGGGGCTTAAGTATCTCTTGCTTCAAAGTGTAAATGCAGGTCGAAAACGTACCCGCTTTTTGATCGGGAAAATGCATGGTCAACGAGTTCTTAAATTCGCCGAAGACCCATTCCTGAAGTTTGGAATTGTACACTTGCCTGCCTTCAAATTTCATTTTTGAATCGGTCGGCTGGCCCGATATCCCAGCCACGGAAAATGCATCGCACTTCAGCGCCCCGGAGACCTTGTAAACTCTAAGATTTGGTTCGCTGTCCGTCCCAGGGAGCAATTCGTACGTGAATTCGCCGGTAAAAGAAGCGCTTGTCCTGCCGCTTGTTGAATAGTCGATTTTTCGAGTCCATTTCGCGTCTGGCGGCGGCCTCTGCCCGTGAAATAACACGCAATTCTCCATGGACGCATTTTCGATGAGCATCTTGGCGCCGGGTGCTTCACTGTACGCCTTATTTATTTCTTGTCCGTTGGCGTTGAGCTCAAATGTCATGAGCGCTTTTCCGAAGCTATCCTCCAGCATTTGCTTCAATTGCGGCTCTTTTTCCGGCGTGTATTCCTTCCGTTCTGAGCCCTGCTGAACGATCAGTTTTGAGCGATCCATGTAGAAATCGCTCATAACCTTGTCGTTGACTTTGCCGGTATTCGAGGTGGAGTCGCACCAGGCTTCGATGATGTTTTGGTGTTGCTTGCGAGTGTAACAAATTTCCATGTCGCTAATCAAACGAACGTCGGCAGTTGGGCCTTCACCGTCTCCGTGCAATGTAATCTTAAAGTGGTGGATCGCGGAAAAGGAATCTTCTCCCGCGAATAGGGCTGCGCAGAGCAGGCTGAGAATTGCGATTGCCGCACGATTCCGGGCAACACGACTAGCTGTCATATTCGCCATCCGCTTTCCACGATCTATGCCAATACCTTGTCCAACCGCACCAGTGTCTCCGCAATCAGGTTTGCGCTGCGCGGCAGGTCGATCAGCCGCACGTATTCGCCCGAAACGTGCGCCTGTCCGGAGAATCCGGGGCCGATGTTCAGCACGTCCATGCCGGCCTGTTTGAATAAAACCATGTCTGTCCGCGCACGGTTCCAACTGTAGCGCACGTGCCCGTACAGCGACTGGCTGGCTTCGCTCGCACAACGCAGCAGCGGCCCGTTGACATCGACCACGCACGCCGGCGCGTCGCAGCGCAGCGTCCAGGCCGCGGTGACTCCGTCCAGATCGCGCGTCAAGGCCGCCAATTCGCGCTCAACGTCCGCGGTGCTTTCACCGGGCGCAACCCGCCGCGATACGGTCAGTTCGCAGTGCTCAGGAATAATGTTCGCCGCCGAGCCGCCCTTGATCAGTGTCACCGCTGCGGCCGCGTGCGCCTGCACTTCGCCCAGGACGTTTATGTCGCGGAAAGATTTGTTTAGCTGCTCGACGCGTGCGCAGATTTTCGACGCCGCTTGAATCGCACTCAGCCCTTTTTCAGGACTCGCCGAATGCGCCGAACGCCCCTGCAGCGTGATTTTCGCCACCGCGTGTCCCTGGCAGCCGAGCGCCAGGGTGGGGCAGAACGCATCGCAACTCGCCTCTGTCGTGATCGCCCAGCGGCCGGGTTCTTTGGCGAGCACGCGGTGAACGCCGTTCCGTTTTCCATTCGCCGGAGATTCTTCGCAAACGGTAAACGAGACGGCCAGCCGCAGCCGCTCCAGGCGCTGCGCCGGCGAATTGAAATGCCGCGCGAGTTGGAGCATGACGCCCAGGCCCGATTTCATGTCGGACGCGCCGAGCCCCACGATGCGCCGGTCGTCGCCGCTGCCGACATTCTCCGGCTTCCACGGATCGCTCGTCCATCCTTCGACCGGGACGACCGTGTCGGTATGTCCGCTGAGATGCAGAGTAGTTGTCGCTGCGTTTCCGGGCTGGCGCGGTTCGATCACCGCCCAGACGTTGTCTTCTTCGTCTCGCTCCGCCTTCAATCCGGCCCCGGCAAGTTGCGCCACAACATAATTCGCCATATTGCGCTCATGGCCCGAGAGCGATTTAATCGCGATCATTTCGCTGACTATTTTTCCAATGCTGTCAGCCTGAGCCGGCGCAAAAATCATGACGTCACACTACGCCGCTCTGCGCCCGGGTAAAGCGCAGGACCGTTGGTCGCGGAGCAATCTGGATCCGTGCGCGAAATCGTCAGGTGGCCCACCCCAAGCGGAGCCCAGGGCGCGTCGCGAAGCGACAAGAAGCAGCGATAATATATTCCACTCTCGCACCCGTCGTGCGGGCTTTTCCCGCGCAAAAAAAGTGACCCCGGCCGAGGCCCACCTGTTATGCTTTGTAGGACAAAGTCAGTCGAAAAAGTGAATAAATAGCTGAGGAACGCGTCGATCAGATTGGAGGGCCCAGCGGAGCGCAGAGGTCGAAAACTCTGTGTCCCTCTGTGCCCTCCGCCTTTTGTAGTGCGATCTTTTGCAACGCAATCCTCTGGATTGCGAGTTCCCTGCTTCAAACCACTTCATTAATCACGCGGAAATCGATGCGCTGCGGCGGCGGAAACTCACGCTTCACGCGCTTTCGCAAGGACTCGTCGAGCGTAATGTTTTCGGCAACGGCGATTTTGCGCGCGTGATACTCGAACCAGATGTCCGTAAGGGTCACTTCGCCTTCGCGAATCGTGGCAAACTCTCTCTCGAAAAGCTTTTCGATGGATTCGAGATCGCCCGCTTTCAGTGCCGCAAACGTGGACAGGATTTCAATCCGTTCATTCGCGCGAATTTCCGGCGCCAGCTCCTGGCAGAACGCCTGCAGTTCGGCGGTCCGGTTCAGCTGCAGCAGCATCGTCGCGTACTCGATCGCCAGCGCCGCCGATTTCGGTCCCGCGTCCCACGCCTGGCCGAGCAGTTCGCACGCATTCGCGTTCGCCGCTTCCGGCACGCCCGGCCGCGCCACTGTCTCGCTGTCCGCCTGGCGGCTCTTCCACACCGACAGATTCCGCATTGCCCACGCGTTGGGTTTCAGCTGAGCTGACTGCGTCCACGCTTTGCGCGCGCCGTCCGCGTCACCGCGTTCCATGCGCATCACGCCCAGATGCAACTGCGCGAGCCAATGATTTCCGCGCGCCGTTTCGGCGCTTTTCGCCAGCATTTCCTCCCACTCGGGCTGAACCATGTACTCGCCCGGGCCCTCGCCGGGCGAACGCTCCGGCAGCGCACCGTTTTCAAGCAGCGCCAGCCACGGTTTCTGCGCGTCGCCGGCTTCGCCGAACGGAAGCTCTGGCGGAAGGCGATCCGTTTTCTTCTGAGCCGCCAGCCGGCGGCGCTCCAGCGCGCCCCAGCCCGATCCGCGGGCGAAAATTTCCTCCGGCGCGAGCACCGTCGATGTGGCGGCGGCCGCGTCGAATGCATCCACGCTTTTCTGTGGCAGAACCGCTTCAAGTGCCGCTTCTGTCGCGCGCCAGGCCGCGTTCCACTCCTTTGCATGAACTTTTTTTGCATCCGCTTCGAGCAGCCCGAACGCTTCGGTCCACGCCCATTCGGTTTTTGCCGGCATGGGAATGGACTCCAACTGCGTGCGCGCGAGTCCCGCCTGGATTTCCAGATAAGCGCGGCCGGGCGCCGAGAGGTACTCCTGCCAGCGCCGCCCGCCCGCGTGCATGCCCCAGTAAAAAACTTTGCGTCCCTTCAGGCGCTCCGTCGACGTGTGCACCAGCCCGCTGCCGTCGGAGTTCAGCGCCGCCTCCCAGTGCCGCTGGCCGTCGGGGATTTGGAAAAAATATTCGCGCGCCGAGGGAAGTTGCGCGCCGTAGGTCATGTCGATGCCGTTGTGTACGGGCAGCCCGATCTGCTCGATCTGTATCGCGTTCGACGAGTGCAGCGCCGTGTCCGCCGGGCAGAGCACGCGCGTGCCGGGTAGTTCGGGCACCGCCATGTTCGTCCACCAGTACATCGCAATCTCGGCGTCGTTCGGGTTGACGATTCGCGAGCGCGTGAATAGAAACGGCGATCCCGGCGGCAGATGAAAATCAATCTGCCACGCAAAGCATTTCACGCGGTCCCATTCGTATATGCGCAGCGCCGGTTCGCCCTGAGTCCCGCGGATTTTCGCGGCAAACAGCGGCGAACAGGTCAGGTAATAGTGGCCGAGCTGGCACGTGTTCCATTCGATCCCGCCGCTGAACCACGCATTTCGCAGCGCGAGATTCGCGGGTTGAAAGACAGGGTTGCATTCGAGCAGCTCGCGTTTTTTCTGCTTGTGATAAAGCGACGCCAGCCGTCCGCCGACTTCGGGCAACACCGTCGCGCGCAAGATCTCATTCTCAAGCACGCACGCTTTGAACGCGCGCGGCTTTTTCTCGCGGTTGTAGCCGTCCTGCAGGCGGTAAGGCAAAACGCGATACGACGTCTGCCATCCCAAATATTTCCGGTCGGCCTCGGCCACGCTCGGATCGATCGCCACCGTCATATTCTGTTTTGGCTGGCGAAACATCGGCAACGGATTCTCCGCACCCAGTTCCGCTGCTGGAATCACATAATCCGCGCACCGCAAGTCAGTCATTGTTCCGCTCCATTTCGTTCAATTTGAAATTCGCAATTTTGAAATGTTCAATGTGCTATGCCGTTTATCCTTTCACGGCGCCTTCCGTCATCCCCTTAATGAACAATTTCATCGACAGAATAAAGAGCACGATGATCGGAATACTGACCAGCGCATACCCGGCCATCCACGGCCCGTATTGCGGCACCGCTTCGCCGGAAAAACGCTGCAGCGCGACCATCACCGGCAGCCGCGACTGGTCGCGCATGACGATCAGGGGCAGCACGAAATCGTTCCACTGTTGAATAAACATCATCACGCCGACCGTGCCGAGAATGGTGCCGCTGAGCGGCAGCACGATCGTTTTCAGCTGCTGAAAATGGCTCGCGCCGTCGATCTCCGCCGCTTCGAACAGATCCTGAGGCAGATCCGAGATGAAATTGCGCAGCACAAAAATGCTGAACACCTGGCCGCCTGCCGATCCGACGAGAATCAGCGCCGACAGCGTATTCAACAGGTTGATGTCGCGCAGCAGCGCATAAAGCGGAATCATGTTCGCGATCGCGGGCATCATCATGAGAATGAGAATCGCATTCCACAACACGCTCGCGAGAGGCATCCTCAGGCGCGCAAAAAAATACGATCCGCCCAGCGCGAACGCGAGCGTCAGCAGAGTGGTGGCGATCGAAAGGAAAATGCTGTTGGCGATGCTTGGCTGAACGACGGCCCATGCCACGCCCCAGTTTTCAAAATGATACGGCGCCGTCGGCACCGCGGGCGCCTCGAAATATTGCTGGTTGTCCTTTAAACTCACGATCAGCATCAGATAGACGGGCAGCAGGGCGGAGAACAGCACGAGCCAGATCGTCGCGTGCTTCGCAAACCTCAGAAAAAAATCACGCGCGCTTTCGTAGCCGCGGCTCGAGGCGCTCGCGCGCCGGTTTGCTGCAATTCTCAATTGTTGCTCCCAATCACTCGCCGCCGCGCCGCGCAGCGTGTGAGTAATTGCGCGCCAAGCGGCCGTAATACCTGCGAGGATTGGCAGCGCCAGCAAGAGCATGATCACGCCGATCCAGGCCAGATGTCCGGTGCCGGCCAGGATTGCTCCGACCGTCCCGCACGCTACGCGCAACTGCAGCTTCTGCCGCGCCGACATTTCATCCCAATGCAGCAGCAGCGTGCTGAGTTTCTGCAGGCCGAGCACAATCAGCGTCAGCATGATCCCGATCGTGCAGGCGACGCCCATCTGATGGTCGACGAACGCCTTGCGAAGCATGAACAGCGCGGGAACCGTGACCACGCCGCCGGGGCCGCCGTCCATGTCGGCCAGCGCGAGGATCGTCGCCGCGTCCTTGATCGTGTCGATGATGGTGAAGACGAGCAGCAGATAAATGGAGCTGGTGATCAACGGGAACTCGATCTTCGTAAATTTCGTCCACCAGCTCACGCCATCGATATCGCCGGCTTCGTAGACGTCCTTACTGATGTTCTGCAATTTAGCCAGGTGCGTCAGCACTGCGAACGAGCCGACCCACGGAAATCCCCAGACGATGCATGCGACGAGGATCAGTTTGGGGTCGCCCAGCCAGTTCGGCGGGACGCCCGCGGCAAAAAGCGGACGGTAAACGCCGCCGTCCATCGTTCCGAAATGAAACCAGCCGTCCAGCCGCATCAGCAGGTCAAGCAGCCCCGACGCGTGCAGGAATTGATTGAGATATCCCGACGAGGCTTCGAAAAAAAAGGAGCGCCACACCAGCGCGATGATGAAACCGGGCATCACCATCGGGATTACGAACAGGCAGCGGTAAATGAACTGCGCGCGTTCGCTGCGGCAGCGATGGATGCACACTGCCACGATCAATGGCGGAATCATCTTCAAGACATTCCACGCGCCGAGCACGAAGGCGACGTTGAACGACTCCCAGAATGCTTCAGAACCGAAAATGTCGGTGTAATTGCCCCAGCCGACGGGCTCCGACACGTCTGCGCCATTCCAGCGGAAGAAACTGTGAATCACGCCGCTGAGCGCCGGATAGTATTGAAACAGCCCGATCAGAATCAGCGTGGGACCGATGAAGAGATAAATCTCCCAATGGTGCCGAATCTCGCTCCATTTGATCTTCTTCGGTACCATTCAGCGCGTGCCCGCCTTCAGCCGTTCGCGGATTTTTTTCAGCACCTCGGCGCTGTATTCGTAAGGCCCGGTTGCGCCCGGTTCGAGTCCCTTCTCGATCAGTCTGAATTGCTGGCTGTGCTGGATTTCCGGAAGCAGCTGGCGCGTCTGCGTCACGACGCGATAGCGTGCCCACTGCGCAGGGCTGGATTCTCCGGCCAGCATCGCGCCGGCGCGCAGGCTGGCCAGGCGCTGCTCGTCGTCGTGCATCGCCCGCCGCCAGTCGCGCTTGGACTCCTTGTAATCCTCCAGTCCGCGCTCCTTGTAGAAGCTCTCGAACTGCTCGACAAACTGCTCGTACGAAATCTGGTTGGCTTGATAGAGCGAATAGACCTGCGTGTACTTATTGCGGACTTCGCTCCCGAGCATCGGCTGCAGCCCGGAATAAATTCCCTCCAGGCACGGCTCGAACGGTTTCAAAAACGCGTCCATCTCGGTGCCAACGATCACGGGAATCCAGCCCATGGTCTTGTTCAATTCCTGGTTCTGTTTTTGCGCGGCGAGGAAGAGCAGGAAATCGACTGCGGCGTCGGCGTTCGGCGACGTTCGGGTCACCGCGAACGGAAATCCGCGCTCGGGCTCTTCGTAAACGGGACCCTCCAGAAACGCGCCGTATTCTTTGTCGTCCGCTGCGGGCCGCGGAAAATCGCAGATGCCGATCTGGAAATTCCGGCCCGCCTGCGCCTGCAGGCTGCGCGCGTCCCACGTGCCGGTGCTGAGGAACACCGCGCGCTGCTGTGCGAATAGAAAGACAGCATCCTGCAGCGCGACGCCGGTGTAGCCGGGCTGGCTGTAGTCGTAGACTTCGCGCATCATCTTGTAGCGTGCGACCAGAGCCGGATTGTGAAAATCGATGCGCCCGCTCTTCACGCCGACATAAAACTCGTCGAGGCCCACTTTCGCGTCGCGATTGAAATCCACTTTTCGCAGCAGGGGATAGGTCAGTGGATTGAACATCATCCCGTCCCACGCCCAGATGTGTTCCTTGGAATTTGCAATCGGCGCATAGCGCTGGCCGCCGGCGTCGCTCTGCGAAGCAATTTTCTCGCACAACGACAGAAACGCGCGGTACTCCATCGGTGGCGCGTCGAGGCCCGTCAGCTTCTTGAGAAGATCCTTGTTGTAAAAAATCCGCGTGCCGAAGAGCGACAGCGGCATCACCATGTATTCCTGGATTTCCTTGATGTACGACATGCGCATGCCGTCTTTGAACGTCGCGCGCAGCGGCGCGTTCCTTAATGTGTTGTCCTTGTTGTACGGATTGGGCCGGCCGACGTACGGCGTCAGCGGCAGGAAATAGCGGTTGTGAAATGAAAGCACGATCTCTTCGGGCATTTTGCCGAACGGAACTTCGACGATGTCCGGCGCGGTCCGGCCCAGCAGATTCGTCGTGATCCACGTCGGGTAGACGGACGCGGGAATCGCTTCCTGCGCGATGCGGACGTTGGGATGCAGCTTCTGGTATTCGGCGGCCTGTTGCTCGATGGCTTCGCGCACGCCTGTTTCGAGCTGCCAGTGTGCGATGCGAATGGTGATCGTGCCCGAGGGCGATTCCTGCACGCGCGCCGACAGAATTGCGTAGCACGACCAGAGAAACGCGCCTCCGATGAGCAGGATCGCGAAGTATAGCCGAACGAACGACATCGGCCGGGACGATATCACGCGGCGGCTCAGGCGGGCCGAAGTCATCAGAATCGTCGGCCGCTTCATCGCGATTTCTCCGCGGCGATTTCGGCCTTCATTTTTGCTTCGAGATCATCCATGCGCTTCAGCGCCGCTTTCGCCGCGAAAATGCGCATGTCATTGGGGTATTCACTGATCAACAGGTTGTAGAATTTGCGTGCAATGACGAAATCACCGGCATCGTATTCTGCCTGTGACGCGACCTGCCAATAGGCGATCGCGCGGTCGGGCGGGCTGAGCGGATCGATCTCTTCGGTTTCCAGCGAGCGCACGCGTGCCTGCAGCGATTTCTCGGGTTGCTTCAATGCGCCGTACGCTTCACCCAGCAGCAGCCACGCGGCGCTGACGAACGGCGACTTCCCGTGCTGCGCGATGAACGCTTCGAGCGCTGCCGCTGCCTTCTGCGCGTCGCCCGCCGCCAGGGTCGCGACGTACGTCGACTGCTGATAGATGAACGCTTCCTCGCCGGCGCGATGGTATGGAAACCGGTCGATGCACTCCTGGTACGCTTTGCGGACGACCGCGAAGTCCGGTTCTTCGTCAACCGGCACGAGATGTTTCATCCGCGCCAGCGCGAGCAGGCTCCACGCGGCCAGATCGTGCGCGGGCGCAGATTTCGCAACCGCACTATATAGCTCCGTGGCTTTTGCCAGATCCTGACCCGGCCGCCGGAAATTCCAGACGCACGCGAGTCCGTACTGCGCCTGAAACTGCACGTCGCCGCCGGATGGTGCGGAGTTCACCGCGCTTTCAAAGATGTTTGCCGCGCGAGGATAATCGCCGGTGCCATAGGCGTCCCAGCCGGCCTTGATCTGCGCCGCGGAATCCGCAAAAGTTTCTTCGCGCGAGCAGCCGTGAAGCAGCAGCACAGAACTGAGCAGGAACGGGAAGAGTAAACGGCGCATCTCGCTTTTGATCCTAACGCGCTTTTTCCGAAGTGGCTGCATTCTACGCGCTGATCGCCAGCGGTTCGACATTACTTTGTCGAATACTGAACCCAGACGGTTTCGGCTTTCTCTTTCCAGCACAGTGGGATCCGAAGCTTGGAATTCACGTGACTTGAAGTCGCGGC
>JADMIO010634416.1_pt1 | contig 59329 bp, 43 predicted proteins | sample 8958161 | NCBI WGS metagenome assembly JADMIO01 (sample SAMN16585339, study PRJNA669376) | soil metagenome | isolation source: Crop rotation soil | place: USA: Cullars Rotation, Alabama | collected 2011 | reverse complement strand
GCCGCGACTTCAAGTCACGTGAATTCCAAGCTTCGGATCCCACTGTGCTGGAAAGGCACCCCGACCCGGAAACGTCGCCCAGCGACGGCGCGAACATGCTCCGCCTCGACGATTTCGAAGCGGTGCTGCGGCGCATGCTGGCGATTCGGCAAACGATCGACGCGCTCGCGGATTAGTGCGTATCCTAATCCTGTAGGATGCGAATCCATTTTCCGATTGATTCGCCACTTAACGCTTTGCTGAAACGGTCTATCCCAACAATCACCTCCTCATTCCCTCTCTGCGCTCTCCGCGCTCTCTGCGGTGAAAACTCCTCGCCGATCGTTATTTGCACCGCAGAGAGCGCGGAGAGCGCAGAGGTTTGAATCAATTCTTTCTAGCGCTATTTGAGCGGTGTTACCATGCCTGCGCCGTCGACACGATTGCTTTGCGAAGTCCCGCGCCGCTACATGCGATTCTCGCTCGTCGCCGCCCTCGCCGTTTCTCTGCTCGCCGGCTGCCAAAAGTCGTCCTCCGAAAAACTTCGCGAGGCCGGCTTCGATCCGATCTCGCGGGCGCGGTCCTTCGACAGCATCGCCGAAGACCTCAACACGCTCGACGACAAGGTCGACCGCGTCGACTACACGCGCGTGCCGGCCGAGATCATCGTCGACGCAACGACCTCGACCGATCACCAGCCGGTCGAAGCGGTGCTCACCGATCTGCCCGAGGCGCCTGGTGTGTTCGCCTTTTTGCACGTGCCGCGGAAGAATGTCGACTTCAAGCAGCGTAAGGTCCAGCCGGGCGACCTGGTGAAGTATTACGTCAAGCCGGCCGGCTACGACGAGCAAGGCCAGGGCCAAACCGACTCGACGCGCGAAATCGAGGCCAACCTCGGCAAACGCGAGGCGATCGAGCTGACCGTCGTGCGCGTCGTCGACTCGGCGACGATCGAGTTTGCACCACCGCTCGCCGGGCCAATCCAAGACCCCTTCGCCATCGTCATTTCCCGAGCAACCGAATTCAAACAACTCGCCAGCGCGCTCAATCCACTCGCCGTGTGGGAACAAACCGGCGCTCCGGCAATGGGTTGGCAGACTACGCCAGACACCGACGCGCTCGATCAACTCGTCATTCGCTTGAACTCGTGGATCGACGCCGACGAAACGACGACGGTGTGGCAAGCCGATGCCATGGTGGCCGATTTGCCCGCCGATGCTCGGGCGCTGTACGCCAGCATTGGGGCCGAGCGGTTCGACCGCGCCGACGGCCGGCTGCTGCAAGAGGCCGTGTGGATGCGCGACATCTCGCGGCGGGCAAGCGCCGCGGCGACCGTTACGCAGCAAGCATTGCAACTGTTCAACTGGGTGCTGCGCAATGTGCAACTCGATCCGCCCAACTCGCCGTTCGCGACAGCGCAGCGGCCTTGGCAAACGCTCGTTGCCGGGCGCGGCTCCGCCGATCAGCGGGCGTGGATCTTTACGCTGCTGCTGCGGCAGATCGGCGTCGACGCGGCGCCGCTGTCGGTTACGGGCGACGATCGGGTGTGGGCCGTCGCCGTTCGCTCGGGCGAAGATTGGTCGCTGTTCGATCCCGCGCTTGGTTTGCCGCTGCCCGGGCCGAACGGAACAGGCATCGCCACGCTCGCGCAAGTGAAAGCCGACCCGGCGATCTTGCGACAACTCGATCTTGATGCGAAACAAACTTACCCAGTCGATGCGGCGGCGCTTGGCAAGCTCACGGCGCTCGTCGAAGCCTCGCCGCTGTATCTGTCGAAGCGGGCGAAGCGAATCGAAGCGCAGCTTGCCGGCGAGCACCGCGTCGTGCTGACGGCGTCGCCCTCGCGCGTCGCGGAGCTAATTCGTTCGCAAGTTTCGGCGGTGAAGCTGTGGTCGATCGAGCAGCGGACCGTCGCCGAGGCCGAGCAGCTCTCGGCGGCCGCGCGGCACGATCTGGCGGCGCTCTATCGCACGTTCGTCGTCGAGCCGCTGCTGTGGAAGGGGCGCATCCTGCAGTTCCGCGGCAACGACCGCCGCACGAAGCTCGACTATGCCGACCGTCCGATCAAGGTCTACACCGCCTCCAGCGACCCGCGGGTGTTCTACACGCTGCGCTGCCGTCCGTCGGACGCGGAACTCGATGAACTCGCTGGCCAACAGTATTTCTTCATCGACCAAATGCGGCTTTGCAAAGAACTGGCCACGGTCTGGATGGGCGCCGCGTCCTACGACTACGGCGACTACGCCGTCGCGCTCGACTACCTCGGCTCGCGACCCTCGGCGAAGAAGCCGAACACGCCGCTGGCGGCCGTCGCGCGATTCACGCTGGCGCAGACGCACGAGCAACTTGCGGAATTGCTGCAACGGACATTTGGCGAGGGGCCGGCGACGAGCGACGTTTGGTCGATCCTCGAATCGCCGCTCCACGCCGCCGCCCACGCGGCGGTTGTCAGCGAGCTAGACGCAGCCGCCGCCCTCTATGAAGCGGATCCATCAGCCAGCCGCTACGGAAGTCTGCTGCGCGCTCGCGAACTGCGACGGAGGTTGATTAAAATGCAAGCTCCAGCGGACAATCCATAATCCATTCGTTCGTCCTCCACGGCAGGCGCCGCCATGCGATTTCAAACGATGCGTCGGGCGTTTTGCTTTTCTCTCGTCGTTTGCGTCGCGGCGATTCACTGGGGCGCCGAATCGGAGGCATCGGATTCCAGTGCCGATGCGAAGGGCGAAGCCAAGACGAAGGCCGCGACAGATGATCGACTTACCGGCGCCTGGGGCATGGTGGCGATGGAGATCGACGGAAAGACGCATAATCTTGCCAAGGGCGCCGGCTTGCAGTTCGAGAAGAGTGGTGTCGCCTCGGAAAGCCGTGACGACCTTAAGGAGCTTCCTGAAGAGACGTATCCCCGTGTAACTCGCTATCTTGCGAAACAGAATCAGAAACCGAAGCAGTTGTCGGTATTCTGCCGACGGGTTGGATCTGTTGCAGAAGAAGAAAGAGAGTACGCTAATAATTATATCTATGAAGTTATCGACGATGTATTACTGTCGGCGATGATTGCCAATTCTGAAAAATCCTTCCCTGAGCGATTTGAGGCTCCCGATCGGGATTCGGATGGGATGCATTTCGTTTATGTGTACTTTCGATCTCTCGACGCGAAGTCGCTCCGCGATCGCTCAAGCGCTGAAAAGCCAGTTGAGACAAAGGATCGCAAGGTATCGGACTCGAAGACTCTCAAACTCGACACGGCCCCGTGGGAGAAGCACAAAGATGAAGAATTGCTCGGTCGATGGAAGCTGATAGCATCGCGCGAGAAAGGCGAATTCGCGAAGAAAAAACGCGTCGAGGATCTCGACCTATCGGCCGGCGGTTCGCTCAAGGTGATTGAACGCGATGCAGGCACGGGGCTAAGCGACCAAGTATTCGGCCCGGAGACGACGGCCGACGCGCACTTTCAGCTTGGACCGACGGGCGATTCGCGGGTGATCGAAATGTCGTCGCACAACCCGTCAATCTATCGGATCGTCGACGACGTGCTCGTCATGTGCGAATCGGGAAATGCCGATAAAGCCCCAACGTCGTTCACGTCAACCAAAGACAACGGCCAGACGCTCCGCGTCTACATTCGTCCTTATGTGAAGAAGGATCAAGACGCCGAAGGGTAATCGTTGGAGTTTCTTGTCGTAGGATAAAAAAGACTGCCGTCCCCTTTTGATCCCCCTTTTGATCCCCGTCCCCTTTTGATCCCGCGGTTGATTGGCCTGGACGACGCGGTTGATTCGCAGTGATGGCGCTAATGGACCGCAGTGAGCATGCCCACACGGAGTACCGCGTGGGCATGGCACCCGGCACCCGGCCGATTACTGCCTGCAACGCCTTGCGAATTCGTCGGGATTCGCATAACATCTTGATAAATTAGCATTTTTTGCTTTTCTGCAGTTTGGCAAGCGAGTTCTCCGAAGCCGAAGGTTACGGGTTCGAGCCCTGTCGAGGATACTTGCCGCTTTTTTTTGTGGCACAACACGAGACGGGTGAGTGTCGTTCGGTGAACACCGGCAATGGCGGCGCTCGTTCAACCGGCTCCTATTGGTCTGCCCGACCCTGGTTCGCTACCGACGCGCTTCTTGTCGGTCCGGCGGGCAGCCTTTCCCTATGCCGCTGCATTGTTCCTGAATCTGTAGGCAATCTGTTGGCCGATGGCTCCGGGCAGCGCCCGCTCGCCTCCGTGAAACTTGAATGGACCATAGCGTATGACGCGACGCTTGTTGAATCGCTTCGTTTTGACCGGACTGTTCGTCGCCGTGGCCTCGGCAGCAAGCGCTCAGCGGTTCGACGAGCGGTTTGATGACTGGCCAGTCGATTTGCGGATTCGCGGGACGGTGGTGGTGGCCGCGGAGCTAGAGGACGTCGGTATACTGAAGGACGCAATCGGGCGAAGGGCGACGAAGTCGGGGCGCAAGCTCGTGCTCGTCGACGGTACGGCCGATGGGAGCGCGGCGCCGAAGTATGCGGCGGGATTTCAAGCGCAAGACGACGGCACAGTGAAGGAACCTATTGCCCAAGTGACCGTTGTCAAGTCGGCCGAGGATTTCGCGGATCAACTAACCTCGGCGCTCGATCAGGCCGACGTTTGCTGCTGGCATACGCCGGCAAAGCTCTCGACTACTCAGCTTAACGCACTGAACAAAACGCGAGACGCGGTTGCAAAGTATGTCGACAATGGTCGGACGTTCGTGGCCGTCGGATCGATGGCAAGTGTTAGCGGCAAAGCCTATTTCGGCGCCGAAGCAAACGAGTTGCATGTTCAGGGCGGCTTAAACCTGTTGCCCGATTGCGTAATCGCGACCGATTACGACCGGAGCGAGACGGATCGTGGCCGATTGTTGGCGGCCCTCGCGCTGCGGCCTCGCTCGGTCGGCATTGGAATCGAGAAAAACACGGCGATCGTCTTATCCGGACGACTGATTCGGGTCGTGGGTTCCGGCACAGCTACGTTCGTATTGATGGCGAACGAACGACTGCCGATTCGCTCGCAAACGATTGCTGCGCGAAAGTCGGCAAGTCAACCGCCAGAAGAGTATCTCATCGACCTTACCCAGTGGCGGCGAGAGGCGATCGATCGAACGCTCGAAGCATTTCCGCCGCAGTCGCCAGGAAAACCGTTTGTCGAGAACGGCACGCTCGTGATCGTCGGCGGGGGTGGGATGCCGCGCGGCCTGATGCGGCGATTTGTCGATCTTGCAGGCGGCAAAGAAAAGGCGCGGCTTGTCTATGTGCCATGCGCCGAGGAGGACGATGTCGGCGAGCGGCAGGGCATGGTCGAGGAGTGGAAGCGGATGGGAGTCGAACATGCGACGTTCATTCACACCAAGGACCGTCGGCGGGCAAACGAAGATTCATTCGCGGCGCCGCTCAAGGACGCCACTGGCATTTGGTTCGGCGGCGGAAGGCAGTGGAATCTTGCCGATTCGTATTACGGCACGACGGCGCATCGATTGATGAAGGAAGTGCTGCACCGCGGCGGGGTGATCGGCGGCAGTTCGGCGGGCGCTTCGATCCAAGGGCGATATCTCGCCCGCGCGACGCCGATCGACAACATGCAAATCATGGCGCCGGGCTACGAGCGGGGCGGGCTGGGGTTTTTGGATGGCGTGGCAATCGATCAGCACTTCAGCCAGCGCGGCAGGCAGAAAGACATGACGCAGCTCACGGCCAAGTATCCGCAATTGCTCGGCATCGGCCTGGACGAAGCGACCGCGATCGTCGTACAAAAGTCGATCGCGGAAGTGGTCGGCAATGGGAAGGTCTATTTCTACGATCGGCGACTTCCGCAATATCCCGACCGGCCGGATTATGTCGCCGTGGCCAGTGGCGGACGGTTTGAGTTAGTCGAACGGAAGGTGATCGAGAAGGGCAACACCATGAACGGCGCGCCCGCGCCGAGTGCAACAGAACCGAAGTGATGGCGGTGCTCGAACGGATTTGCAAACGGCCTCGGCGCCAAGAGAACGCAACTCGCCGCCGCACCGCCGCGACGCGATTGCGTTGGCCGTAGAACATCACACCAAAGGAACTCTGGGTGGCGCGGTCCAGGCTTGCGAGATAGGTTTGGACAATGTCCGAAGTCATCAATATCGCCGCCTACAAGTTCTTTCCCTTGGCGGATCTGCAGGCTTTGCGCGAGCGTCTGCGGGGCCAGTGCAAGCTCTGGAATCTCCGCGGCACGATTTTGCTTAGTCCCGAGGGAATCAATTTGTTCGTCGCCGGCGGCCGTACGGAGATCGACTCGCTGCTACAGGAATTGCGAGCGATTCCGGGATTGGAAGGGTTGGAGCCGAAGGTAAGCGTCAGCGATGCGCAGCCCTTCAACCGCATGTTGGTTCGCATCAAGCGCGAGATCATCGCCTTCGGCGTCGCCAGCATCCGTCCCGGCCAGCAAACTTCGCCAAAGATTGCTCCCGATGAACTCAAGCGTTGGCTCGACGAGGGACGCCCGTTTACGCTCCTCGATACGCGAAACGACTATGAAGTCAAACTTGGCACTTTCAAAAACGCGGTAACTTTGGGGATCGATCACTTTCGCAACTTTCCCGCCGCCGCTGAAAATCTGCCCCACGATCTCAAGCAGCGTCCCTTGGTGATGTTCTGCACGGGCGGCATTCGCTGCGAAAAGGCGGGGCCTTATTTGGAAGGGATCGGCTTCGAGCAGGTATTTCAATTGGACGGCGGAATTCTAAAGTATTTCGATGAGTGTGGCGGCGAGCATTACGATGGCGAGTGCTTTGTCTTCGACCAGCGAGTTGGCCTCGATCCGAATCTCGCGACGACCGAAAACTCACTCTGTTTCCGTTGCCTAACTCCGCTCACGGTTGCGGACCAACACGACGCTCGTTATGTGCCTGAAAAATCGTGCCCTTATTGCTATCTAACGGATGCCGAGCAGATGGCTTGGACGATCGCGATGCGCGAGTCGGCCATTCGGCGAGTGACTACGCCGCTGCCGGGATCGACGCCGCAGGACAACGATCGACCGCTGAAGATCTCCACGAGACACGACGGCCTGCAACTACTGCAAGCGCTGTGTGAAATTGTTCCTCAACTGACCCGAGAACATTGGCAAGAGCGGTTGGACCGGGCGGCGGTGCTAAATCGCAACGGTCAGGCGGTCGCTGCGGACCAATGCGTGCGGCCCGGCGAGGTGTATCTGCACCGTACGCCAGGCAACATTGAGCCGGCGGTGAACGCGACAATTCGCTTGCTGCACGAGGACTCTGCGATCGTTGTTGTCCACAAGCCGGCCCCCTTGCCGCTGCATCCCTGCGGCCGATTCCATCGCAACTCGCTGCAGTGGATATTGAACCAAGTCTACTCTCCGCAAAAACTGCGACCCGTGCATCGCCTTGACGCCAACACGACCGGCGTCGTGGTCTTCGCCCGCACTCGCTGCGTTGCGAGAGAGTTGCAAGCTCAATTCGCGGCGGGCGAAGTAGAGAAGCACTACCTGGCGCGGATCCAAGGGCGACTGTCGGAAGCATTGTTCCATTGTGACGCGCCTATCGGCGTCGACCCCACAGAGCTGGGCGGTCGCACCGTCGATGAGCAAGGCTTAGCCGCGCTCACCGAGTTTCGTATGCTCCACGCATTCCCCGACGGCACATCGCTCGTTGCCGCCAGCCCGATCACGGGCCGCACCAATCAAATTCGCGTGCATCTCCAGCACCTGGGTTTGCCGATCTGCGGCGAGCAAGCCTATCTGCCAAACCACCAGTTCGGAGAGGCGCAGACGCACGACGTTGCCGACCCGCCGCTCTGCCTGCATGCCCTGCGTATTTCGATTGTGCATCCGATGACGAAGGAGCGAGTCACTTTCGAGTGTCCGGCGCCCGCGTGGTCGGAATGTTGATCGTGGCTCTCGCGTTGCGTCATGGCTGCTTGCCACGCGCATTCCCCGAGACGCGGTACGTTGTTCGGTAGATGTTGCGGCGCTGCGCTGTCTGAGTGATGATTAGGTTGGCTTGTCCGAGCGGTCCTCTCAGGAGCAGCGCCTTGTTCCATCGTGCAATCTTTTACGTTGGCGTTGTCATCGCGGCGATCACACTCGCGTCGATCGTTTCTGTCCGGAGCAGCGGCGCGGAACCTGTCGCAGCGCCTGTTGTTGGCAGCTCCGCATCTACCGCGATTAGCCAGTCGCTGTCGGTGCTGGAGCGGGACGTAACGAGCAGCGACTACCTCGAGGTGCTGGCGACGATGATCCCGACGGATCTCGCTGCCGAGTGGCAGCGCGTTGCCACGGAGGACAACTACGAGTTATTCGCCGAGCAAAACGGCGGGATTGATAAGCTCTCGGCCGACCCCGAACTCAAGGCGTCGTACGAGCGCCGCAAGAAGATTGCGACGGACTTCCTGGACTTGATGCGGGCGACCTACGCGAAGAAGAACATTCGTCCTCCTTTCGACGACGCGGGCGTATTGTCCAAGGCGCTTTCCAGCGCGGCGAAACGAGGGACGAAAGCCGCGATGCCGAACATTCCGCTTCGCACGATTCTCCCCGCGGCCGGCGCCGACAAACAATGGCCCAGCTTTCGCGGCCCAACCGGGCAAGGGATCGTCGTCGACACGGCGATTCCCGAGCGCTGGAGCGATACGGAGAACGTCGTGTGGAAGGCGAAGCTTCCGGGACGCGGGAATAGCTCGCCGATCGTTTGGGGCGATCGGTTATTCGTTACGTCGGAGGCGGAACCGCGCGGCGCCGCGGCCGGACTCGGCGCCAAGGATCGTGCGCCGGAGCGTCTGCTGCTTTGCTATGCGCTCACCAAGACGAAAAACGTAGCGGGCGAACAGGTCGCGCCGGGAGGCTTGCTGTGGCGCAGCGCCGCGCCCCAGCCGGCTGAGCACGAAACGCTGTACTGGAAAAACACTTTGGCGTCATCTACGCCGTTGACGGATGGCGAGCGCGTGATCGCGTTCTTCGGCAATGCAGGCTTGCTCTGCACCGACATGGATGGCCGACGGCTTTGGCATGTCGACCTCGGGACTTTTCCCACCATGCACGGGCCTGGCGCCTCGCCGGTGCTGTATAAGAACCTCGTGATCGTGATTCAAGATCAGACGGTCGGGACATCGCTGTGCGCGGCGTACAACAAACAGACGGGCGAGAAGGTTTGGCAAAAACCGCGGCGCAATTGCGCGGGCTGGTCTTCGCCTGTGCTGCTGCGCGTCGGCGATCGCGATGAATTGATTTACAACGGATCGCAGGAAGTCGTCGCCTACGACCCAGCGAGCGGCAGCGAGCTTTGGAAGGCGGCGGGAACTTCGATCGAGTCCATTCCCTCGATCGTGAGCGGCGGCGGGTTGCTTTATTCCACCTCGGGGCGCAACGGACCGATCTTTGCGCTGCGGCCAGGCGGCAAGGGGGATATTACCGACACGCACATCGTCTGGCGACACGTGCGCGGCGGGCCGCATGTTCCGACGCCAGCATGGCATGATGGGCGGTTGTATGTCGTGAGCGACACCGGTGTGGTGACGTGCCTCGACGCGACAACCGGCGACACGATTTTACAAAAACGGTTCCGCGGCCGATTCTCGATGGCGCCGCTGGTCGTGGGAGATCGGCTACTGCTGGTCAGCGAAGAAGGGGTCTGCTATTTGGTCAAGAGCGGGCCAAAACTTGAGATTGCCTCGCAGAACGACCTGAAAGCCCCCGTGCTCGCCACGCCCGCCATCCTAGGCGGACGCATCTATTTCCGCACGGCGGATGAATTGATTTGCATCGGGAAATGACGCGCGACCCGCAATAGAACCGGCGTCATTGCGCGCCGCGACGCCGATAGCGTCGAGATCCTGCGGCGGCCAGTAGCGCACTGGTTGCGATCGAAATGCCGCCAGGTCCAGCAACCGCCGCCGGAAGTAATTAAGTAGGCGTAGTAGGACTCGAACCTACGACTTCGACCTTGTAAGGATCGCACTCTAACCAACTGAGTTATACGCCCGAGTCATCGGGAGCGGCGGCTGCCGGCGAGTTGCGCGGCGACCATCGACCGATGGTTTGATCGTAGCTGGGCGCGGCGTTGCGTGCAATTGGCTGCGTGCTGCTTCGCACAGCGGCGAGGCGGCGGTGCATGCCGACATCCGGTACGATTCGTCGCAGCGTTTCAAGTGCGCGAGTAACGGACAGCGGAGTTGTTACAGGCTCCTGTAGACAGGTTAAGCGAACCGGCCGTGTTGCCTTTGCTCGATTACCGCGGAGAATTGGTGTTGTCAGGCGGACCTTGCTGCTGCCCGTTCATACGAAGGAATCATACCGATGGCGTCTAGCTATCTCATTGCCGGTTGTCGCACGCCGATAGGCCGCTTACTTGGCTCGGTGTCGAGTATGACCGCGCCGCAGTTGGGCGCGATCGCGGTGGCCGAAACGTTTCGCCGCTCCGGACTGGCGACCGACGCAATCGCCGAAGTCATCCTGGGCAACGTGCTGTCGGCCGGCGTCGGTCAAGCGCCGGCGCGGCAAGCGGCGCTGCTCGCAGGGCTGCCGCCGACGGTCGCCGCGGTGACGATCAATAAGGTGTGCGGCTCCGGCTTGAAGGCCGTCATGCTGGCCGATCAAGCAATTCGTTGCGGCGACGCGCAGGCGATCGTCGCCGGCGGCATGGAGAATATGAGTCAGGCGCCGCACTTGCTCACCGGCGTGCGCGGCGGCTGGCGGTTTGGCAATCAGTCGGCCGTCGACTCGATGATTCATGATGGCCTGTGGTGCGCCTTCGAGCATATGTCGATGGGCGACGAGGCGAACTACATCGCCACGAAGTGTGGTGTGTCGCGCGCGGCGCAAGACGCGTTCGCCCTGGAAAGTCATCGCCGTGCGCTGGTAGCGATCGACGCCGGGCAGTTCGATCGCGAGATCGTGCCGGTCAGTGTGCCTGGGCGCAAAGGGCCGACGGTTGTGACGCGCGACGAGGGGCCGCGCACCGATGTTTCGGCGGAAAAGCTCGCCGCGCTGGCGCCGGCGTTCGATGCGACCGGCAGCGTCACGGCCGGGAACGCTTCGCAGATTTCCGACGGCGCTGCGGCAGTGGCTGTGGTCAGCGAAGAGATTGCGCGTCGATTGAAACCGGAGTTCTGCTTTCGCATCGTGTCGGCGGCCACGAGCGGCGTCGCTCCGAAGGAAATCTTCATCGCGCCGGTCACGGCGATCGAAATGGCGCTCGCCAAGGCGAAGCTCTCGCTCGCCGAGGTCGATCTTGTCGAGTTGAATGAAGCGTTTGCAGCGCAGTGTTTGGCGTGTATGAGTCCGCTCGCTCTGCCGCCGGAGAAGACAAACGTGCAAGGGGGCGCGCTGGCGCTGGGGCACCCGATCGGCGCGAGCGGCGCGCGAGTGCTCGTGACGCTCATGCACGCGCTCGCCCGCACCGGGAAACGCCTCGGCCTGGCGTCGCTGTGCCTCGGCGGGGGCAATGCGGTGGCGATGGTGATTGAGCGGGTGGAAGTTTAGATTCTTCGATGAGAGCGGAGAATAGAAGCGAAGAATAGGGACGAGCGAAGAATAGGGACGGGAGTCTTTATTTCGCCCCTTTATTTCGCCCGGAGTCCCCAGGTCTTCTGCCCGAAAGTCTGCAAGACGAACACATCTTCGGCGTCGCAGTGCCATCCGAAACCACGCTGGCCGCCGGGCGTGCAATAGAACTGGATATCGACATCCGACCGAAACGTTTCGCGGAAGCCTTGCGCGAGTGCTCCTAATTCCGCGTGGCAGCGCTCGGAATGGCGTACGCCGATCGTCCATCCAGCGATGAGCGCTGCGTGGGCCTCGTCACGTGAACGGGGAACGGGGAACGGGAGCGTCCGATTGCGTTCCGCCTTTGCGAACAATAATGTTCGCGCTTTCGGCAAGTATCTTAGCGAGAACTTCCCAGGAGCCGAGACGCACGAACGCGGCGCGATGAAGTCTGCAAATCGAGGGCGCGGGAGCAACTGCTCCATGCGAGTCGAATCGAGAATTCAATCCACAGTTATCACTTGCCCGGTTTGGTCTGCTTGATCTCGCGCTGGTAGACCTTCCAGGCAAATTCTTGCAGGTACTTCGCGTCGTTAGGAGCGACGACGAATTCCTTCCTTTTATCGTCAGCCCCTTCCAGCTCAAGCGTGGTAGGCAATCCCACCGGGCTCTTGTCCGTGATAATCGCAAACAGTGAGCAGGCGTTGAGGTAAGCGCCGTGGGCGCCAGGGTGCCCATCCGACTTGCTCTTAACGATCTTGAGGTCCGTCCGCTCCAAGAGCGCTTCCATAAACGCCGGGCCGGTAGTCGCGACCCAAATCTCATTTGCTTTGGCCTGCTCGACGCAGGCGCTGAAGACCTCCATCGCGCCTTCCTTGGAAGCCTTCGGCCCGCTGGGAACCCACCAGGGAAACAGAATGATCTTGCACTTAGGGCTATGTGTGCGGACTTCTTTGACGAATCTGGCAGTGGCGTTGGGGAACTCTTCCGGCACCGCAGCGCTGCCTGTGCCCCAGTCCTTCCGGCTTCGCCCAAGATGCCAAGCGTCTAGCACGACATAGTCCCATTGTTTCTTCGCACGCAGCGTCTCAGCGACGGCGTCAAGCTTGGGATATGCGCCTTCCGCATTCATTTCGATCTTTTGGCTCTTGAGCATTGCGCTGACCAACTGCGTCTGCCCGACCGGGGAATTGAGCGAACTGGCCCCGATGATCAGAAGATTCGGCCGCGCGGGATTCTTTTCCGTCTTGGCGGCCGAATCCTTGTCGCGGGCCGCTTCCAGCGGGTCCGCAGCTCGAATAGCGGTCGATGAAGCAAAAAGTACCGCGGCGGCGATTACGACTAACGAAAGTACCTGATACATCAAAAGTCTCCTAGGGGACCGACAAGGGGACGGGAGTCTTTATTTCGCTTGAGCGAACATGCCCACGCGGAGTACCGCGTGGGCATGGCACCCCGTTTAAGTCGCGTGACGTTGAAAAGGGGACGGGAGTCTTTATTCGCTCCGGGAGCGATCGCGATCGATTAGCGGCAGGCGATTGTAGCATGAAAACGTTAGGAAATGCGCGTCGCCGGGGATGTCGTAGCGGCGGCGGCGTTTGCGGCGCGGCGTTGTCATGGGGTTTGATTGGCGAATTGCTTGGCGGCGGCGAACATGCCCACGCGGAGTACCGCGTGGGCATGGCACCCGCACCCGGTATGGCACCGGCGCCCGGCTTTTACGTCAGCTTGCAGGTCTCGTCGCGATCTCTATTGCTGTCCGCGCTGCCATTGTCGCTGCGCTGCATCATCCGCTCGCTGCGGGCCCGTGGGCCGATCCAGCCTTTGTGGCGGAAGAAGAAGAGTTGGGCGATCGAGATCGCGCCCATCACGCCCAAGCAAATCGGGTAGCCGTAGTAGGTGTACAGCTCCGGCAGGTTCCAGGGGCTGGCTTCGTGGCTGAAGTTCATGCCGTAGACGCCGACGATGAACGTCAGCGGGATGAACAGCGTCGAGATCACGGTGAGCACCTTCATGATTTCGTTCATGCGGTTGCTCATGCTGGCGAGATGCAAATTCGTCACATCGGAGCACAGCTCGCGGAGCGTCTCGATCATGTCGATGACGCGGATCGCGTGGTCGTAGCAATCGCGCAAGTAAAGCCGCGTCTCGCTGTCGATCAAGTCGATCGGCTCGCGGATCAGCGAATTGAGGGCCTCGCGCAGCGGCCAGGTGACGCGGCGCAAGTGCAGTAGTTCGCGCTTGATTTCGTGGATGTCTTGATACGCGCTCGCGCGCGGCGCGGACATGATCGAATCTTCGAGATTCTCGAGTCGCTCGCCGTAGGCCTCCATGACAGGAAAGAGTTGGTCGACGACGGCGTCGAGCAACGCATACAACAGGTGGTCCGGCCCAAACGTTCGCAGGCGGCTGTGGGCGCTGCGCAGCCGCTCTCGCACTGATTCCAAGCAATCCCAGCCGGGCCGCTCTTGAAACGTGACGATGAACTTCGGGCCGAGGACGATGCTGATCTGTTCGGTGTCGAGATGATCGGTCAGCGACGCCATGTGGGCGACGATGAACTGGGTGTCGCCGTACTCGTCGACCTTGGGCCGTTGATTCACGTTGACGATGTCTTCGAGCGCCAGGGCGTGAATCTTGAAAATTTCGCCGATGCGGCGGATCAGCTCGACATCGCCGAGGCCATCGACGTTGACCCAGCAGACAGGCCACTTGCCGAGGTATTGCAAAATCTCTTCCGGCGAAGAGAGGGGCCGCTCGACATATTGCTCGGCGGAATAGGCGAACACCTGAATCTGCGGCTGCGGCGCGCAGGGGTCGGCCGTGAGCGTGCCCGGCGGGCTGCCTGGCGGAGCGCGGCGCTTCATGCGGCTGCGCAGCTTTTCGCGATGCTTGCGTTTCGACACGTCGGCTGCCTTGGTTCGGCGCCATGCGACGGAAGCTAGTCCGTCGGCAGGGATTCAAGCGGACCAGTATAATGGCCGCGCCACTGTTACTGAAAGGTCGATGAGCTCCGCGCCGCCAACCCAACTTGAGTTCGCCATGTACATGCTCGACTTCCAGCAGCATCGCTACGCGCGTGCGATTGCTGTTTCCACTATCACGATGCTGGTTCTACTTACGACCGGCAATCAGCAAACGGTGAAAGCCGACAAGGCAGCGGCCCAGTCCACCGGCCGGTTCGCCGACGGTAAGCGCGGCATGGTGGTGAGCGTGTCGCCGTATGCCAGCCGCGTCGGCGCCGATGTCCTTCGCCGCGGCGGCGCCGCGGTTGACGGCGCCGTCGCGACGGCCTTCGCGCTGGCAGTGGTTTGGCCCGAGGCGGGGAATATTGGCGGCGGCGGATTCATGATGGTGATGCCAGCAAACAGAAAATCGCCCGTGTGCATCGAATATCGCGAAACAGCGCCGGCTGCTTCGACTGAAACGATGTTCGCCCGCGGCGAATCGAATTTCACTCACAAAGCCGTCGGCACGCCGGGCACGATCGCGGGTCTGAGCTTAGCGCATCGCCGCTTCGGCAAGTTGCCGTGGAAAGACCTCGTCGCGCCGGCGATTCGGCTGGCCGCGGAGGGCTTCGAGATCGACCGCGCCACGGCTGCCTCGCTGAACGCCGCGCTGAAAGGGAGCGACCAATTCCCCGAGCTGCGCCGCGTTTACGGCAAAGCCGATGGAATGAAGTGGCAAGCCGGCGATCGCCTGAGGCTGCCGGAGCTTGCCGCGACGCTACAAAAAATCGCCGACGGCGGCGCCGACGCTTTCTACCGCGGCGCGATCGCCGAGCAGATCGTCGCCGAGATGAAACGGGGCGGCGGCATCATCACGCTCGACGACCTGAAGAATTACCAGGCCAAGATCCGCGAGCCGATCCACGGCACATTCCGCGGCTACGACATCTACGCTCCTCCGCCCCCGAGCAGCGGCGGCATCTGTCTCGTGCAGATGCTCAATGTCGTCGAAGCGCTGCCGGCGCAAAACCGCAAACACCATTCCACGGCGGCGTTTCACACCACAATCGAAGCGATGCGGCGAGCGTACTGCGATCGCGCGAAGTATCTCGGCGACGAGGACTTTGTCGACGTGCCGCGGCGGCTGACGACGAAGGAGTATGCCGCCGAGCTGGCGAAATCCATCGACGCAAATCATGCAACGGCGAGCAAAAGCCTGGCGCCCGATTTGAAGATCGCCGACGAGTCGGAGCATACGACCCATTTCAGCGTGGTCGACGCCGCGGGTATGGCCGTGTCGAACACGTACACGCTCGAACAAAGCTTTGGTTCGCACGTGGTCGTGACCGGCGCTGGCTTTTTGCTCAACAACGAGATGGGGGATTTCAACTGGCAGCCGGGCCGCACCGACACGGCAGGCCGCATCGGTACGAAGGCGAATGTGATCGCCCCGAAGAAGCGGATGCTCAGCTCGCAAACTCCGACGATCGTCGCCCGCGACGGCAAACCGTACCTCGTCACCGGCAGTCCGGGAGGCCGGACGATCATCAACACCGTTTTTTGCGTCGTCGACAACGTGCTGGAATACGATATGCCGCTCGCCGCGGCGGTCGACGCGCCGCGAATTCATCATGCCTGGTTGCCCGATGGCGTAAAATGGGAACGTCCGACCGGAGCGGCGGCTTTGTCGCGGGAGGAAGCGGCGAAGTCGGACGCCACGATCGCCGAACTACGCAAGCTGGGGCATAAAATCGATGTCGTCGGGCATCAGGGCGACGCCCATTCGATCTTGATCCGCGGCGGCGTGGTGACGGGCTATGCCGATGGACGGATTGCCGGAGCGGCGGCGCCAGAGTAGCAGCACAGAATCAGCGTTGATCGGCGAGGCCATCGGCGAAAGGATTCGCTTCCTCCCGTTTTAAGACCCGGCGACAAGTCGCAATTCGACGAGATGTACTTTATGAAACTGTTTCGCTGGCCCCGTAGCATTGGCGCCGTCGCTTGGGGCGCCGTGATTGCCGCGGTCGTCTTCGTGTTCGCACAAACCTCTAATTTCGAAGGATATCCCATGGTCGATGTTCCACCCTCGGAAGGGACGCTGGCCGACGGCCGCAAGGTGAGCCTGCCGATGTCCGACGCTCAGTGGCGCGAAGTCCTCACGCCGGAGCAGTATGAAGTCGCGCGCAAGCACGGCACCGAGCGACCCTTCACCGGGCAATATTGGAACTCGAAAGACGCCGGCGTCTACAAATGCGTCTGCTGCGGCGCTGAGCTGTTTCTTTCCGACTCGAAGTTCGACGCCCATTGCGGCTGGCCTAGTTTTTTCCAGCCGATCGGCGAAGGCAAGATCGGCACGAGCGAAGACCGCAGCCATTTCATGCGCCGCGTGGAGGTTCACTGCAACCAATGCGGCGCTCACCTTGGGCATGTGTTCGACGACGGTCCAGAACCCACCGGCCAGCGCTACTGCATCAACTCGGCCTCGCTGCAATTCCAGCCGGAAAAGCCGGCCGAGGGGAAAAAGTAGTTGCGGTAGTCGGTCGGGCAACATTGCGCCGAGCAGCGCTCGCGAGCCGAAGGATGATGCGCAAACTCGCCGGTCCATGCTCGTTCGCATCGGTTAGAAGCATCGCCGGTAGAAGCATCGCCAGGTCTGCGCCATTAGAAATGGCCCGTTCCTTTGGGTGTTGGGGATTCGAACCGGAATTGTTCCGCCGCTGCTTTCCGCTGATGGAAATCGACTCCGGTTTGCGCCTCCTGTTTGGAGTCGATTATGGGGACATTTCTAATGGCGCATTACACTGTTTGCGGAGACCCCTGGTTGCTGGGATCAGCCGCGGGGCGTACAATCGAAAGTGAGCCGCTGTAGGGCCATTTTCGTTGGATTGGCGAGACTGCGCGCACATTTGGGCCTGCATTTTGGCCCACATTTCCTGGGCCTGCATTTCCTAGCGACCTAGCCTGGCCTGCGACGGCCGGTGTCCTTTCGATTGATCGCCATGCACTCGGATTTTTCACTAGGAACGGTCACGGTCGCTTCGACGCCCCTCGGGCGGCTCGAGGAGTATTTGCAGAGCCGCGGCAAGCGGATGACGCAGCAGCGGCGGCTGATCGTTGAGCAGGTCTTCAGCCATCACGAGCATTTCGACGCCGATGGGCTGTTGGCGACGCTGCAGCAGGTGCTGGGTCGCGATCAAGTGAGTCGTCCGACGGTTTACCGGGCGCTGAACGAGTTGGTCGAAGCCGGACTGCTGGTCAAGATGGACCTGGGCGGCCGGGCCGTGTACGAGCACGACTACGGCTATCCAACGCACGACCACTTGCACTGCACGACATGCAACCGGCTGATCGAGTTCAAGAGCGACGAGTTGGTGGCGATTCGCGACGCCGTGGCAAGGCAACTTGGCTTTCGCGTCGCGGGACACCGGCTCATCGTCAGCGGCACGTGCGCCGATTGCCAACGCGCGAAGTCGCGGCCGAAGCGGATGCTGGACCGGATTTAGCGGGCGATCCAGCAATGCAGCGTCGAACGGCGCCTCAGTCGGCGAAAGGATTCGCCTCCCACAGTGCTTGCGCTATTCCTTCAGCACCATGTCGATGCAGAGCACCGCGGCGAGGATCAGCAGGCGGACCGGATTTTCCGGCGGCACTTCTTCGGCGACTTCGAGGATGTAGTTGTCGGCCGTGGTGAATAGTTCCCGGCCGATGCCGTTCCATTTCTTGGTGACGCGGGCGAGTTGCCGCTCGCCGGCCAGGAAGCGGAAATCCCAGCCGGTCCACTTGCCCTTGAGTTCGCAGAGCGGTTCGTCGCTCGGGCCAAGAACTTTGAAGGCCCCGCCGAACGAGAACAACTTTTGCTTGAAGCCGCCGATGCGTTGCTCGGCGCCGTCGAACACGTCGACCTTGGAGAGGAATAGCGACACGCCGCGGCGGACGTGCAACAGCGGCACGCCGTCGGGCGTTTGCACGGTGACGTCGAACGGCGTCGACTGTTTGTAGCGCGTGAACCGGAAAAGCTTGGTGACCCAGCCGAGGTTTAGCTCGCGGCATTCGAGAATGATTTCGCCCGTGTTCGGGTCGAGAATATCGTAGTTGTTGGCGGCTTTGAAGAAGCCGACGTGCTCGCGAACGAAAAACAAGTTGCGGCTGAGCGGGGATGCGGACACGGCGGACCTCGCGGGCGCTGGGGAATAAGTTGTGCTCATGGAATTGTCCGTAATGTCATCGAATTGGGAAGTGGTCGCGACGGTATACTACACGGGCGGCGCGGAGGGCGAGGAAACGGCCCACGATAACGAGCAGTGGAATCGGGGCGGAAAAACTCGCAGCGCCGTTCAATGTATAGGTCGCACTGGCCCTTGGTGGGCGGGCGGCAACCAGAACCGATTGCCGGTCGCGCCGGTTGTGCGGATCACGACGTGCATGGTCCGCAGCGACGTAGGCGAGCGGCGTGGCGATAGGTGGAGTAAACGTGGTGCGATTGCCGGTTTACATGGATTGTCATGCGACGACGCCAGTCGACCCGCGCGTGGTCGAGGCGATGCTGCCCTATTTTTCGGAGACGTTCGGCAATGCCGGCAGCGTGAACCATCCGTTTGGTTGGGCGGCTCGCGATGCCGTGGAGCAAGCCCGCGCGACGATCGCCAGGGCCATTGGGGCAAGCGAGAAGGAGATCGTGTTCACCAGCGGCGCGACCGAGAGCAATAACCTGGCGATTCTCGGCGTGGCGGAGCGCGGGCGGCGGCGCGGCAATCATTTGGTGAGTGTGACGACAGAGCACAAGGCGGTACTGGAACCGGTGGCGCGATTGGGGCGGCGCGGATACGACGTAACGCTGGTCGGCGTGCGGCAAGCGGGGGCAGAGGATGCGGGTATCGTTGCGGCCGGCGATGTCGCCGCGGCGATTCGCGACGACACCGCGCTCGTGTCGGTGATGCTGGCAAACAACGAAATGGGAGCGATCGCGCCGATTGCGGAAATTGCCGCCGTTTGCCGGGCACGAGGCGTGCCGCTGCACTGCGACGCGACGCAAGCGGTCGGCAAGATCGCCGTGGACGTTGGTTCGCTGGACATCGATTTGATGAGTTTTTCGGCGCACAAGTTTTATGGACCCAAAGGCGTGGGCGCGCTTTATGTGCGGCGGCGTCCGAGCGCCGTGCGGCTCGATGCGCAAATTATCGGCGGCGGACAAGAAGGCGGCCTGCGCGGCGGGACGCTGAATGTGCCCGGGATTGTTGGGATGGCACGGGCGATCGAGATTGCCGTCGCCGAGATGAACACGGAGCAATCACGCATCGGCGAGCTCCGCGATCGGTTGTATGCAGGACTTATCGCCTCCGTCGCGGATGTGTCTTTAAACGGGCCGGCGCTCGCGCGGCGCGATTGGCGATTGGCGGGAAATTTGAGCGCGACATTCGCCTTTGTGGATGGCGAAGCGCTGATGATGAGCATGGGCGATTTGGCGGTGAGCAGTGGGGCGGCCTGCACGAGCGCGAATCCCGAGCCGAGCCATGTGCTGCAGGCGCTCGGACTTTCGGCCGATGCGGCGCGGAGCAGCCTGCGATTTGGGCTAGGCCGGTTCACGACCGCCGAGGAAGTCGATTTCGCAGTCGCAGCGGTTGCAGCGGCCGTGGCGAAGCTGCGGAAGATGAGCAGCATGGCATAGGCGGGCGCCATTGGCTCTGCCAGTGGGAATTTCCAAACCACTCGCCATAGCGCGATGAGATGGTGAAATCTGGAGCCAATGCTCGATGGCATTCTGAGCATGCAGGTAGATGGGCAGTCGGTTCGCGGTTCCGCACTGACAGAGCCAGTGGCACACCGTTCCAAGCCAACTGCTCATTAACCTACAACCGGAATGATCGGCTGGGCGACACTGGCTCTGCAAGTGCGAATTTCCAAACCACTCGCCATAGCGCGATGAGATGGTGAAATCTGGAGCCAATGCTCGATGGCATTCTGAGCATGCAGGTAGATGGGCAGTCGGTTCGCGGTTCCGCACTGGCAGAGCCAGTGGCACACCATCCCACGTCAACTGCTTATTAACCTACAATTGGAATGATCGGAATTCTCCGCAACGCCGGCGCAGCAGGTCCGCTCTGTGACCTATCGTTGACGTGGAAACGAGTCGCGCGAGGTTGCGTGCGGGGGAGAGAGCGATGGGTGATACGACGCCGGATCCGCTGGTGTTGCGCAGTAGTACGCGGCGGTGGATGACGCCGGCTGCGTCGGCCGATTTGCGCAGCTTCTTGGTGCAGATCTATCCCGTCACGGGCGGGTATGGCTTGGTCGAGCTGGTCGGCGATCATTTGCTGGTCGGCCGCGACGTGGCTTGCGACGTGGTGATCGTCGATGAGGCTGTATCGCGGCGGCATGCCGCGATCGAACGGACGCCGCAGGGCTTTACGATCATCGACCTGGAAAGCACGAACGGCACTTATGTGAACGACGCTCGATCACGAGAGCATGTGCTGATTGCCGGCGATCGAATTCGCATCGGCAGCCATATCTACAAGTTTCTCGCCGACGATCAGCTCGAAGCGCAGTATCACGAGTGCGTGTATGCGATGGCGACGCGGGACGGGTTGACCGCCGCGTTCAACAAGCGCTATCTGCTCGACGCCCTGCATCGCGAAATCGCGCAGTACGAACGACATTGCCGTCCGCTGACGTTGCTGATGATCGACGTGGATCACTTCAAGAAAATCAACGATCAATTTGGCCATTTGGCCGGCGACGAAGTGCTGATGGAAATCTGCCGGCGGGCTGGAAATGTGATTCGCCGGGGCGAGGTGCTCGCGCGGTACGGTGGCGAAGAGTTTGCAGTGATCCTGTGTGAAACGTCGCTCGACGACGCGCGGCTGACCGCCGAGCGGCTGCGCGACGAAATCGCGGGTAGCGTCGTGACCACGTCGCACGGCGATGTGCCGGTGACGGTCAGCATCGGTATGGCTTGCCACTCGACGATCGAGTCAATCACGGCGAACGAGTTGATCGACCGCGCGGATCGGCAGTTGTATGCTGCGAAAGCGGCGGGGCGGAACTGCGTGCGCGGTTAGCGGGGCGCACTGCTGGACAAGCCAGCAGTGGCACACTCAATCCGCTCCGGAGATCGCTGAGTCGTTACTTCGCTTTCGGCAGTTCGAGCGTGAGCGTCGAATAATGACGGGCGCCTTTGAACGCCTGGCCTTCGTGCGTTCCTTCGCGGTTGGCCTCGCTGTACTTGGCGCGGATACCGACGCGGCCGGCGGGAAGCTTCGACCAGTTGGCCGTGCCCTTGGCGTCGGTCTTGGCCTTGTGCTCTTCTTCCTTGCTGTCGATCAGCGTGACTTCGCCGTCGGCGGCCGGCTTGCCTTGCCAGAGAACGGTGATTTTGAGATCGCCGGCCGCTTCGCCAAGTTGCGGAACGACATCGAGCGCGAGGGCATTCGATTTGCCTCGCTCTGCCCAAGCAGTTGCCGGGACGCGGTCGAGGCTCTTCGCGTAGTATTCGAGTAGGAACTTGCTGCCCCCTTTGTCGAGTACGCCGTAGCGGCAGGTCAGTTCGAGCGTCCCCTCGCCCTCGGGCAGCGCCGCGCGAAACGAGCCGTCGTCGCCTTCGACGCGCTTCTCGAGCTTCAGTTCGCTTGGCTTTTCTTTACCGGACCATTGCAGCTTGGCGTGGGCGATCTTGTCGAGGAACTCGGCGCTGTCGGGCTTCGGCGCTTCCGAAAACGCGACGCTCGCCGCGGGCGCCTTGCCCGAGGAATCGACGTAGACCCAAATGAAATGGGCCGAGGCATTGCTGGCGAAAATGGCGACGGCGGTCACAGCGGCGAGCAGGTTGGTTGCGAACTTCATACGAGTTCTCCAGGCGAAAAGGAAACCTTGTCGGCTGTGACCAGCAGCCTCCTTATCAAACAAAACAACAAAAATGGGGGGAGCCGCGCGACAGCGAGCGAGATTGAGTCTAGCGGCGAATCAGTCGGCGAAAGGATTCGCCTCCCACAAGGAGAGTCGGTGAACGGACTGCATCCTTGCAGGGGCCTCGTGCGATCGCCTCGCGGATTACTTTTTCTTTTTGGCGGCCTTCTTCGCGGGCTTGGCGGTCTTCTTTTTGGCGTTGGCGGTTGCGTCCTTCTTGCTTTTGGCGGCGGTTGCGCCGGCCGTTTTGGCGCCGCCCTTGCCGAATGCCTTGTCCCAACCGGTGGCGTAATTTTGATTCGATCCGACCCGAACGATCGTCACTGCATGTACCTCGTCACGAAGAATGGCCGGCGCGGTCACCATGACTGCACTGGCGATTAGCAATCATGCCGGACGAAGCAGGGCGGGTCAAGCGGCGCGGGCGAGTTCGCGCCATTAAACACGCATCGGACGAGCCGGTCTGGAACGCAGTGTCTTTCGGCGGCGCAGTCGGCGAAAGGATTCGCCTCCCACAAGCAGGCCGTTGTAACCGCGCATCGTCTATACAGCGTAGAAACTACTTCTCGCCGATGCAGTAAAGCATCTCTTGCCGCTCGCCATCAACGCGCTCGGCGACGCGGTGGTAGATGTGGCTGCGGACGATCGTGGGCGTGGCGAAGACTTCGTCGCCGAGCTGGTTCGAGCCGAGTAATTGGAACTTGGCAGGATCGGCCTTGAAGAGGTAGGTTTTGCCAGCTTCGTTTGTGGCGTAGACCACGTCGCCGACGAGGACGGGCGAGCTGCTGAAGGTTCCGCCGAGGCGGCCCTTCCATTTCTCCTTGCCGGTGGCGGCGTCCCAGCAGGTCGCTACGCCGGCGTCGAGGGCCGCGTAGATATAGCCGTCTTTGAGCAGCATCGACGGGACATAGACGCGAGCGTTGATCTTCCACACAACTTTTCCAGAGCCGTCGGCGCTGACCGCCGAGACATGATTCTCGGGATAGCCGCCGCTGGTGAAGATCGACTTGCCGTCGGTCATCGTCGAGGTGACGCATTCGGTCGTTGCGCCGTCGATTTCCCAAATCGATTTGCCGCTGGTCGGGTCGAGGCTCGTCACCAGGTCGCAGCCGATCAGGATGAGCTGGTCTTTGTCGGCGACATGAACCACGACCGGCGATGCATAGTTCGGTTTCTTGGGCCGATCGACGCGCCAGACGATTTTGCCGGACTCGCGATCGAGACCGGCGATCGCGCCGCCCGCTTTGTTATCGGCCGACACGAGCAATAGCGAGCCATAAATCGCCGGCGACGAGCCGTAACCTTGGTGCTCTTCGTAGTCAGTGATTTTCGTTTGCCAGAGTTGGGCGCCATTCAGGTCGAGCGCGGTCGTGTAGGCGGCATGGTGATTGACGAAGGTGACATAGATGCGTTTGCCGTCGCAGGCCGGTGTGGACGACGCCATCGAGGCTTTCGCGTTCTTAATCTCGAAGCCGCCTTTGTGGATTTCTTTTTGCCACTTCTGTTCGCCCGTGGTCGCGTCGTAGCAGATGACCCATTGGATTTGGGCTTTGTCGTCGGCCGACGTGAGAAAGATCTGATTGCCGACGACGATCGGCGAGCTATGACCACGGCCGGGGATTTTCGATTTCCAGAGGATGTTTTCCTTCGCGCTCCATTTGGTCGGCGGCGTTTGATCGGCGGGGGCATGGCCGTTGCCGTGTGGACCTCGCCAGCAGGGCCAATCCGTTTTCGCGTCGGTGGTCACGCTGCTCTCGCGACTGACGCGGATCGGAACGCCGGCGTCGGCGGAAAGGGCTTGTGGGGCGCCGGTTCGCGCGGATTTGCTCGTCGAGTCGTCGGCATGGTTGCCTGCGACGGTGGTCGATGCATAGATGCCGGCGGCGATGAGGATGGCGACAGCGGCGCCGCGACAGTTCTTGATGAATTGCAGCATCGGAAATGGATCTCGCTCGGTGGGACGCAACGTCTGGCGGCACGATCGGCCTGCGGCTGCGTGCTGGCGATTATAGTTGGGCGCGCGTGGCGCGTGCGAGACTGCGATGGCGCGAGTTGCGCAATTGCGAGTGTGGTGAGTCTGTCCCGCCACGCCCTCGCTCACGCGTCGGGTTACGATTTTCGGCCTGGCTCACGCTTCGGGTTACGATTTTGCGAGTCGCTACGTGCGGCGAATTCTTCCGCCGACGGCTTCTGCCCATGCATCGCGAGGAAGACTACGGGCTCAACGGTCGGAGGAAGGATGAGCCGCTTGCCGCTATTTCCACTGGCTTTCGATGCAGACGCGGGCCGTGAGATCGCCGGAGGCGTCGTTGATTTCCATCGTGGCCGGCTTATAGGCGTGCGTTTCGATCTGCACGCTCGATTTCGTGGTTCCGCAGCCGACGGCCGTACTACTGATGAGAAGAATGGCGAGTAAGCGGTTCATGGTTTGGTCCTCCCCGACGAGTCGCGTTGCGATTGATCGCTGGTTCCTCCAGCGGCGTTGAAATCAGGGAATGCATGTCGCGGGCCAAGAATTCTTTTCGCGTTCGTGTGGAAAATAAACTCGCCAGATTACGCGGCTTTCCGGTCCGCGGATGAAGAAACCCTCAAATGGTCGGCGCGGGCGCGATGCGAATTCTTACCGCTCACCGAAGCTGCGCGGCGAACGCTCAACTACCGTGGAATGCGGCCGGATGCGGAGAATTGCCCATTGCGTCGCGGCGGCCACACTGCACCGCAAGCGGCCATGCTAGCGTGCGGCGCCGATGGGCGAGGCGATGAGATCGTATTTTTGCGAGGCGACGATTTCGCAGGGGACGATCTGGCCGGCCTTGAGTTTCTTGCCCGTGACGAAGACGACGCCGTCGACGTCGGGCGCATCGGCGTAGCTGCGGCCGACCCAGGCGTTGCGCTCGCCGGGCACCGGCGTGTCGAGGATCACGTCGACTTGCTTGCCCATCTGCGCGGCGTTGTAGTCGAAGGCGATCTGTTGTTGCACTTCCATCAAGCGGTCGCGGCGCTCATTTTTCACTTCTTCCGGCAGATGCTCCGGCAATCGTGCGGCCGGCGTGTCTGGCTCGAACGAGTAGGTGAACACGCCGAGTCGCTCGAACTTCTGCTGTTCTACGAAGCCGACCAACTCGTCGAACTCGGCGTCCGTCTCGCCGGGGAAGCCGGTGATGAACGTTGTGCGCATGACTAGATTTGGGATGCGCGTGCGAAGCTTGCCGAGGAGTTCTTCGGTCTCGCCGCGATTCACGCGACGTTGCATCCGCCGGAGCATGCGGTCGTTGATATGCTGCAGCGGCATGTCGAGATAGGGGACGATCTTCGGACTGTCGGCGATGCGGTCGATCACATCGTCGGTGAAGTACATCGGGTAGAGGTACATCAACCGAATCCAGTCGAGGCCTTCGACTTTGTCCAACTCGACAAGCAAATCGGCCAGCCGCGTGCGGCCGTATAGATCGAGACCGTAGTAGGTTGTATCTTGGGCAACGACGACCAGTTCGCGAACGCCGTCGGCGGCCAGCTCGTTCGCTTCGGCGATGACTTCTTCGATCGGCTTGGTCGCATGTTTGCCGCGCATCTTGGGGATCGCGCAGAATGTGCAGAGCCGATCGCAGCCTTCGGAGATTTTGAGAAATGCGAAATGCCGGGGCGTGATTCGCAGCCGCTGCCGGTCGGGCAAAGGATTCGCCGGCGCGGGCTGGAAGACGGTTCGCTGCTCTTCGAGTCCGCCGATGAGGCGGTCGGCGACTTTCGTGACATGCTCACGCCCGAAGACGCCGACCAGGTGGTCGATCTCCGGTCGGTCGACGAGAAGCTGCTCTTTCTCGCGTTCGGCCAGGCAGCCGGAGACGATCACGCCGCGGGTGCGACCGGCCTTTTTCAGTTCGATCATCTCGTCGATGGCGCCGAACGACTCGGTGCGGGCGCGCTCGATGAAGCCGCAGGTGTTGACGATGACGAAGTCGGCGCCGTCGGGATCTTTGACGAGCCGGTAGCCATCGAGCTGCAGCAGGCCGAGCATCCGCTCGCTGTCGACCAAGTTCTTGGGACAGCCGAGGCTGACAAAGGCGTAGGTGCCTTTGACGTCGGATTTGGATCGGGATTGAAGGACAGGTGCGGCCACGGGGTGGTCTCGAACGGGTGGCACTGCTGTCTCAGCAGTGACGTATTCGGCCTTCTCCTTGCACGTTGCAGAGGAGACGGACGTTAGATTTCTGAATGCGAAAGTGCGGGGAGACGCTTAGCAGGGCCGGTTGGTGAATTTGCAGATGGTTCGCGTCGGAAAGTGCAAGGGAGTCGCTGGAGACGCCACTGCTGAGACAGCAGTGCCACCCAGGGACGAAACAGCAATACCACCCGGACAACCCACTCGGCGCGAAGCAATTGATCTTACCACGGCGCCCGGCGATGGGTAATGGGCCGGCGTTTTCCTCGGCAACTTGACACGGCTGGAGTCGGCTAGTTACCCTCGCACCATAGGCATTCACTGAATACGCCATCGCGGGGGGGCTAATGGGTTGGATCAAATCGTGTGACGCCATTTCTGGTGCGGCAATCGCATGCTGGCGCCCATCTTTACTGATCGCACTGGCGATCGGCTTGATTGCGCCGTCTTTAGCCCTGGCGAATCCGGGCGACATGGCGTTCGGCTTTCGGCCGTCTTACAACAACGTGCCGGACTGGGACAACCCGGGCAATTTCGATCCGCACATCGTGGTTTATAGTCTGCCGGCAACGGGGCCTTACGCCGGTCCGGTGGATAGCTTTTTCGATGTCTACGCGCGGGTTGACGGCGGCGGGACTCAGCACGCGGCGGGGTATGGGTTGATCGCCGTGTTGAGCGGCAGCGGCGAATTGATTTTTACGACGCCCGATCCGAATGTTTCGGCCGATACGAACGTCGATCTCAGCCGCAATCCAAGCTTTCCTAAGAACCTGGGCTTCGATCAGCGAATCGGCGATACGAGTGTACCCAACTTCCCGTCAGGGCATCGAACGAACGGGATCATTGGAATTCACTCGGGGGCAAATACGAATGTGTCGGTGACGGATTCCGACGGCCTTTTGTCGTTGCCGATCCGCGTGCAGGCAGGAACGGCGGGCATGTTCACCGTCACCGCCCAAGGTTCAACGGAGTATTCTGGTTTTGTCGAAACCTCCGGCACACTGCTGACCTTTGCCCGGTATCCGCATTTGTCAGGAACGATTGAAGTCCGCCCCTCATTGCCAGGCGATTTCAATGGCGACGGCGCCGTGAACGAGGCGGATCGCGCAGGGTTCATGGCGGCGGCGAGCAACACCACAGCGTTTCGCGCGCAATATCCGTGGTTGCAAACGCTTTACATCGGCGACTTCAACCAAGACGGCGCGGTGACGGCAAGCGACTTGCCGGGATTCAACGCGGCGGTCGGCGTGCCCGAGCCGGCGACGGCGGCGATGCTTGCAGGCGCCGTGACCCTGCTGATCGGCGCGGCGCGGCGCCGTTTGCTTTGCGGCGAACATTGAGTTTCCGCGCCTTGAGTGGCGGCGAACGCGGCGAGCTACACGTTCGAATCCGACCAGTCGAGTTTGTCCGGCAGCCGGTTTTTGGGCTTTTTCATTTTGAAGTAGCCGAATAGCGACGAGATGATGAAGAACGCGGCGACGCCAATCGGCCGGGCTAAGCGCGTCCAATTGATCTGTACGCCGGACGAGGCGACGAAGTCAAAGCCGCTGTCCATGCGAAACGTTTCGACGGCGCGCTTGAAGTCTTTCAGCGCGCTGGAATACTCCTCGTTCATGACGAATAAGTGGACGCGAACCAGATGCGTCTTGCCGAGTTGCATGACGACGATTTTTTGCAGCGAGGAATCGTCAACCTGCTCGGGAAGGGCACGTGAATGGAGGCGATGTCGTTTGCGGTCGTAACGCGCCTCGCCCGGCTTGAGTTCTTGCCACAGCGGGGCGTTTTCGTCGTCGATCGACGTCATTTGAGGAAACGACTCTTGGATCTCTTTGACGACCTGGTCGTCGGAAGCCCCGCCCGACGGGATGGGATTCGACTCGATGAAAATCTGCGCGCCGGGATGGTCGCTAACGTCGTTTGCGACGAAGCCGGCGGTGACCTTCGAATCATCGTCCGACTTGATAATGGCATTCACCTGCTCGATTTCCGCGGCCGACATGCGCTGCCAACCTTTGGGGATCGTCAGCGAAAAGTGAGCTTTGGCGTCGTGAAATGGCTCGGCGCCAGCAGGGGAGGCGAAGACCAAGCCGGATGTCAGAAGTAGCGCGATCGCGAACCCTCGAACATACGTCATCTTGATCTCTCAGAATGAGGATTGAGGGGAGTATTGGTGGAGCTTTGAGTTTAGGTGGGCCGTCGCAGCGAAGCAAGCATTTCATGCGCGAATTCCCACTCGCCGCTCGACGATTTTCGTCGAGAGAGATCACTGCGCGGTCCAGCCGCCGTCGATGAACAGGGTTTGGCCGGTCATGTAGCTGCTGGCGCTGGACGCCAGGAACAGCGCGGGCGGACAAATTTCGGCGAGGTCGCCCCAGCGGCCCATGGGGATTTTCGAGACGAACTCGGCGAATTGCTGGGGGTCGTTCATCAGCGACTTGTTCATTTCGGTGCCGAACACGCCGGGGCAAAGGGCATTGACCGTGACGCCGCGCGCGGCGAACTCAAGCGCGAGCGTGCGCGTGAGGCCGAGGAGGCCAGCTTTGGAAGAGGCGTAGGGCGTGCGGTACGTGATGCCGACGGCCGAGAGGATCGAACCGAAGTGAATGATCCGGCCCCAGCCGCGCTCGGCCATCGCCGGAGCATAGCGCTGGGCCAAGAGAAACGGCGCTTTGAGGTTTACATCGAGGACGGCATTCCAATCGGCTTCGGTGAGCGTGGGAATCGGACCGCGGATGTTCAGGCCGGCGCTGTTGGCGAGGATGTCGACGGCGCCGACTTCGCGCGTCGTTTGCTCGAACAGCGAAGCGACTTCGGCTGGCTTGGTTACATCGGCGGCGAAGGCAAACGTCGCGGCGCCGGTAGTTTCGTGAATCTCGCGCGCTGCGATTCGGCAAGCGTCGAGCCGGCGGCTGGCGATGATGATCTTGGCGCCCACTTGCGCATAGGTCTCGGCGATGATGCGGCCAAGTCCTTGCGAACCGCCGGTGACAAGGGCCGTGCGGCCGTCGAGACGGAAGGCGCTGAGCACATTCGAATTCGTTGCCGTCGATGTCATAGAACTTGTCCTGCTGGCGAACCGAAGATCAAAAGAATGCGGGACGAACCGCGGAGGCGCGGAGTCGCAGAGGAAAATGCAAAGCGAGAAATGCCTGAGCGACGGTAATCGTCCACGCGGAATCACTTCCCAATGATTTAGGTGATAGTTGCGAAATGCATTTCACCTGTATTTCCTTTGTGCCTTCGTGCCTTTGTGTGAGTCTGCCATGTTGGCTTTGCACTGCAATTCATTGCTCACACAGAGGCACAATGGCACGAAGAATGTGCCCAATTTATGGTCGCTTCTTCCGCGACCCCTTTAACTACCAGTGCATCACGAAGCCGCCGTCGACGTTGATCGTTTGACCGGTGATTTGGCGGGCTTTGTCGGAGGAGAGGAACACGATCATCGCGGCGACGTCTTCCGGCGTTTGCCAGCGGCCGAGCGGGATGACCGTTTTGATCTTTTGGCCCGCCCAAGCTTCGTAGGAGAGGCGTTCGCCCTCAGGCGTTTGATCGCACCAGGCTTGCCAAACCGAGCGGTTCAGCGGCGACTGGACCATTCCGGGGCAGACCGAATTGACGCGGATGTTATGTCGCGCGAGATCTTTCGCCATGCACTGCGCGAAGTTGATATTCGCCGCCTTACTTGCGCTGTACGGCGGGTCGGTTTGCGAGCCGATTTGGCCGGCGATCGACGCGAGGAAGACGAACGTGCCGCGCTTCGCGCGGACCATGGCGTCGGTCGCCGCATGGGCGACATGGACCATGCCCATGATGTTGATTTCGAGCGTCCGCGGCCAATCGGAAGGCTGGAGATTGGTAAAGGGAAAGCCATATTTGTTCGAGCCGATCGCGGCGCAGTGGACGACGTGGTCGATCGCCGCAAACTGATCGAGCGTCGCTGCAAACGCGCGCTCGACCGCCGCAAAGTCGATGATATCGACTTGCAAGCCGAGGGCGGCGACGCCGTAGCGCTGGGCGAGATCGGCGGCGATCGAGGCGACCTCGGGCGAAAGATCCCAGAGTGCGACTGAGCAGCCTTCGGCAGCAAACTCGCGGGCCGTGGCGAGGCCGATGCCGCTGGCGCCGCCGGTGATGATCGCGGTGTGACTGGTTAGCTGTAGGTCCATGGTTTAAATGCAAATGCAAAATGCGAATTGAACCGCAGAGGCGCAAAGGGAATTCAATGGGAGAAGTAATGCAGGTTCTAATGGGCGATGAAGCCGCCGTCCATGGAGAGGATCGCGCCGGTGAAGAACGTGGCGTGGTCGCTGGCGAGGTACGTGAAAAAGCCGGCGACTTCGGCGGCAGTGGCGACGCGGCCGATCGGGTGGTTGTCGCGGAGCATCTTCCAAAACGCGTCGGCGTTGCCGGACTGCTCGGCGGAACGATGGACGATCGGCGTGTCGACCGTGCCGAGCGCGACGGCGTTGACGCGGATGCCGAAGGGGGCGTACTCGATCGCCATTTGCCGGGTCATTTGATGAATCGCCCCCTTGGAAGCCGCGTAGGCGCCTTGGCCAAGAATGCCGACGTGGCCGGAGATCGAGCCGGTGTTCAGAATCAAGCCGCTATGCTGCCGCTGCATGACCGGAATGACTTGCCTGGCCGCAAGGTAAAGCGCTTTGACGTTGGTGTTCATCACGAAATCCCACTCGTCCGGCGTGTGGGTGTGCAACGGTTTCACGACGGAGACGCCGGCGTTGTTGACGAAGACGTCGATGCGGCCCGACTTTTCGAGTGCCAGGGCGACGGAGCGCTGCGCCGTTTCTTCGGTCGCCACGTCCCCTTGCACAAAATGGACACGATCGGGATGCGCTTGCAGCAGTAGCTGCAAACCTGCGGGAGGCGGCGACACGTCGACCGCGACGAGATGCTCAATGCCAGAGGTGACGAATTGCTGAGTGATCGCGAGGCCCACGCCCGAGGCGGCGCCCGTGACGATGGCCGTTTTTCCGGTGAGTTCGATGTTCACTGTTCGTCCTGCGAGAACGGTCTGTTATGAGCGAAGGTCTGGCGGCGGCGTTGTCGGCGAAAGGGATTCGCCTCCCACACGGAGCACTCCCACACGGAGCGCACCCATAAGGAATGCTAGTTGAATCGAATCACGGTGATCGAGCGAGCCGGAAAGATGTACGTCGTTTTTCCAGCCTTCAACTCGTGCCGCCAGTCGGCTTGTGTGGGAACGATTGCATCGGGTTTTGTTGCCGTGTTGCGGGCTGAATACGCGCCGGAGAGTTGAACCAGTTTCGCGGTTGACTGCGTCGGCGCGAAGCCGCTGAGCTGAAACTGCGCAGCGACGGATTCCTCGCCGGGGTTGACGACTTGCAGGACGAGCGTCTTGCCGTCTTCGCTTTGTTTGGTGAGGACATCGAGTGCGCTCGCGCCACCGGTCGTGCAGCTCTCGACGAGTTGCGGTTGATCATGACGCGAGAACATTTGCGTGACGTAACCGGGCGGCTGCAGCCAGACGCTCGCAGGGTTGAGAAACAGCAGGCCTTGGTTCCAACCGTTGTCGTTTTGACCGTCAACTTGCAGCGCGTTTGCCGAGACGACGACCGGGATGCGGCCGTCGCGCTGGAAGGCTTGAATCGCCAGCGCGTTGGCCAGCGCGCGGCGATGCTCGTGGTTGTTGGCGTTTAGCTCGAAGACCACGACCTTGAAGCGAGCGCCGTCGGCGAATTTTTCCAGTGCGTCGATGAACGACAGCGCGCCGGCGACCGTGCCGTCGTAGCGCGGGCCTTCCGTACCGATGTGGACGTCGAACCACACCTCGGCTTTGTGACCTCGGGCGAGTTCGAGAATCTTGCGATGCGCGGCGAGCGTGCGGATGCCGCTGGGGTTGCCGCGAAAGTTGTTCGGGTCCGCGATTTTCTCGCCGTACAGAAAGTCGCCAACGACGAGCGTCATCGTGGGGTCGGCTTTCCAAATCGCTTCGGCGAGCGGTTTGAACTTGGCGAAGTACGTCTCGTCGACGCGCTCCTCGTTGCCAAGCTCGATCATTTTAAGGCGGTAAGGCTCTTTGCGGCCATCGGCGATACGCTGCTTGCCCCAGGCGGTCTCGGCGCTGCCTTGCAAGTATTCGATGAAGTCGGCCATGTCTTGCGGCGTTTCGTCCATGTTGAACGTGGGGACGTATTCGACGCCGGCGGCCTCGCAGAGGTTCATGAAGTCGACGATGCCCCAACCGTTCGTCGAGTACGGATACCAGTGGCCGGCGCTGGAAGGCCGGCGATCGGGCGGGCCAATCATCTTCTTCCAGCGGTATTGCGGATGATTGACCATCGAGCCGCCATATCGCATGAAAGTGACGCCGAGATCGAGCAGGCCCTCGGCCACATCGCGGCGCACCGGCAGGCCGCGAAATCGACCCCAGTCGCCCGGTTGCAGAGAAACGTAGCCGAGCGAGCAAGCGCCCGTCTGAGTTAAGTAGATCGACAATCGGCCATTGGATGCCGTTTTGTTCGGCTTCAATTGAAAGGTTAGTTTCTGCCAATCCCCGGGCGCGACGTTGAGTGTTGTTTCCGCGAGTTGCTCTGACCCGTCTTCGTTTTCGAGCATTGCGAGGAGTTTCGTTGCTGCATCGCTACGCGCCCAAAGGACGCCTTGGTAGTCGCGGTCGGCGGCGAAGTGCATGCCTTGGCGATTGAGTCCGCTGTTGGCGACGCCGAGGCGGCCTACTCCGGCGGTGAACGCGATGTGCTGCGACTGGGCGCCGACGAAGGGGCGGCCGGTTTCGAGCGTCGACTTGCCTCGCGCGGTTCCGCTTTGGGCCAGGCGCCACATGCCGCTGATGTCGTGACTGGGAGTGGCCGTCGATTCGAACGGGACTTGCTTCGTTTCGCCGGCGGCCTTGGCGCCAAGCGTGTAGCGAAGATTTCGATACTTTGCCGAGTCTTGCCATTGCCGGAGACCGAACGTTCCTTTGGGCAAGGCTTGGGCGCCTTCATCGTGTGTGAGCACGGAGACGCCGCCCACGAGGGCTTCGATTTTCGAGCCGCGGACGCGAGCCGTGAGCGCCACCCACTTGCCCTTGGGGATTTTGCACGGAACCGTGGCCAGCGGGCGGAAGTTTTGTTGGTGCCGGCCGAGGAGCAGCTCTTGGCGGTCGGCGTTGATGGCGATTTCGTAGCCGTCGAAGTTGTCGGCGCCCGTTTGCGCGCGGCCGACGCAGACGATCAGGCCGGCATTCGTCAGGCCGCGCTCGGGCACGTTGATCTCGACGCTGACGTCGCCGTCGGCAAATGCGGGAAGTTGACTGACGAGTTTGCCGCCGCGCTGGCCGGTGAAGTGAAGTTCATCGCCGCGAACGCGCCAGGCGCCGCCGAGTTTGGTGAAGCCTTGGACGCCATCGAACATGCCGGCCGGCTCTTGAAACGACTCGCCGAAGACCATTTGGCTGTAGATGCCGCCATAGACTTCGTGATTGACGTCTTCGAGGCAAACGCCGCTCGTCCAGCGCGTGAGCTTGTGCAGCTTTTTCGCCGCGTTGATTTCGATGGTTACGGCGCGATCGTCGTCGGCGATTGCGCCTTTGGCTCCGACGAGCAGGCAGCAGAGCGAGACAAGGATGCCGCGGTAGTATCGATTCACACGAGATCTCCAAATGTGATCGTCAGCAGAATGCAAGGGATGAAACGGTCGTCGGCGCCGCGACCTTGCCAACGCAGCGGCCTTATGATGGCGCTCGACCTTCGTAAACCGATGCGTATGCGTTCGCTCGCGCTGGTCGAGAAAGGCGACGAACGGGCGTGCGCCGATGTGACGCGATGCATTGTAATCATTGCCGCCCATCGGCGACGGACGTTTCGATGAATCGGCGCGACGTGAGACAGATCGGCGCGACAGATCGGCGCGACGGATCGGCGCGACCAAGGGACGCGCGAGTCGCTTGCGGTAAGCTGCTTCAGCGTAGGGGCGTCGGATCGCACATCGGGGAGGCTCGCGAGTAGGGATACTCCAGTTTACTTCGCGGGCGCGATGCGGACGATGGCGTGCGGTGGAATGACGATCGGATTGGGCAACGATTGCTCGATCGGGCGCCCATCGAGGAGCGCGATCTTCGCCGGACCGGACAGGCCGCGCAGGAGCGCAGGTTGTTTGCGGTCGGTTAGATTCGCCAGCAGGATGCAGCGCTTGCCCAGATTCGAGAGGGACAGGCCGACGACGGCTTGTGGTTCGGTCGAATCGAGTTGTTGCACATTGCCGCCGGAGAAGTCGGCGAGCTCGCGGAAGACCTGGTAGACGGGAAATACTTCGCCGGGTTTGGTCGGGACGGGCGCGGGGCGCTTCGGCGGGGCGTCCCATTCCATGAGACCTTTCCAGCCGACGGTCTCGTAGTACGTCGCGCTGCGAGCGCCGGCCTCGGCGAGCGATTTGACGCTACCGACCGTCCAGGCGGCGGCAAAAGCGCTCGATTGACGCAGGTCGACGTCGGGAGGAAGCTCGCCGGGCGCCGGCTTTTGATCGGCCAGCGGCGGTCGCAACGTGATGGGACCAATCAGCAGTGGACGCTGGCCGAGGAATTGGCGAGCACTGCGGACCGCGGCGCCTTGAATCGGCAAGGTCTCGACCATCGACAGGTTGTCGAAGGCGTGGATTTGCGGCGTGATGTTGAACGATACGAGATCCAACTCGTCGTTTGTTGGGCGATCGCGATTGATTTCGACATAGTTCGTCATCTTCGCGCCGCCGAATTGCGCTTTGCCGGCAACGTCTTTGAGCGCCGCGCGGGCGAGCTTGAGTTGCTCCCAATCCGTCACGTTGATGATGTAGGCCGATGCGTTTGGCTGGAGCGTTTTCAGTTCTTCAGCGAATTTGTTCACCTCGGCCGCGGCGGCTTGCTTGCCGAGCACGACGCCAAGGTGAAGCGGTGCGCCGATCGCCTTCGCTTGGCGGTCGGCGGCGCGAAGCTTTGCGGCGAACGACTCGTCGGCAGAGCGCACATCGACGCGCAAATGATCCAGTTTCAGTTGCTTCAGGCGGTCGATCTGGCCCTGCGAAAGCTCGCCTGTTTCGCTGGCGACCTGCAAACCGAGCCGCGGCAAGCGCGACTCCTGCTTGCCGAGCGTGAGCGTGACCCGCGGCTCGGCCGGCGAATCGGCAGGCAGATCGCCGCTGACGCTGATGCGGGCTTTGTGCGAAATCTTCGTGCCGGCTTCGATTTTAACCGGATACGGAATCTCCAGCGGAATGCAGTAGGTTTTGAACGAAGCGTCGGTCCAGTTGCGCTGGTCCTCCATCTCGAAGACTTCGCCGAGAAGTTCAACATGCGCCCAGGCGCCCTTGGCGAATTCGTGGTCGATCGCGCGAATCTGCTTGGCCGGCTGATGCGGCGCGATGAACGTCGGAAAGGCGCCCTTCGACTTTTCGCCATCGACGTGGGTGATGACCCAGGGCTTGCCGGCGGCGGAAGCGCCGTGCAACACGCAAAGCCCGATGCGATTGCGCATGAAGGTCGTTTTCGCCACGCCGTCGAAAGCGAACTCGACCTCGCCGGCTTTCGTGCCAGTGACGGTTCCTTGCCAGCGGAAATCGATGTCGCGCGCTTTGCAGACGGCGTCGAAGGTGAGCTTGAAATGGTCGTCGGCGTTGTCGAGCTTGATGTTGGAGACTTGTGGGACGACCGTGCCCCAGTTTTCGTCGCGAATCGGCGCGGTAATGCCGTGGAGGATTTCGTTTTGGCCGATTTTGATGTAGCGCAGCGTGGCGTTTTCGGAGTCGAAGAGCATCGAGACCCGGCCGGCGCGGAGCTGGATCGGTTCGGCGCCGCGTGCAGAGGAAATGAGCAGCGCCAAGGTCGCGAGCGCGAGCATGGTCGTTGCGCGACCAAGTCTGCCATGATTCATCGAGTTTCTCCCACCGCTAATCGAAAACGGAGCGCCGCCGCGCCACCAAGCTTTGGGCGGCTACGCAAGAATATCATGAACGACGTTGCCGTAGGCGTCGGTCAGACGAAAGTTTCTGCCGACGTATTGATAGGTTAGTTTTTTGTGATCGATGCCGAGCAGGTGCAAGATCGTGGCATGCAAATCGTGGATGTGGACTTTGCCTGCGACGGCGCGGAAACCGAATTCGTCGGTGGCGCCGTGGACGCAACCCGGCTTGACGCCGCCGCCGGCCATCCAGACGGTGAATCCTTTGTCGTTGTGATCGCGGCCCAAATCGCCGCTGCCGCTGTTGTCTTGGCTGAAGGGAGTGCGGCCGAATTCGCCAGTCCACACGACGAGCGTTTCTTCCAGTAAACCGCGCGATTTGAGATCGGTAAGTAGTGCGGCGATCGGTTTGTCGGACACTTTGAGCATCGCCGGCAGACCGGAGCGGATGCCGCCGTGATGATCCCAGCCGCCGAGCGAGACTTGCACGAACCGGACCCCGGCCTCGGCAAAGCGCCGCGCGAGGAGGCATTGCCGGCCGAAGGCATCCGTCGGCGCTTCGCCGATGCCGTAGAGCGCTTTGACCGACTTCGACTCCGTGGACAGGTCGACGAGTCGCGGTGTTTGGGCTTGCATGCGGAAGGCCAGCTCGAACGATTCGATCACGCCTTCCATCTGCTGGTCTTCATCGAGTCGATCGAGCTTGCGGCGATTCATGCTTTGAATCAAATCGAGGCGCCGGCGCTGAATCGCCGGCGACGTCGCGGCGTCAGTGAGGTTGCGAATGGCGGCCAGTCCCGGACCGTCGCCGACTGATTGGATCGGCGTGCCTTGGTGGATCGCCGGGAGAAACGCGCTACCGTAGTTGCCTTCGCCTTCGGCGGGCACGATCGTCAGATACGACGGAAGCTGCTGATTCTCCGTGCCCAAGCCATACGACAGCCAGGCGCCGAGCGCCGGCATGCGGTTGTTGAGCGACCCGGTGTGCAGCATGTTGGTCGCCAACGGATGGTTCAAGCTATCCGACTCGACCGCGCGAAGCACGCACAAATCGTCGGCATGCCTCGCCATGTGCGGCCAAAGATCGGTCATATACAGGCCGGACTGGCCTTGATGGCTGAACGACGTAATCGGGCCGAGGAGTCGCGTGTTGTTCAGCCCGACGGTGGCCTCGGTGTCGGGCAGCGAAAACGGCAAGGGTTCGCCATTTTGCTTGGCCAGCCGCGGCTTGTAGTCGAACATGTCGACTTGCGACGGGCCGCCGGCCATGAAGAGGAAAATGACGCGCTTGGCCCGCGGTTTGAAATGCGGCTCTTTGACGGCCAAGGGGTTGGCGGCGACGGCCAAGTCGTTGCACAGGGCGCTGAGGGCGAGCGAGCCGAAGCCACAGGCGGAGGTTCGCAACATGTCGCGGCGCGAAGGAAACAAGTGCATCGCTGCTCACTCCAAAAACAAGAAGTCATTCGAGGCATAGAGCGCGTGGCAAAACTCGTCCCAAGCGGCGCGCCGACGATCGGCGGGAGCGGCGGACGAAACCGCGCTGGCTTGCTGAAACTGCGCGAGGAACTCGATCGCGTCGCGCTGTTCGGCGGCGTCCGCCGAACGATTGAGCACTAGCAGATATAGCCGATTGATTCGCGCCGCTTCCTCGTCGCCGTCGCGATCCTTGGCGCCGGCGGAAGGTTGCGCCAGTAGATTGCTCGCCGTTCGCGCCGCCTGCTCTTTCACCAGCGGCGCGTTGAGCAAAAAGAGCGCTTGCGTGGCGACCGTTCGCTCCGGACGCTGCCCGGTGATTTCGCTCGGATGCGGAAAATCGAAAACGCTGAGAATCTCCAGCGGGCCATCTGGCGGAGCGCGCAGCAGCGGCAGATAGACCGAACGGCGCCGCGCGATTTGCTCCGGCACATGGGCGCGCGAGTAGGTGGGCAGATTGACCGTGTCGCCGATGCCGCCGACATTGCCGGGAATCTCCAGCCCCAGCGAGTCGCCGCCACGGCCATTGTCGAGCATGCCGCTGGTCGCCATCAGCCCATCGCGGATCGATTCGGCGGTCAAGCGCCGGCGATTCATGCGCCAAAGATAGCGATTGTCGTGGTCGACCTGCGATGACCTGGCGTCGTGCGCGCTTGACATTCGGTAGGTGTTGGAAAGGACCAACTCGCGGACGAGCGATTTAAGGGACCAACTGCGATCGTCGCGGAGTCGAATCGCCAGATAATCGAGCAACTCCGGATGGCTGGGATCTTCGCCGTAGGCGCCGAAGTAGTCGACCGTGCGGACGATTCCAGCGCCGAACAGATGTTGCCAGACGCGATTGGCTAGGACGCGCGGCGTGGCGACGTTGCCCGGGTCGGTCAGCCATTGGGCCAGCTCCTTGCGGCCGCTTTCGCCCGAGGGAATCGCGGGAAACGGCTCGCCGTGCATCGCCGAGAGCGCGCCGCGAGGCGCGACGGCGCCGGGCGTGCGGAAATTGCCGCGCACATAGATCGGGAAATCGTGCGGTCTGGGAATGTCTTGAACGGCGAGGACTCGCGTGCGACTCGGGCGGGCATAGTCGAGCAATTGCAGGCGCGCGGCGATCTCGCCGAGCTTGCCCTGGAGTTTTGCTTCTTGGGGAGTCGCTGCACCGGCGTCGCCGCTGAAGAATTGAATGGCGATGTTGCGTGGTCCGGCGGCGCCCCCCAGGTCGACGGCGTGCGAATGGTTCACGCCGCTGCCTGTCCAATTCGGAATGGTCCCGCCGGCGAACACCGGCAGTAGCGTGTGAACCTGTTTGCCCGGCGTGCCGCGGGTCTGGTAGGCTTCGAAGTCTTCGCGGAACAGCACGGCGCCGTTATCCGTGCGCGCGATCGCGAGATCGTCGATCGCACCGGCAAATCGCACTGAGCTAGGATTGCTCGCGGTGATGTGCAGTGTGATCGGGCCGCTGCCGTCGCCGCCGTAACTGAAGGAGACGGCGCGCAATGTTTGCGAGTCCGCCTTGCCAGACCACTCGCCAGGGAGATGCTCGTGGTAGGCGAGGACGCTGCCGTCTTTGCGGAGGACTTGAACGAGGATGCCGTCTTTGGCGCCGGTCGCTTGTTGGACGCCTTGCCAAACCGACGGGCCTGCGGAGAAGGCAACGCTATAGATGCTGCCTGCGTCGTTCGCGGCGATCGGCGTAGTCAGCGTTAGCGCATTCGCCGATCCGGCGACGAGCTTTTCCGTGAATTTGACCGGCGACGATTTGCGGCGCGATTGAGCAAGCTCGGTTTCGATCGCGGCCTGTTGGCGTTTCAAGTCCTGCGTTGTTCGCTCGTACTCGGCGGCGGCGCGGTCATCGGGCGAACTCGGCAGTTCGCGGCTGACGATCTGACTCCAAACGCCGGGTCCGTCGTAGCGCGTGGTGAGCGTGCTTTGAAAAATGCCCGCCAGCGCGTAGTAGTCGCGCGTCGGGATCGGGTCGAATTTATGATCGTGGCAGCGGGCGCAGCGAACCGACATACCGAGGAACGTGCGACTGACCTTATCGACTTGGTGGTCGACCACATCGGCCTGTAGTTGCGGCTTCACATAGTTTTGCAGCGTCCAGGGACCGATCGAGAGAAAGCCGGTGGCGATGAGCTGCTCGCGGCGCTGCGCGAGATTTTCGTAAGGCAACAGATCGCCGGCGATCTGTTCGGTAATGAAGCGATCGAGCGGTTTGTCGCGATTGAAGGCGTCGATGACATAGTCGCGATAGCGCCAAGCGCCTTGGATGACCACATTGCCGGTCACATCGGAGAGGTCGGCGTAGCAACTCAAGTCGAACCAGTGGCGCGCCCAATGATCGCCGAATGCCGGCGACGCCAGCAACCGGTCGACGACGTGCTCCCAGGCGAGCGGCGACACATCTTCGACGAACGACTTGATTTCATCCGGCGTCGGCGGCAGGCCGGTCAAGTCGTAAGTCACGCGGCGCAGCAGCGTATAGCGGTCGGCCTGCGCGGCGGGATTCAGCCCGCGCTGTTGCAACGCGGCAAGAATGAATCGATCGACGGCGCCCTGCGCCCAGGACTGGCCGTTGGCGTCGCGATGCTCGCGAACCTCCGGCGTGGCGGGGCGGCGCAAAGGGCTGAGCACCCACAGGCTTTTTTTGGCGGTCGCGGCGGTTGGCTTGTCCGGTATCGACGCTGCGGCCTTTGCTTCGCGCGGATCGGGCGCGCCCATGTCGATCCAGCGACGAAACTCGGCGATCGCCTTGGCGGGCAGTTTGCCACCGGGGGGCATGTCGTAGAGCTTGCCTTCGTATTCGACGGCTTGCATCAGCAAGCTGTCGCCGGCTTTGCCAGGCACGACCGCGGGGCCCGAGTCGCCGCCGGCGCGCATCGCTTGCCGATCGTCGAGCCGCAATCCGCCTTGCAATTCCTTACTTCCCGCGGAATGACATTCGTAGCAGTGTGCGACCAAGAGCGGACGAATATGCTGCTCGAAGAATTCGACGCCGGAGGGGTCGTTGTCGGCCGGATTCGATTTCGCGTCGTCGGCGGTCGCCAGGGGGGCCAGCGCCACGAGCGTCGCAACCGCCCAGAGCATTGCAGCAATTCGCGTTACCAGCAACATGACGCATCGTTCTCGCATCGCAACGACTGAATCGCGGTCGTTTTATTTCCGCGTTGGATTTCCGAATTACGACTGAGGCGCGTTGACCGCCGGCGGATCGCGCATCCCTTCGAGCAGGCTATTGAACGCCGTGCGGATGTGGTCGCGGACTTCGTCTTGGGCGAGCGTAACATCGCCGGCGACCAGCGCCGAGTAAATTTTCGCGTGCGAGGCGTTCGTCTCCTGCCGCCTGCCCAGCGACCAGCGGATTTGCGCCAAATGCGGCATCAACTCGCGGAGCAAAACGCCCAGCAGCGCAGTCATCACCATGTTGCCGGAGAGTCGGCTGATTTCCAGATGAAACTGGATATCAAGCTCGACATACGCGGGCGAAAAAGTCTCGACGGGAATTGCGACCATCTCTTCCAAGAGTTGGCGCAACCGAAACAAGTCGGGCAGTTCGCGGCGGCGCGACGCGCGCGCCACGGCGGCCAGCTCGAGGGCCTCGCGCGTGTCGAGAATATGGAACAGGTTTTTGTTATGGTCGGCAAGAATATCGCCCAATTCGCTGGGCGCCGTGCGGGCGGCCAGGGGGCTTGGCGACTTGCTGGGATCTTGCACGATCGCGCCGAGTCGGGGGTGAATCTTGACCAGCCCTCGGCTTTCGGCGGCAATCAGCGCGTCGCGAACGACGCCGGCCCGAACGCCAAACCGTGTGGCGAGATTGCGAATCGAGGGAAGCCGCTCGCCAACACGCAGGTTGTGCTGAGCGATCAGTTCGTTGACTCGATCAACGACTTCTTGCGAGCGGTCTGACGTCATCCGCGTTTTCACGGCGGGCATAGGACGATCCTTGGGTCGTTGTAGCTGGCGTCTCGGAAGGAGCGGGGAACCGCCCGACCGTAATCGCTGCCAGCGAAGAGTGATCTTATGATAATCACTGCGCACAATCAAGTGTTGCGCGCAACCGGGGATTGTTTCAGAACTCGGACGGGAAAACCTAGTTACGAATCTCGTCGTCGCACAGCACGATTTTCGACAGTTACTGACAGAACTACTGAATTCCAGAATTCTCAAAATTTCCAAAACAACAGGATTGACATTCCGATTTTGCATACTGATAATCAGCGACTGGCCCCCTGATCCGATAATCCGCGCTTGCAAAAACCCTGTCTCTCACCCCATTCGCAGGAGCCGATCCAATGCGACGATTGCTCACGCCGGCCGCGCTCGTGTTGGCCGCACTCGCTTCGGGAAACACGAGTTCGGCCGCGGAACTGTTTTCGGCGAATTTCAACAACTTCACGGCGCCGCCTCCCAATTTCAACGGCTTACAGTATCAGTCTGGCTTGGCGGTCGCGTTTGGCGGCGATGTGCCGGGCTGGTCGAAGAGCGGCGGCGGCGCGGTGCATGCAGTCAATTTGATTCCGCCGCCGCCTCCCCCGACGCCCGACTTCGCACCGATGATTTGGCAAGACAATGTGATCACGCTGGCCGCGCCGATCGAAGAATCGAACGCCCTGGGGCAAACATATAGCGTCAGCTTTCTTGGCAGCGCGGCGGTGTATCAAGCCCCTGGCCAGGCGACTTCCGCGGGCGATGGTTTGCTGGTCGAAGTGTTGCGCGGCAATGGCAGCGTACTCGCAACGCATACCTACTTACCGGGCGCCTGGACTGGAACGCTCGACTTCAATGCGGACGCCTTCAGCTATGTCGGCGACGGGAGCGGCGACGTTCGCTTGCGCGTCGGACCGTCGAATCCAAACAATGGCCGGTTCAATGGCGCGATCGACAATTTGACCCTCGCCGGCGCGGCGGAATTGTTCAATGCGTCGTTTGACGACTTCACCGCGCCCGCGCCGAATTTCAATGGATTGCAGTTTCAAAGCGGCTTTCCCGTCGCCCATACGGGAGATGTTCCAGGCTGGGACAAAGCAGGCGCGGGCGCCGTACATGCCGTGAACCATGCGACGCCCACGCTAGCCCCGCCGGGCGATTTTGCCGCGATGATATGGCAGGACAACGTCATCACGCTCGATGCGGCGATCGAAGGATCGAACGCCGCGGGCCAGTCGTATCAGGTCGACTTCGACGCCAGCGCGGCGGTTTATCAGCAGGCCGCGCAGCAGACCGGCGCCGAGGACGGAGTGCTCGTCGAGGTGTTGCGCGGCGATGGCAGCGTGCTGGCGAGCCAAGCTTATTTGCCGGGCGCTTGGACCGGCTCGATCGCGCTCGACCATGTCAGCTTCGCATACGTCGGCGACGGCAGCGGCGATGTTCGCCTGCGCGTCGGTCCTTCGAATTTCAACAGCGGCACGTTCGGCGGCGCGATCGACAACTTGACCGTGTCGACCTCGGCAGTGCCCGAGCCGGGAACACTCGCGTCGGCGGCGGTCGTGCTTGTCGGCGCTGGAGTGAGCATCGTGCGACGGCGCCTACGCCGACGCTAAATGCGGGAGCTGAACCGCAAAGACGCAGAGACGCAGAGACGCGGAGACGCAAAGGAAATGCAAGGCAGAGGAATTGTTGCGACGCCCAGTGTCAGGGATTAGGCCAGAGCGCCGGTTAAAATTTCAATTCGTTGAATCTCAATTCATTGAATTCCTTCGCGTGCTTGCGCCTTTGCGGTTGGTTTTGTATTTTTCGAGCGACGGAAGAACTCGCATCTTTCGGGGATATGCACTTCCATGCGCACGCGATTTCGAAAGCGGCCAGTTAGCGTGCCGCGGCGATTGATGGTTGAGTCGCTCGAGCCGCGGCGCGTGTTGGCCACGCAGGTTGCGCATTGGGCAGCGAGTGATTTGGACGCGAGTCTAGCCAGCGGCGCCGCAGTCGGCGCTTGGACCGATTCGGTCGGACACATTGCTGCCACTGCCGAAGGTTCGCCAAAGCTCGTGAAAAACGTCCTCAATGGGCGCTCGGTGGTTCGATTTGCGCCGGAGGATGGCGCCGACGCATTTACCGTCGCCAGCGCGAGCAGCCCGATGTCGGGCGTCGGCGACTATTCATTTTCTGTCGTGTTTGCGACGACGCTCGCCGACCCCGCTCCGATCTATCAGCAAAACTTCAACAACTTCACGGCGCCGGCCGCCAACTTCAACGGCGGACAATATCAATCGGGCTTACCCGTCGCGTTCAGCGGCGACTTGCCAGGCTGGTCGAAGAGCGGCGCGGGCGTGGTGCATGCGGTAAACCGTGCGCCAACCGGCTCGCCGGCCGATTTTGCGGCGATGATCTGGCAAGACAATGTCATCACGCTCAACACGGCAATCGCTGGCTCGAATGTCGCAGGGCACACGTATCGCGTCGACTTCCAAGCTAGCCCCGCGGTGTATCAGGCCGCGGTACAGCAAACGTCGCCGACAGACGGATTGTTGATCGAAGTGTTGCGCGCCAACGGCACGGTGCTGGCGAGTCGAACGCATTTGCCGGGAGCCTGGGGCGGAACCATCGCGCTTAGCCCGGGATCGTTTCAATATGTCGGCGACGGCACGGGCGAAGTGCGGATTCGCATCGGACCGTCGGCCCTCAACAGCGGACGTTTCGGGGGAGCGATCGATAACTTAACCGTCACGGAAGTCAACAATGCGCCGCCGATCACCGGAGTGAATTGGTTCGATCACCTGGGAGTCATCGACGCCAATCAAGCGGGCGCGGCGGCCGACTGGGGTTTGAGTTTGACCGGCGATGGCCGATTGGCGACAGGTTTGGGAACGCCCGCGGCAACGCGCTTTTCAACTGCGAGCGGTTTAGGCAATGGCCAGCCGCATGTGGCGATTGCCACGCACAGCGGCGGCACTTTGTCGCTCGCCGTCGATGGCGCCACGACGACGCTCGCGAGCGTCAGCACCGCGCCGCGCGCGGCGCTGACGATGGCGTTCGCGAAGTTACGCGACAATCGCAATTATTTTCGCGGAGACATCGCCGACATTCAGTTTTTCAGCGGCGCGCTGACGCCGGCGGAAATTGCGACGCTGAACGCCTCGCTAACGACGACGTATCGCAACGACCCGCCGAGCGCGAACAACGACCACTACGACGCGACCGAAGATGTATCGCTCGTCGTGCCGGGCAATGCTGGCGTGCTGCAGAACGATTTCGATGAAGAGAGCGGACCGCTGACGGCCGTGCTCGTGCAAGCGCCGGCGCATGGCACGGTGGAATTGCAGAGCGATGGCTCATTCACCTATCGCGCTGCGGCGAACTACTTCGGCGCGGACTCATTCACGTATCGCGCCAGCGACGGACAGTTCGACTCGAATGTCGCCACGGTATCAATGGATGTCGCGGCAGTAATCGACCCGCCGCAGGCCGCGGCCGACACGTATCTAATCGGCGGCGTCGCGACCACGACCTTCAGCGCCGCACAAGGCGTATTGGCGAACGACTTCCATCCGGATGGCCTTTCCATCACCGCGGCGCTCGTCAACAACGCGGCGCATGGCACGCTCGCGTTGAACGCCGACGGCTCGTTTAGCTACACGCCGAGCGCCGGCTTTACCGGCCGCGATCAATTTACGTACCGCACGAGCGACGGCAGCGCGCAGTCGGCGGTCACGGTTGTGGAACTCAACGTGCTGTCGACGCCGGTGGTGATTAGCGAATTCTTGGCGTCGAACAATTCGACGATCCCGACGCGACTGCGCAATTCGTCGGCGACGGCGTTCTCCGGCAGCATGCGGTATTTCGATTGGATCGAGCTGCGCAACCTGGCGACGACGCCCGTCGATTTGGGCGGGCTGCATTTGACGGATAGCACAGGCAATCTGACGAAATGGAAATTTCCCGCCGGCACGACAATCGCTGGTCTGGGGCAGTTCATCGTGTTTGCCTCGGGGCTTGATATCGACGACCCGGCGCTCGACGAGCGCGGTTATCTCCACACCGATTTTCAGTTGAGTTCCGCAGGCAGCTATTTAGCGCTGACGGCGGCCGACGGCACGGTGCTACACGAATACGCGCCGGCGTATCCCGACCAATTCACCGACGTATCCTATGGCGTCACGACCAACCCGACGCCGGGCTATTTCCTCGCGCCGACGCCTGGCGCTGCGAATGCCGCCACTGTGAGCACAAGCGGTCCGATCATTACCGAGGTGACCAGCAATCCCGGAGCGATTGCCGACAATACCAATCTCACGGTAACCGCACGGGTGCGTCCGCGCGGCGCGGCGATCGATGCCGTGAGCCTGGTGTATCGCGTGATGTTTGGCACGGAGGTCACCGTGCCGATGCACGACGACGGATTGGCCGGCGACGCGGTGGCCGGGGACGGGAAATACGCAGCGAGCATTTCGGCCAGCGCCGCTGCGCCGGGCGAGATGCTGCGGTGGAAAGTGGTCGCTCGCGATGTGCTCACGAAGTCGACGAACGAGCCGCTGAACCTCGACAACACGGGCGAGCGACGGTCGCCGCAGTATTTCGGCACGATCATCGACGATCCTGCGATCAACACGCAGCTTGACGACTTCCACTGGTTCATCCAAACGCCGACCGGCGCGGACATCGAGACGGGCACGCGCTCGTCGGTGTTCTTCGACGGCGAGTTTTACGACAACGTGTTCAGCGGATCGCGCGGCGCGACTTCGCAGTCGGTGAGCAAGAAGTCGTACAAATTCGAGTTCAACGTCGGTCACGACTTCCGATATGCCGCCGACGAGCCGCGCGTGACCGAGATCAACGTCAACAGCACGTTCCAAGACAAAGCCTACATTCGGCCGATCTTGACATTCGACGCCTATGCCGACGCAGGCGTACCTGCGGCCGACTCTGCCGTATGGCGCATCGAGCAGAACGGGCAATTTTTCAGCGTCGCCAACTTTGTCGAGCAGGTCGACGAAGACTTCTTGGAGAAAAACGGCCTCGATCCCGAGGGCGCGCTTTACAAGATGTTCAATGGCGTCAGTTCGTCCACCAGCGGCGTCGAGAAAAAGACCCGCGAGTACGAAGACAACGCCGATCTGCAGGCGCTGGTCGCCGGCGTTTCGCCGTCGAATGCCAATCGCGCGGCTTACATCTTCGACAATTTCGACATCCCGGCGATGATCAACTACGCCACGGAAGGGATCATCTCGCAAGATTTCGATCGTTGGGCGAAGAACTTTTTCTTGTATCGCGACACGAACGGCAGCGGCGAGTGGATGCAGATTCCGCACGATAAGGATCTGACGTTCGGTAAATACTTCTTCGACGACCAGATCACCGGAACTGCTTACAACTTCGAAGCGTCGCTGCCGGCGAGTCGGCAGATTCCGCATCCGTTCCAAGGCGCGGCGGCGAACGCCTGCTGCGGCGGCGGCAACGGCGTGCCGAACTGGATCATCGACGCGCTGGTTTCCAATCCGCGGACGCGCGAGATGTATCTGCGGCGGTTGCGCACGCTGATGGACGAGCAGTTGCAGGCTCCAGGCACGCCCGTCGCCGAGCGCGAGTTCGAATCGCAGATCGACGCGCTAGCGGCGAAGATCGCGCCGGATGCGGCGCTCGACTTGGCGAAATGGGGCGCGATTTATGGCTCGGTAATCAACTTTCCGACGGCGATTGGGCAACTCAAAACGAATTACCTGGACGAGCGCCGCGTGTTTCTCTACCAGACGCACGGCGCCGCCAGCCAGACCGGCAATTCGACGACGCTGATCGACGAATTCGCCAACGGCGCGCGGTATTTCGTGCCGGTGAATAACAATTTCGGCCTGACCTGGACGGCGCAGAATTTCAGCGATGCCGCTTGGTCCGTCGGCCAGGCGGGCTTGGGCTACCAAAATCAAATGGCAGGCGCGACGTGTGAGATGAACCCGGCCGGCGACTACGCAGCACTACTGAAGACGTGCGTCAAACCGCAGCTTGTGAACAGCGGCGCGACGTCGCTCTTCGCGCGAATTCCGTTCCATGTCGACTCGCTCGCCGGATTATCTGCGCTGACTTTGCAGATGAAATACGACGACGCCTTCATCGCGTACATCAACGGCGTCGAAGTCGCGCGGATGAATGTGGCCGGCGCCCCCGGTTGGAACAGCACCGCGACGAACCATGTGAACACGTCGGCCGTTGTGTTCGAAAACTTCACGATCAATCTGGGCAGCTTGCCGGCCGGAACGCTCAAGGCCGGCGGAAATGTGCTCGCGATTCACGCGCTGAACGCCAACTCCGCCAGCAGCGATATGTTGCTGTTGCCCAAGCTGGTGACGGGCACGGTTGGCGCCGGCAGCGTCGGCATTCCAGGCGAGCAAACAGGCAATCCACACATCGACTTCGGCGCCATCGACGCGAATCCCGTCTCGGGCATTCAAGACGAAGAGTACATCGAGCTGATCAATCGCGATGCGTCGGCGGTCGACATTTCCGGCTGGCGGCTGACCGGCGGCGTGTCGCACACGTTCGAAGCCGGCACGGTGATTCCTGCCGGCGAGTCGCTCTACGTCGCGGCGAGCGCGAAGGCGTTCCGCGCGCGAACGATCGGTCCGCGCGGTGGGCAAGCACTATTCGTGCAAGGAAGCTATCAAGGCCACCTCTCGAACTTTGGCGAAGCGCTCGAGCTGCTGGCGGAAGATGGTTCGACCGTGGCGGCCACGACGACGCCTGTCATTACTTCCGACGTGCAGAAGTTTCTGCGGATCACCGAGCTGATGTATCACCCTGCCGATCCGAGCGCCGCGGAGATGGCCGGCGGATATGCCGACGGCGATATGTTCGAGTATGTCGAGCTGCACAATATTGGCGGTCAACCGCTACCTATCGCGGGAACGCATTTTTCCAACGGCATCACGTTCGAGTTCGGCAATGTGACGATTCCGGCCGGCGGGTATGTGCTCGTCGTGTCGAATCAGGCGGCGTTCGAGGCGCGGTATGGCGCCGGGCTCCCGGTCGTCGGCGAGTACACAGGCAATCTCAGCAACGGCGGCGAATCGGTCGGCCTGGAAGACATCGACGACGGTAGCGTGCATGACTTCACCTTTGACGACACGGGCGAGGGCTGGCAATCAGCGACCGATGGCGCCGGATATTCGCTGGTCGTCGTCAACGACCATGGGCCGCTTGACAGTTGGGATCTGCCGGCAAGCTGGCGAGCGAGCTTCGAAGTGGGTGGTTCGCCGGGAACGCCCGATGTGCTTCGCGGCGACTTTGACGCCGATCGCGACGTCGACTTGGCGGATTTGGCGCTTCTGCAAGCGCGGCTTGGAACGCAAAGCGGTGCGACGCTAAACACGGGCGACTTAACCGGCGATGGCAAAGTCGATCGCGCCGATGTAGCCCGGTTCATGCGCAACTTCGGCCGCGCGACTCCGGCGCCGTCCATGGCGCCGTCGCCGCCGGCTTCATCGCCTGCGGCGGCGAGCGCAATCGTTCAATCGGCGCCGCGACGACTTCGCACGGTCGAACCGGCGATGCTTGTCGCTCGGCGGCAACGAGCGGTCGAAGCTACGATCGCAGACGATCTGTTTACCGCGATCGGTCAGAGCGCGCAACCTGGCGCCGGGACGAACACGCTGCGGGCGCGACGACGCGGGTAGCAAGAATCGCCGCGACGAACGCGGTGAACGAGGTGAATCGCGCTGTGAGCGGCGTTCGCATGCTCGTCTCGCGATATCTGGGCGTGTCCCGATGCATTTGTCGCGGCGCGAGCTGTTCGGTAAGCTGGCGGACTTGTGCCACCGTGTTGACTTGTCCGCTTGCTTATCGAGGGCGATGTGTTGCGAATCTTTTTGGCGGCTGCGTTTGTTCTTGCTTTGCCTGCGACGATGGTTCGTGGCGCGGATAAAGCTCCGCCGGCGCCGCGAGCGACCATCGTCGAGACGAAGGTGATCAGCCCGGATGCCGAGCATTATCATGGCTGGCCGACGGTCGTGCGGCGGAAGGACGGCGAGTTGTGCGTGGTTTGCTCCGGCGGGCGACAGGCGCATGTTTGCCCGTTTGGGCGCGTCGAGTGGATGACTTCGCGCGATCGGGGCAAAACGTGGAACTGGCCGCGGACGCTGATGGACTCGGACCTCGACGATCGCGACGCCGGCATTCTCGAAACGCCAAAAGGAACGCTCGTCGTCAGCACGTTTACGTCGCTGGCCTACGAGCCGGTGCTCGCCAAGGCCGCGCGCGGCGAGGGGCCAAAGTGGATCAGCGGGAAAACGCTCGCGGCGTGGCAAGCCGTTCATGCGCGACTCGGCGACGAGCAGCGGCGCGAGCAGCTTGGCACGTGGACGTTGCGATCGACCGATGGCGGGGTTACCTGGTCGTCGCCGGCGCGCTGTCCGGTGAATAGCCCGCATGGCCCGATCGCGCTGGCCGATGGCCGGCTGCTTTACGTGGGCAAGGAGCTGTGGACGGCGGAGAAGCGGATTCTCGCGTGCGAATCGAAGGACGATGGCGCGACATGGACGACGCTGGCGACGATTCCAACGCGGCGCGGCGACGACGCCGCGGCCGGGTATCACGAGCTGCACGCTGTGCAAACGAAGAGCGGCGCGATCGTCGCCCACATTCGCAAGGAGAAGGACGCCAGCGCCGGCGAAACGCTGCAAACCGAATCGGCCGACGGTGGGCGGACGTGGAGCGAGCCGCACACGATCGGCGTCTGGGGCTTGCCGTCGCATCTGTTGCGACTAGCCGACGGCCGGCTGCTGATGACGTATGGCTACCGGCGCGAGCCGTTTGGCAATCAAGCCCGAGTGAGCGCGGACGAAGGCAAAACTTGGAGCGAGCCGATCACGCTCTCGAGCGACGGCGCCGGCGTCGACCTCGGGTATCCTAGCACCGTGCAATTCGGCGACCGCTCGCTGTTAACTGTTTGGTACGAGTCGATGAAGGAGCCGAAAGGAAAGGCGGTGCTGCGGCAGGCACGGTGGCGGCTGGGGGAGTGATTGCGTTGTTAAGTCGGTAATGTCACGGACGGGGTGCGTGACCTTTCCAGTTTTCCGTCGTAACCCGACGCGTTAGCGAGGGCGCGCCGCTATCGGACTTAACAATCACCGACATCGCGGCAGCGGCTGGGTTGCAACTACCTTTCGTAGGACGTTTATCATGAATCACCGCACGTTTCTTCGCGTCGCGATCTTAGCTTGCGTCATCACGGGCGCGACGTTGCTTGTCGGGCGGCTTCCAATAGGCTTGAGCAATGTCGATGCGGCAGCCCACAACACCGCGATTAAATCGTCCGGCCAAACAACGCCTATCGCTTTCTCGCTGCAAACGCGCGACCAGCAAGGCAAACCAGTCGTGCGCAGTGAGACGATCGACCCGCGGCGGGTTGGCATCGTCGTCGTCGATCCGTGGAACTTTCATTGGTGCAAGACGGCCACGATGCGCGTCGACGCGCTGATTCCGCGGATCAATCGCGCGCTGCAGGCCGGGCGCGAGCTGGGCATGACCGTGATGCTTTGCCCGTCGGACGTCGTCGAAAACTATGTCGGCTATCCTCAGCGCGAGGTCGTGCTCGCCATGCCGAAGCATCCGGCGCCGAAACTGGCGACGATCGATTGCCCGTCGCCGCCCGACGGCGGCGGCTGCGCCTGTGGGCATGATCGCTGTGTGGTGAACTACGGCTGGGACGCGATGCATCCTGATTTGAAAATCGGCGAGGCCGATCTCATGCCGGACACGCTTGAAGAGGTTTGGACGATTTGCCAGGATCGCAAGCTGACGCATTTGATTTACGTCGGCGTTCACACGCAAGTCTGTCTGCTCGGCAAGCCGATGGGCCTGCGAAACCTCAAGGCCGCCGGCATGAACTGCATCCTCGCGCGCGACATGACCGACGCGCATCCCGGCTACGATCCCGCGCGCGGCCTCACGCCTGACGGCCACACGGCCGAAGTCGTGGCGCACTTCGAACGTTATCTGGCGCCCACGATCCAATTCGCCGACGAGCTTGCAAAGGCCGGCAAGTGGGACCGCTCGGCGGTGATCGATCCCGTGCGGATTACGCCGTGGGGCACGGCGATGCGGCCGCATTTGTTTACCAAGGATGTCGTCGTCACGCTCAGCGCGCCGCTGCAACCGGACGCCGAACTGCACTACACGCTGGACGACACGACGCCGACGCCGCGCTCGCCGAAATACGATCGGCCGCTGACGTTGACCGATTCCGCGCGGATTCGCGTGGCCGGCTTCATCGGCGAGCGGCGCGTTTGCGTCGATTCGGCCGGCGTGTTTGACAAGCTGGGCGACATGCCGCCGGCGCCAGACACGCCGCTATCCTCGGCCAAGCTGTTGCGGTCGGTCGGCCCAGGCCACACCTACAGCGGCCAGGTCCGCGTCGCTCCGCATGCCAGCGCGGCCCAGCAAGACAAGAGCAACGAGGGCAAGCCGCTCGTGCTGCGCGGCGTGAAATACGACACGGGCTACGGCGTTCACGCGCCCAATCAATTGATGTTCGCGCTGGCGCCGCGCTACGACCGCTTCGTGGCGCTGGCCGGCGTCGACGAGCACGTGCTAGAGACGTCGAACGGCTCCGGCGCGGCGATGTATCCGAGCGTGGTGTTCAAAGTGTTCATCGACGGCCGCGCGGCGGCGCAAAGCCCAGTGATGCGCATCGCGCAAGAGCCCTGGCGGTTCGACGTAAAAATCCCGCCGGGCAGCCGCATCATCACCCTCTCCGCCACAGACGCCGGCAACGGCAACCGAGAAGATTTGGCGAACTGGGTGCGGTGCGGGTTTGTAGATGCGGGCGGGGAGGGGAAGTAGACGCGGGTGAACTGCCATGCGACTCGGCGAAATCTATACTCGTTGGGCCGACGCTTCGAAGAGACTTCATCTGGGTTGTGGATCGCGGTTGATTGCGATCGGCTTGCGCTTTGCCTGAACTAAGGTCGTCTCGATGGCCTCGACGAAGGTGCGGCCTTCGAAGAATAGCAGGCCCGACCAGCCGAGGAAGACGTAACCATTTTCAGCAATCACGAGCGACCAACCATCGTCGTCTTCTTGTGTTCCCAAACGAAAAAGCTTCAATCCGAGGAGCGGTTCGAATCCTGCGTAGCCTTCGGATGCATTCGGATCGAAGACGATTGTGTTAGGGCAGTAAGCGTCGTTTGGCGTTCTGATCGGAACGATCGTGAGTCCGCCGAAGTTAGTTAGGACTTGCTCGGCAGCGGGAAACATCTGGACCTCTTCCGCGTCGTCATCGTCGGCGTCCAAGATCGTGCGCCATTTGGAAACGTCCACCTTCCGCGCCGGAAACCACCGGCAGCTTCGCAGGGCAGCTTGCGTTGCTTCACTGAACTCCTGTGGCGGCGCTTCGATTTGCGATTCTGGCGAGAATAGATCCAATTCGAGCGACGCCACGAGCCGGTCGAATTGCTGCAAACCAGCGCCGTGCTCACCGGCGGCCAACAGCAGCTCGCGTTTCGCTCGGGCGACCTTCGCGGCGCCGAGCGAACCCCGCAACAAAAACGCCAAGGCGACCGCGATTTGGCTTCGCCGGGAAATGTCGGGCGCCAAATGATGTCCGCTCGGAAAATCATGCTCAAGCACAAACAGGACGGCAGTCGTACATGAAAATTCGCTGAAGTAATAGAGAATGCTGCCGAGCATGGAATCGATTTCGTCGAGAATTGCTCGCGTATCGTCCCAAGCATTGACGTGCAAGCTTTGACTCTTCGTATGGATCAGCGTCTCGAATGATTTCGCGAACGTGACGGCATCGACAAACATCGGCGCCTCGTCGTTGGCGGAATCGTCGCCGGTCGCTAGCGGATTTTCGAGAAGCGCGTTGACCTTGCTCAACCAAATCTCCAACTCGACCGTGATCGTCAGTGCATCGGGATGAGCTTGGGAAGATGGCCGGAAGCGCATTCGATTTTCACCGTGCTGGGTCGATTGCACGAACGCATTTGTTTTGACCTCGCGGAAATTCTGCGGCTCTAAGATCGACTTAACGATTCGAGACAACTCCGCCCAATTCATCTCTCGGCCAAATGGCTCGCCAAGAGCCCACGCGGGCGGAAGCGATTCGGCTTTCCGGCGCCGCCGAGTTGCAGAGTTGCCGAATAGTGAAGTCAGCCAGTTCAGCATTGGTCGTTCGTTGTGCTTGCTAACCGCCGATCGGAAACGACTTCAGCAGTTCGCGGCGGGACACATTTTCGCACGTTCGCAGATAATCGACGATGCTCGATTGCTGTGCGACCTTGGCTCTCAAGCGAGGATCAATCGATGCGTTTTGATGTGCGGCCGAGCAGATGTGAGGTTCGATCACTGTCCGACCGTCATAAACTTCGTCGAGAATATCGTTTGTCGCGCTATCCAGCACGATCGATGCACAGTAGTCGGCAGATGGACTGTCCGGCTCGATGCATGATTCAAGGGAGTAGATCACGCAGGACAGGCAATTCTCGGCGTGCGAAGGCCAATTCCCAGTCCCCGTCTCGTCGACGCAACACACCTCGGTCACCATTTTATGCGCACGGTCCAAAGTTTGCTTGTCGACTGTTTTCCGCTTCGCGATGCTCCATACCATGACGAGCGCTCTGCTGACTTCGTCGCGAGCGTCGCCCCGCACCTCGTTCCAGTGTTCACGATACCGAGCGTAGAAATGCTCACAGCACCATGCCCAAAATGCGGCTCTTTTATGTAGCGGCAGAGCGGCTATTGCCCGATTTATTTCGCGGAGATGTTGCTGACAAGATTCGTAGAAGGCGTTGACTGTGTACTGCGATGGTCCGAGGTCCAATTCCAAATTCAGTTGACGACGGAGTGAGGGGACGATTGCCGACGGCGGCCGGCTGAATCAAACCACTTTGCAAACCATGGAAAGGACATTTTGCCACCAGCATGCTGTATCTTTGTGCGTCAAGCGAGCTTGAGCGACGCCTTGGTGTGCGTTGACCAGTCGAGCAAGGTTTGCCGCGCCGTGTCCGGTGTTGAATCCAGCATCGCCAATAGCGACTTTGCCCGGTCGATCTGCTCGACCACGTATGGCGCCTCCTCCCTATGCGGCTCGCACATGGCGACGAATTTGTCCATTTCGGCCGCTGCGGCGCCGTAGTCTTCGGCCATGATGAGTGAATACGCGATGCACTCTTGTCGATTCGAATTGACGGGTCCGACCAAAGAATCGTGCACATACTCGATCAATTGTCGTGGATCCGACAGAGGTTCGAGCTGCAGCAGGGATTCGTCGATGATGGCCGATACATCTTCGAGCACGCCCGCAGCGTCAATTGACCATAGCTGGCAATCGTCTCTCTGAATTCGCCACCCGAACGAGAAATGTACATATTCCATCGGAATGTAGGTCGGCTGTACATAGTGATAGAGATAAAAGACTGAGGTGCTTGGCTTTTTCTGGACAGTCCAACTCCTTATTCTGGAATGGAAAGGGTGGACGATCCGATGGCTCAGACCAATGGCAAGCCAGGCAATGGCAAGCAGGCGAAGCGGGGCAAGCGCGCCCGGCGGTCCTTCTCCGAGGAGTTCAAGCAGGAGGCCGTGCAGATGCTCCTTGATGGCCATACTGCCGACTCCGTAGCGCAGCGGCTCGGGTTGTCCGGGGCCAATCTGCTCTACCGCTGGAAGAAAGACGCGCTGCAGCAAGCAGGCCCGGCGGCGCGCACGCTCGGCGATCGCGTGTCGCAGCTTGAAGACGAACTGCGGCGCGTCGAGCGCGAGCGCGACATCTTAAAAAAAGCGTTGGCCATTTTAAGCCGCAACGCTTAGCCGACGCCTACGCGGTGATCGAACAACTCATCCTGGAAGACTCCTTTTCCTTGGCCGCCGTGTGTGACGCGCTCGAGGTGAGCCGCGCGGGTTACTACGCTTGGTTGTCGGAAGCCGAAACGGTTCGCCAGCAGCAAGACCGCAAGCTCATGCCCCTCATCGCCGACATCTTCTGGAAACACAAACGACGCTACGGCGCGCGGCGGATCGCCGTCGAGTTGCAAGCGCTCGGCCAACGGTGCGGCGTCGATCGCGTGGCGAAACTGCTGAAACACCAGGGTTTAATCGCCATTCAGCCGCAAGGCTTCAAGCCCAAGACCACCCACAGCGAGCACACGCTGGGCTATAGTCCCAACCTGCTGCAAAGAAATCCTCCGCCTGCACAGCTCGATCGCGTGTGGGTTGCCGACATCACCTACATCCCTCTCAAAGAACCTGCCTTCGCTTATCTGGCGCTCGTGCTCGATCTGTGCTCGCGACGCGTCGTCGGCTGGAAGTTGGCCGAGCAGATGACCGACGCGCTCGTCGTCGACGCGCTGCAACATGCCATCCGTGCGCGACAGCCGACGGTGGAGTTGATGCATCACAGCGATCGCGGCGGGCAATACGCCAGCGCCGCGTATCGTGCGGTGCTGCGCCGTGCTGGCATGCGGCAGAGCATGAGCCGCGCGGCGAACTGTTATGACAATGCCTTCATGGAATCCTGCTTCGGAACCATCAAGACCGAGTTGGAAATGACCGAATACCAAGACAGCCGCCAAGCCCGCGGCGACGTCGCCAGCTACCTGGCCTACTACAACCACGAGCGCCGACACTCCTCCATCGGCTACCTCGCCCCAGCAGATTTCGAAACCCAAATCACTTGTTCACACTAGTAACTCCACTGTCCGAAATTTGCCAAGCAGCTCAGACATCCGGGCTCCACCTCGAGTCATCGAAGACAAACCCTCGTACTACATGCTCGACAGGCACGACATGCAATATCCGGCGATTAAACGACAATTGCGGAAATTGCCTGAGCAGCGGCTTGAATGTCTTGTGGAGTTGAGCGATTTTCATGAGCGTTTCGTATCGTTTTACCGAAAACGAGGCGTGAATTACCAGTGTGGACCAAGTTCCTTCAATCGACGCACCAGGAACTCGACGAAACTGTCAGCAAAGCGTTCGTACTTGTCTGGCGATTCGATCTTCCAACGTACGACTGGACATTCGCCTCGCTCATCAACGGTGGAAGTGTCTAAATAGTATTTAACATCGCCTTCGCAATTGACCAGCCGGATCAGGTGCGAACGCGTTCCGCACATCTTACGATCGAGGGTAGTTGCCACGACCACATCGAATGGAGTTGCCGCTTCAGGCCCGTACAAGCTGCTGATTTCGTCGCCAGCGAGCATGGCGCCGCTGTAGTTCATAAGAAAGCGCTCATACGAGGGCGGAAAGGCCACGGCTAGTTTTGATTGTGCGGTTGCTAGCCACTGTTGGCGCGCGTTGTCGGTAACTTCTTCGTAGACGACATCGTCGGGATCGTCGTCATCGGGATCGCCATCGATATCGTCCTGCCAACCGAACACGTTCGGATACCTCGACCTCAGCTCCTCTAGCTCTGCAAAAAGTAGATCGATCGGTTGGGGCACGCGCTGTCTCCTTTTCGAAACGATTGACGCTCGTAGCACACACCGGGTCACTTTTCGATTTCGGAGCACAGCCCGTCGAGGCCGTAGGTTAGCTCCATCGCGATTTGCTTGAGCAGTTTCCAGTCTAACGGATCATTGCACCCGGCGTATGCCGCGATGGAACTTGAGTCGCTGTTGACGGACACGAAGAACGGCCGATCGTAGATCGAGATCTCCCACTCGCGTCCGTCGCGCGAAATCACTCGGCCGCCCAGCGAATCGAGGATTGCATCGATCGTTTCGAGCAAATCTCGGTCGATCGTGTCTACCAAGATTTCACAGGATGGACCCATTTGCATGTTCGCCGTTCGATGCTGCCGCGCTCAATCGCGCCAGAATTTCCACCAAGGGTTCGGCCGCCGTAGGCTCGCGGTAATTGGTTTTGCGGTGACAACGATCCGATTGCGAAATTCGCCGGTCTCGTGGTTGAATGTGCTATTGTCGCGCATCGCGTCCTGCTCCTTCCGCGTCATCTCCCGTTTGGCGTGTGCGACTGGAATTGCCACTTCAATTAGCCACAGGCGGAAGCGGTCCTTGGTCAGCACGTGATCGTAGGCGATGTCTGCTGCACTGATGCAGTAGATCGCCCGGATCGGGTTGCGATGGTGGATGTAATGCGCAGCATCTGCGGCTGCATCCGAAGCGGTTTGTGTGTGGCTGTATAAGCAGTCATCGTACGGTGACGGTGTGGGAACGATTGCATCTGCCCAGTCGACGGACGCGCCATTTCGCAGATGGCGCCCGAGCGCATCGACGATGCACCGGGGTCGTTCGTCTGCACAACTCAATTCCCAGCACGCAAGCGCTCGGCGGGCGACGAAATACGTGAGCCAGCAGACGGCCGCCGGATCGAATGCATACGCGGCCATGACAAATCGCCCAACGGGGAGGGACATGACATGCGAGTCGTCCATGCCGTCGTCCGCGTCCCAACACTCGTCAAGGCCAGCGCGAAGTTCCTGTACCGCATGGTCTAACGGGTGCGCAGCCATGAGCGTGTGCCCTAGCCTGACTTGAGATGGCATGCCGCCATCTGACTACAAAAGAGCCTAACATGCGACAAGCAAGCGGCGGAATGGTTCGCGCGACGATTTGCGCCGTTCCCTCACTTGCGCTTCGGGTTGTGATTGATCGATGCGTGATTGAAATTGCCTGCGGCATCAATCGCGGGGCTGGTTCGTGCCAAGGTTAACTCACCCGGTTTTCCGTAACTGTTCCGTCCTCGTGCACTGTTCGTCCGCCAATATACGCGCCGGTGGCGTCGTACTCGCATTGGAAGTCTTGGACCAGTTTCGCGTCGTCGTTGTACAGTTGACCGTGTAGATAGCGAATGTTTCGTTCGCGTCGGTATTCATCGTCGTCGATGAGTGGGTGCAACTCTTCGTAATAGTCGAAGTAGGGCATGATCATTTTCAGAACAGGCTCGCGCGCGGCATCGAACGCTTCGAGAATCGCGAGACTGAGGTAGTATGTTTCGACTTCTTTAGGCATAAGGCGCCGTGGCTAGATTGTGGATCGTTCCAGTGGTCTATATTTGGCGACCGAGGATATTCGTGCTTGGAGGGTTCGTTGGCGGTTCCCCTCGCTCACGCTTCGGGTTGCCTGAATTGCGTAGGTCAGGCACACAAGTGCCTGACGGTCATCAAGCGTGATTTGTTGAGCTACCGTTAGTGCTGCTTTGGCGTCTTCCCGTTGTCAGGCACGGGGTGCCTGACCTACGAATTGCTGCGCTACGCCAACTTCTCCCGCAGCATCGCCAAACTTTTCGGCACGGCGGTTTTGTAGTCTTCTTTACCTTCGAATTCTAAGGAGATGAAGCCGCGGTAGTGTTGTTTGCGGAGGATCGTGGCGATTTTTTGGTAGTCGAGGTCGAGCGTGTACCAGGTGCCGCCGCCGAAGTAAGTTTTCGCTTGGACGAGGACGGCCCGCGGGGCGAGCTTGTCCATCTTTTCGTAGCTGTCTTCGAGGAAGTTGCCCGTGTCGAGCGTGGCTTGCTGGAAAGCTTTCCAGCACATTGGGATCCTAAGCTTAGAATTCCACGTGGACAAGTTGTCGCG
>JADMIO011486911.1_pt1 | contig 59331 bp, 71 predicted proteins | sample 8958161 | NCBI WGS metagenome assembly JADMIO01 (sample SAMN16585339, study PRJNA669376) | soil metagenome | isolation source: Crop rotation soil | place: USA: Cullars Rotation, Alabama | collected 2011 | reverse complement strand
GCCGCGACTTCAAGTCACGTGAATTCCAAGCTTCGGATCCCACTGTGCTGGAAAGTTGGCCATGAATACCGTAGTCGTGCCTTTGGTGGTCGCATCTGCCACGAACAGCGCGACCCCCGTGATGGCGTTGACCCAGAACCCGAACCACATGATCGGAAAGAGCGCCTGCAGCGGCTCCAGCGGGATACGAGGCGCGCAACCGAGCAGGCGAAGAGCGAGCACGGTGCTTGCCCCGACGAGCACGCCCAGTCCCATCGTGTGTAGCGTGAGCACCGCGGGATACGCCCAGATCGACCCTGATTCGCGCAGCCACGTCCCAAAGCCGCTGGCCTCGAGCGTTGCCAGAAGTTCCATCATGTGGATGCCTCGCGCAAGACGGCAGGCCTACGCTGCGCGCGGCAACTCGACTCGCTCGTCAGCATCGGTGCCGTGGTGCGAGTCGTACAGGAGCACGGCGAGCACGCCGACTGCGAATAACGTCACGAGACAGCCAATCATTGACGCGACGGCGACAAACACGGCATAGGTGAAATCGACCACGACCAACCTCCCGACGACTGTGAAGTGAAGGCCGAACCAGCGTCATCGGACTCGGCTTCAACTCTCATGCCGGTCGATTAGCTGCAGAATTCCAGTCCTTATCGACGCTTGGACCGAGGCATCGGGGGATTTCGCGAGCGGGCTGCGGAAATATCCGCGCCGGCCCTGACGTAGCGGTCCACGCGTCCGTCCAGCGCCTCCCGGACACAGGGGTGCGAACTCCTTCCCAGAGCACCGGACTATCTCACTGCCGGGGACGGCCGTCAGATTCAGCGAGTCCCAGATCCGGCGGCATGTGCTGGGGAGCATGCCCCACGCGAACGGAACGTTCCTTGCCTCATGTCCGTTGGAGGGTGGTGCGATGAGACGGAGTCGGCCGATGAAGACGTTGGCAATCGCCGCGCTGCTGACGACTTGTGTGGCAGCACGGGCGAGCGCTCAGACCACCGCGCTCGAGCGCGTCATGCGGCAGAAGCTGGCCGACGCCCAGGGAGTGATGGCGGCCGTCGTGACGAGCGACTGGGCGGAGTTGGACCGCCGCAGCCGCGCACTGGCCAAGGCTACCGACGACCCGGCGTGGCTCGTACTTACCACACCGGAGTACGCGAAGCAGAGTCAGGCCTTCGTGCGCGCGGTCGACGAGCTGGTCGACGCGGCCGCACGACGCGATCAAGACGCTGCGCCGCTCGCCTACCTGGCCGTGACGGTGCGATGCGTGCAGTGTCACCGCTATGTCGCCCGTGCCAGGATTGCCGGCCCGGCACGGTAGGGTTCTGGTGTTTAGCGAAGGAGAACGTTGATGGTGACTCACGTGCGCCTGCGGGAGCAGCTCGAAATACGACTGACGGCGATCCTTAACCGGGTTCAGCGCATCGAACAGGATATTCGCAAGGCGCCGGAGCGCGACTGGACGGAGCAGGCTGCCGCCGCTGAAAACGACCAGGTGCTCGAGGCGCTCGACGAGATCACCCGCGCCGAGGTGCTGGACATCCGGCGGGCTCTGAACCGCATCGCGCAAGGTCAGTACGGATTCTGCACCGCGTGCCACGAGCCAATTGACGAACACCGCCTGGCGACGACGCCGACGGCCGAGCGCTGTATCTACTGCGCTGAGTGACTGCCGCTGTCGAAACGGGATCCATGGTGGATGCGAGTCACACAGTCACATCGCCGCGCAACGACATGTGGATCACCGCAGCACCGTGACCGAGCTAGAGCCCGGTGCTGACGTCGAGGACAGTGTTGCGCACGAAGCCGAGCCTCGAACCCGACCCGTCGGCCGCCCAGTCCAAGAATCTGGTTGCGATGGTCGACGTCAGCGGAACGGTCCGAGGCGTGCGCGGCCTGCGATGACGTCTACCGCGACAATCTGCCCTTGCGCCTGCAGCGATTCCACCAGCTGCAGCTTCTGATCCGGTTGTTGCGCGTCGCTATCGAGGTCGAGGGCTCGTTCGACTCGAATCAACAGATCGTCGACGGGACTGAGGTGGATCGCTCCGCCCCAGACCATACAGCCCCCCTCGCGCTCCACGACCCGGCGCATCGCATCGGGATCGAGGTCCACCCTGGTCAGCGTCTCCATCGCATCGGCGGTGCCCGCCGGCGACGTGATCGCGCGAGAGGACGTCTTCGGAATACACACGCCGGCCGCCGCCAGGATTGACCCGACGATCGGCGTCGTGCGGTTTCCGGGCAAGCCGCCGACACCGTGCTTGTCGGCGACGACGGAGCGATCCCAGGTCACGCATTCGCCCACCTGCACCATGCCGCGGGTCAGCCCGACGACCTCGTCGAGACTCATTCCTGCCGCTGCACAACGCGGTCAAGAAGGCCGACAGCTCGATGTCGGTGTAGCTCCCGGCCTCGATATCCTCGAGAATCCGTAACAGCTGTCCGTCGTGAGAGGCGTGCCCGAAGATCTTGGCACGCACCAACCCGAGGGATTCGACGGGTTTCGGATGCGTGAGGCGCGCCACCTGCTCAGGCGTGGCATCGAGCAGCTGCCAGGCAGCTTCGGATAAGTCGGCTTTTAGACGATCGGTTCCTCGTGCCTGTCGATGCCGACGCGTTTGAGCCGTACGGTATCTCCGTCGAGTGGCGTCATGCGGTCTCGAGCCCAGGAATGCCGGATTCCACTTCCTCGTTGGTGTAACGAACCGACACCGGCGCCTCGATGATGCGCCGCAGCTGTCGTCGCGCGTCCGCGATCGGCCACCAGTCGTAGAGAAGGGCCTCCAGCGGCCGCCACATCGCGACCCAGCCCATGATCACGAATCCCTCGCGAAGACTTTCCCGCATCGGCCCCGCCCAATGCCTGAGCGTGAGTTCCGCGAGTGCAAGCAGGGCAATCAGCACCGCGAATCCGACGGCCAGACCCATCTGGCCCCGCCGAACATGTTCGTGCAGCCGGCGTTCCGTCTGGGCGAGTTCATGGCTGAAGTGACTGCGCAACGCCGAGACGATCGCCGAGGCGGGGACGGCCGGCTCCCGTTCGGCCGAAATCGAGATGTCGATCGCCAGCGACCGCACCCGGGGTATCTCTTCAGCCGCGGCAAGCAGGTACTCGACGGCGTCGTCGTCGAGATCGCGCTCGCGAAAGGGAGCCGGATCACGGCCGTCGAAGAGTTGGCGCGAGTGCGCCACCTTGATGTCGATGCACGTGCGGCCCCCCTCGACGCGATATCGTTCCGGGACGCTTCGAGGCCCCTGCCTCACGGCCAACGCGCCAGCATCTGCCGGAGCTCGTCCCGGTGCCTGGTCTCGTCGGCAATCACCGTATCCAGCTCCGCTGCCAGGCCGAATTCGTGCGCGGCGGCAGCCTGTTCGCGACGCGCGACGTATCGCGCGATCGTCTCGACTTCGGCCTTGAGCGCCGTCTCGAGCATCGCCTTGGCGTCGGTCACCACGGTCACGGGGGCGGGCGCTGCCGGCGGCGTACCGCCAAGGGCGGCAATCTTGTCGGCCAGCAGTTGTGCGTGCGCGAGCTCCTCGGGGATCTCCGCCGCAAAGAAATTCCGAAGCTCCTGACGGTACGGCCCCTGCACCAGGCTGGCATACAACCGGTACATGATCACCGCCTGGAACTCACCGCGAAGATCGTCGTTCAATCCTTCGAGAAGCTGCGACTGTTCGAGAGTTGCCATCTGTGTCGCTCCCTGTTCATCGCTGTTGATGCACCGTTCGCCACAGTCTGCGAAAGCCGTACCGAAGCGATGCGAGTACCGCGCTGCGCACGCCATCCGGCCCGATTCGGTGATTTCACCGAGGCTGGGGCTGGCCGGCGTTTTGCCGCAAGTCGTCCACCGAACGCCGAATCTCACCTGGGATCGGGAATATTTCGCAGTCGTCGCGGCTATTCCTCGACAGGCTGGGAGGTTCTGATGAAAGCGATGTCGCTCCTACAGTTTGGACGGGGCCATGTCGACCTGGTCGAGACCGAGACACCTGCGCCAGGACCGGCGCAGGTCCTGGTGAAGGTTCTGTGCTGCGGGGTCTGCCGCACGGATCTCCACGTGGTGGACGGGGAGTTGCCGGATCCCCGGCTTCCGGTGGTTCCCGGGCACGAAATCGTCGGCCGTATCGAAGGGATCGGCCGGGACGTGACGGGTCTGGCACCGGGAATGCGCGTCGGAATCCCGTGGCTGGGCGGATCCTGTGGCGTCTGTGCGTTCTGCCGCACCGATCGCGAGAACCTGTGTCCGGACGGGCGCTACACGGGCTATCAAATCGACGGCGGGTATGCCGAGTACGCGGTTGCCGACGCGTCCTTCTGCTTTCCGCTGCCGGGCGGCTACGACGACGTCCATGCGGCGCCGCTGCTTTGTGCCGGCCTGATCGGGTACCGCGCGTTGCGGATGGCCGGCGATGGCAGGCGAGTGGGTATCTATGGCTTCGGGGCGGCGGCCCACATCATCGCCCAGGTGGCGCGGCACCAGGGTCGCGACGTGTTCGCGTTCGTGACGCCCGGCGACCATCAGGCCATCAGGTTCTCGACAGAGGTGGGCGTGACGTGGGCGGGGTTCTCGAACGAGCCGCCGCCCCACCCGCTCGACTGCGCGATCGTCTTTGCCCCCGTCGGTCGTCTGGTGCCTGAAGCGCTGTCACGCGTGGTGCCGGGCGGCGTGGTCGTCTGCGCCGGGATTCACATGAGCGACATCCCATCCTTCCCCTACCGGCTCCTCTGGGAGGAACGGGTGCTCCGGTCGGTGGCCAACCTCACACGGCGCGACGCGCGGGAGTTTCTGGCAGTTGCGGGCGACATTCCGTTGACGACACACGTCCAGACCTACGACCTGGCCGAGGCCAACCGTGCCCTGTCCGATTTGCGGTCCGGTCGACTCTCCGGCGCCGCCGTCCTCGTGCCCTGACAGCGCGGCACGAGACTTGCTCCACACCGACGTCAGAACCTGATGACTTCGGAGGAACCAGCCATGCGCCCGACACGCCGCCAGATCGAAACGCTGGTGATGCAGATTCAATCCGCCTTCCTGGACGACGCCGCTCTGTCGCTGACACTGTCAGCCGCGCAACGCCGCTTCGGCGTTAGCGCATTCGTCGGCGCGGGGGTGCTGGGCGCGCTGGTGGACGGCCACGTGCTCACCCGCCAGGCAGGCGTCTACCGCAGGAACATCCCCCGCCCGGCGCTGCAGCCAGCCGCCTGATCTGACCAGAAGGCCCATCGCCATGATCGACTTTCGCCGCATTCTGTGCCCGATCGACTTCTCCGACCACTCGCGGCGCGCGCTCGATCACGCCATGGCAATCGCCCGCTGGCACAAGTCGACCGTCAGGGTTGTCTACGTCTTCGCGCCGATGCCCGGCGGCCGTCGGCCTGGGGCCGCTGGGTCTGGAGCCGGCAGTCCTGGCGCCGATCGATCAAGAGCGATTACTCGCTGACACGAAAGCGTTCGCCGCGACGGAAGCCGCCGCCGGCGTCACCGTCGAAGCCGCCGTCCGCGGGCAGTCCCGCGGCCGAGATCCTGGACGAAGCCGACAGCATGCACGCCGATCTGCTCGTCATCGGCACGCACGGACGCTCCGGATTCGACCGCCTGCTGCTCGGGTCGGTCGCCGAGAAGGTTCTCCGCAAGGCACGCTGCCCCGTCATGACCGTTCCCAAGGACTTTTCTGACGTCGTGCCTGCCGGCGCGGTGCTCTACGAGAACATTCTGTGCCCGGTGGACTTCTCGGAGTCGTCGTTGCTGGCGGTTGGATATGCCACCTCGATGGCGGTACAAAGCCGTGGCCGTCTCACCATTCTGCACGTTGACGACGGTACTGGCGGCACCGCGTACGACAAGGACCCTCAGGAGCAGACGATGTTGATGGCCCAGAAGCCGAACTTCACCAGCCCCTCGCGCCACTCGACCACGGGATCGAGCGCGCGCAGGCAGAACAACGTCAGACCCATGCCGGGCACTGGCACCGGCGGCGCCTGCTGGTAGATGCGGATGCCGGTCCATCCCAGCACGGCGAAGGACAGCAGAACCACCGCGGCGAAGGCGAGCCACAATCGGCGGATCATCATGACACCTCCGTGACGAGCACAGGGGCCTGGCGTCGATCGGGGCTAATAGTCGCTCAGATCGCCGCCCGCGATCGCCGCGCGTAACGCATTGAGCACAGCCGCCAGATCGATGAGCTCCTGGAACACGGCGCCACCGACCGGTGGCAGCCAGCCTCCGCAGGCCACCAGCATCCCGACGACGCTCAGGCTCATCCCCTCCGACGGCGCTTGCAGAGCGATGCGACGCATGCGTCTCGCCAGATGGAAGAGCTCGTCGACCCGCTTGAGTGACGAATCCATGATCACGGCGCCGGCTGCTTCTGTCGTGATCTCGCTCTGATGGCCAAATGCCAGGCCCACGGTGGCCGTTACCAGTGCGGGGGCGTCGTTGATGCCGTCTCCGATGAACAGCGTTGGCGCGCGTTCGAGTTCCCGTCGGGTAATTGTCACTTTTTCTTCGGGTGTCTGACTGGCATGGACCTGGTCGATGCCGACATGTTCCGCGAGGTATCGGACCTCGCTCTCCCGATCGCCCGACACGAGCAGGACCCGGTCGATCTGATGCCGCGGCCCCAGGTGCTGCACGAACGATCGACCGTCTTCACGAGGCGCGTCGCGAAAACGCAACGTCGCGTCATACCGCCCGTCCAGGGCGATCACGCATTCGAGTCCCGCCGAACGCGGGGGCAGTTGAGCTCCCCAACCGGCCACCTCCGCCTGACGACGGCCGATGATGCGCACCGGGCGGCCGTCGACGATGCCCTCGAGACCTTCTCCCGGCTGCTCCTGCACAGCGGTGGCGTCCACCAGCTCCAGATGCTCGCGGTCGGCCGCGGCCAGGATCGGCTTCGCCAAAGGATGCTTCGAGTAGCGTTGGAGGCTGGCGGTCGCTCGCAACACGGTCGAATCGTCGAGTCCTGCAGCCAGGACACGATCCGTCAGCGTCGGCTCGCCATACGTCAACGTGCCGGTCTTGTCGAGCATCACCGTGCGGCACTGGCTGATGCGCTCCAGCACACCCGGATCGCGCACGATGATGCTGCGTTTGGCGGCCAGGGATACGGCACCGATGATGGCCACCGGAATGCCAATCAGCAGAGGGCACGGCGTCGCCACGACCAGGACGGCGAGAAACCGGACGGGATCGCCGCTCCACAGCCACGCCCCGGCCGACAGACCCAACGCCAGGGGGGGGTGTACCACGCCCCCAGCTGGTCCCCGAGGCGGCGCAGGCGGGGCCGTTGCTGCTCCGAATCCTGCAGGACCCGCATGATGCGTGCGTACCGGGAATCCACGGCGAGCCGCGTCGCCCGCAGCGTCAGCGCGTGTTCGCCGTTGATCGCTCCCGAGTACACCTCGGAGCCTGGCGCTTTCGGCATCATGAACGGTTCGCCGGTCAGGTACGACTCGTCCATGACCCCATGTCCCAGGGTCACGACGCCGTCAACCGGGCAGATCTCGTGGGGATACAAGATCAACTCGTCGTCGATGCGAATGTCGCCAAGCTCCGTTTCCATCACGCGGCCGTCCACGCGGCGATGCGCGACGAGCGGCATGCGACGCGCCAGAGCACGCAGCACGGAGGACGCACGGCCGAGGGCAGACGCTTCGAGGGTCTGACCGCCCGATCGCATCAGGACGACGAGCGCGCCCGCAAGATATCGCCCGAGCAGGACCGCGACGACGCTGGAGATGCCGGCCAGCAGATCCGAACCGAACTGCCGGCGGACGAGCTCGAACGTCAGCGATGATCCGCGGCGCCCAGGCCTCCATGGCCGGCGCCATGCGGCCGAACGACGGCCACGGGAAAGCGAGCGGATCGTCGAACATGCGATCGAAATCCGACGTCATCTGCCGCAACAGGTCGAAGGGGTCGCGAGGACCACGGGTGGACACCAGTTCTCCTGGTTTCTTCTCGGACATACGGCCTCCTTGTTTGGGCGCACCTCATTGGGTGCCCGTCCCGATCTTCGGAGGGGCAGCACCGTGCCCGTTGAATATCGCGGGCAATCTTCAGTTGAAGAGCACGATCGAACGGCTACCAGGACTCGCGTGCCTCACCTCGGGCGAGATACTTCCTGCGCGTGGGGAGTAATTCGCGGCGCGAACGTGTGCAGCCTCCTGAGCGCGGCGCTGCGTGCCCAGTTGAAGGGCGGGCACGCTTCGTGCCTTTCACGGACCCGAGCGCACCGACATACTCGCAACGCCGTCCAAGGAGATGGATATGAACACTCGATACGATGGCTCGAAGCACTCGATCGTCGCTGTGATCGCCGGACTGCTGATCACCGCATGCAGTCCGACGCCCCCGCCGACGCCGGACGCCACGCCCCAACCTGCCGAAGCCGCGCCCCTCCTGAGGCTATCGACGAGCTATAACGAGCTCATGGTGACGTGGATCGACAACGCGAGCCACGTCTTGTGGGACGTCGAGAAGCCGGGATTCGAGCCCAAGAACGACGCCGACTGGACCGAACTTGAGGATCACGCGATTCAGGTCTCCGCCGCGGGTACCTTGATTCAGCTGCCTGGTCTCGGTCCCAACGATCCCGTCTGGTCCGGCGAGGCCGGCTGGAAGACCAACGCCCAGCTGATGGCGGAAGCCGCCAACGAGGCGTTGGCCGCCGCCAAGGCCCGGCAGCTGCCGGCGCTCGTCGAGGCCAACGGTAAGCTGGTTCAGGCCTGCGTGGGATGCCACAAGCAGTTCAAACCGCAGCTGCCGAGCGAAGGGATCATCCATCAGCGACCGCATTCGGAGTCGCACGAGAAGCAGTGACGCCGGCGCGAGATCCTGCGGCGACGTGGGGAGTATTCCCCGACTCGAGGCAGCTCACTTCGCATACCCGGCGGTCGCTCGGACTGGATCGGCCGAAAACGAACCCCCACGCTGACGGCATGCCTATTGCCCCTACGACGCATCGTCGCACCACAGGAGGGATACATGACGACAGCAACACTCACCGAAGCCGACATTCGCGTCCGCGACGCCGTGCGCCGGCAACTCGACTGGGATCCGGAAATCGACGGCAGCGCCATCGGCGTGACCGCTCGCAAAGGTGCGGTCACGCTGACCGGCTTCATCGACACCTATTCGGGCAAGCTGGCGGCCGAGCGTGCCGCCAAGCGCGTGCACGGGGTCCGTGCGGTCGCCAATGACATCGACGTACGCCTGCGGCTGGACCGCACGGACGCGGACATCGCAGGACGTGGTTCGCGCGCTGCAGCTGCGAAGCACCGTTCCGGAGGCCATCCAGGCCAGCGTGCACGGCGGCCACGTAACCCTCACCGGCAAAGCGACCTGGCTGTATCAGAAGGAGGCCGCGGCGGCCGCGGTCAGGCACATTCGCGGGGTGCGAGGGATCTGGAACCACATCGCGATCGACGCCCAGTCAGAGACCCAGGACGTCCGCCACCGCATCATCACGGCTCTGCATCAAACGGCGGACGTGGACGCCAGACACATCGCGGTGACGGTGACCGGCAATACCGCCCAGCTGTCGGGCATGGTCGGCACGTGGCTCCAGCGAGAGTGTGCCGAGCGTGCCGCGATGTCCGCGCCGGGCATTGCCCACGTCGCCAATGACATCCAGGTGCAATCGTTCCACGATGCGAAGACCACCGATATCGACGAACAGTGCTGAGGAGAGATTTCGATGCGCCTGCAGGACGTAATGAGTCGAGAGGTTCGAACGATCGCCGCCAGCACGACCGCCGATGAGGCGTGGAGCCTGATGCGGAACCACGGCATCCATCACCTGGTCGTCACCGAGGGCAGGCGCGTGGCCGGCGTCGTGTCCGCCCGGGACGAACGAAGGCCGTCTGCGGGCGATGACACCACGGTCGGCGATGTGATGACCGCACCGGCGGTGACAGCCGACCAGAATATGACGGCCCGCCGTGCGGCCAACACGATGCGCAGCCGCTCGATCGGCTGCCTGGTCGTCGTCGATTCGGCCCGCCCCATCGGCATCGTGACGGTAACGGACCTGCTGGAGCTGATGGGCCGCGGCTTCGACAAGCGGGTCCCAACGGCGACGAGGCGGACCATCAGCCACCGGGTGCCTCACAAGAAGGTCCACTCCGCTGTCCGAGCGTGGTGACGGGACGCGGCCGGCCTCTATCGCCGGCCGTGTACTGGTCGCTCGAGCGTGCTGAGCTGCTCGAGCAGCTCGGTACGACGGCCGACGGTCTGTCGGACGCCGAGGCCGCCAGCCGCCTGCGTGAACACGGGCCGAACGAACTGGGTGATCAGCACGACGCGTCCCGGCTGGCTACGCTCGTGCGCCAGCTCCGCAGCCCGCTCCTGTTGCTGCTCCTCTTCGCGGCGGGGGCCTCGGCACTCAGTGGCGAGTGGCTCGATGCCGCAATCGTCCTCATCATCATCGCGGCGTCCGTCGGCATCGGCTACTCCCGCGAGTACCGTGCGCAGGCTGCGGCCGCGGCCCTCCGGAAGCACCTCGAGTCCAGAGCCCACGTGGTGCGGGACGGTTCGCCCACGATCATTCCGTCGAACCGGATCGTGCCCGGGGATGTCGTGCTGCTGGCAGCCGGCAGCCTGATACCCGCAGATGCAATCGTACTGGACGCCAACGACTTCTTCGTCAGTGAGGCGGTGCTGACCGGGGAGAGCTTCCCCACCCAGAAGCTCGTGGGAGCGACCGGTGCCCGCGCAGCGCTCGCGCAACGCACCAATTGCGTGTTCATGGGCACCAACGTCCGGAGCGGGACCGCCCGCTGCCTGGTCGTGCATACCGGGTCCACGACGGAGTTCGGAGCGATCGCCCGCCGGCTGTCCTTGCGACCACCGGAAACGGAGTTCGACCGCGGCATCCGGAGGTTCGGCTACCTGCTCACGAGCACCATGCTCGTGATGGTACTCGTCGTCTTCGCCGTGCACGTGCTTGGGGGTCGGCCCGCGGTCGACACCTTGCTCTTTTCGATCGCCCTCGCGGTCGGCCTCAGCCCGGAACTGCTGCCGGCCATTCTCAGCGTCAACCTCGCGCGTGGCGCGCAGGTGATGGCCGCACGCGGCGTGCTGGTCCGGCGGTTGAACGCGATCGAGAACCTCGGCAGCATGAACATTCTGTGTACCGACAAGACCGGGACGCTCACCGAGGGCGTCGTTCAAGTCGAGGGCGCCTACGATCCGGTCGGCCACCCCTCGCCCGGCGTGCTGAGGCTGGCGGCATGCAACGCCGCGCTCGAAACCGGGATCGCGAGTCCCTTGGACGACGCCATCACGCACGCGTGTCCGGACGACCTCTCGCACAGCCGGAAGCTCGGCGAGATTCCCTTCGACTTCGCCCGCAAGCGCGTCACGGTGGCCGTCCTACTCGAAGATGGCCCCCGGCTCATCGCCAAGGGCGCGTTCCACCAGGTGTTGGAGATCTGCGCCACGACCGCGGACGGCGCGCCGTTGACGTCGGACGTCCGAGAGGCGCTTGAAGAGCGTTACAGAAGCTGGACCAGTCGCGGGATACGCGTGCTCGCCGTGGCGACGCAGGAGGTGGACGAGCGCGCCGCATACAGCCGCGCCGACGAGCGCGACATGGCCTTTGCCGGGTTCGTCACCTTCCTGGATCGACCCAAAGAGGGCGCCGCCGAGGCCATTGCCGGCCTCTCCGCGCTTGGCGTCTCGGTCAAGGTGATTACCGGTGACAGCCAGCTCGTCGCGCGGCACGTCGCCGCGCTCGTCGGCCTGCCTGCGGACCGGGTGCTCACCGGGGGTCAGCTCGACGAGTTGCACGACGAAGCGCTCTGGCGGATGGCCGAGGACACGTCGCTTTTCGTCGAAGTCGATCCGAATCAGAAGGAACGCATCATCCTCGCGCTCAAGAAGATGGGCCACGTCGTCGGCTTTCTCGGTGACGGCGTCAACGACGCGCCGGCCATGCACGCGGCCGACACCAGTCTGTCAGTGGATCAGGCGGTCGATGTCGCCCGCGAGGCCGCCGATTTCGTCCTGCTGGAGCGAGGCCTGGATGTGATCCGGCACGGCATCGTCGAAGGTCGGCGCACCTTCGCGAACACCCTGAAGTACGTGCTGATCACCACGAGTGCCAATCTCGGCAACATGCTCAGCATGGCTGCGGCATCGCTCGTCCTGCCCTTCCTGCCGCTCACTGCGGGCCAAATCCTGCTCAACAACTTCCTGTCGGACATCCCTGCCATCGGCATCGCCGACGACGACGTCGACCCCGAGTTCATCGCCCGGCCCCGACGGTGGGACATGCGGTTCATCGGCCGCTACATGCTGGAGTTCGGGACGGTCAGCTCGGCCTTCGACGTGCTCACCTTCGTCGTACTCCTGGCAGGTTTCGGCGCCTCGGTCGCGGTGTTTCGCACCGGCTGGTTCGTGCAGTCCTTGCTCACCGAGCTGGCGGTGGCCCTCGTCATGCGAACTCGGCGGCCCTGCTTCCGCAGCCGGCCCGGCCGGCTGCTGCTGTTCTTGACGCTACTGGTCGGGGTCGCGGCCCTTCTGGTGCCCTATGCGCCGCTGACGGCGCTGGTCGGCTTCGTCCCATTGCCGCTGTCGTTGCTCTCGACCATCCTGCTGATCGTGGGGCTGTACGTCGCCGCGACAGAGGCGCAGAAGCGGTGGTTCTATCGCACCGACCGGTAGCGGTTCGAGGCCAGCGCACCAAATGGGGACGACTTCATCGTTTGGGGAATCTCTCGCAGTCCAATCCACGCCGCAGACGCCCACATCGCGTCGTTGCCGCGCCAGGTCGTGGATATGGACCTCACCGCCGGGTTGGCACGACGGATGCTGTGTAGGAGTGCGCTCACAGGAGGACAGATGCCGAGAATCGCACGCATGGTGGTACCGACCGACTTCAGCGCACCCGCAGATGCCGCGTTCGACTACGCTCGTGATCTGGCGCGCCAGTTCGGCGCCTCGATTGACCTCGTGCACGTGTTCGACGACCCGTTCACCTCGGGCGCCTTCCTCGGAGACGGCACCGTGGTCATGCCGGTCGAGCTCCGCCAGGCGCTCGAGACGCGCGCGCGCGAACAGCTCGACACACGTCACGCTGCCCACGCCGCCACGCTGCCGGGCAGTTCGACGGCTTTCCTCTTGGGGGCCCCGGCCAAGTGCATCGTGGAGCGTGCCAGGGAAGACAAGGCGGATCTCATCGTGATGGGAACGCACGGGCGCACGGGGCTTGGCCATCTGTTCCTGGGCAGCGTTGCCGAGCGGGTGGTTCGAACGGCCACGTGTCCGGTGCTGACAACCAGGCAGTCCACCGGCGAACAGGGTCACTGAGCGACTCCCACGGAGTAAGCGCCATGAAAGTCAAAGACGTGATGACGACTGACGTCAAGACCTGCACGCCCGACACCACCCTTGCCGAAGCGGCTTGCCTGATGTGGGACGGCGATTGTGGGTTCCTGCCAGTGATGGACGACGGCGCCGTACGTGGCGTCGTGACGGACCGTGACATGTTCATCGCCTTGGGGACTCAGAACGAACGTGCGGCGCAATTGCGGGTCGGCGCCGTGGCGACTGCCAGCGTGGCGTCGTGCGCCCCGGACGACGACGTGCAGGACGCGCTTGCCACAATGCGCCACGTCCGCGTTCGACGGCTGCCCGTCGTGGGGTTTGGCACCTCCCTCTTGGGCATCTTGTCGCTGAACGACATCGTGATGGCGGCCGCGAAGAGCGACGACATCTCGGCCGCGGACGTGATGCAGACGATGCAGGCGATCTGCGCGCAGCATCATCCGGCGCCGCACGTGGTGGCCGCCTGATCGTTTTCCAGGAGTGACTGATGGCCGATGTCTTTCTTTCTCACCTGGAATGGACGGGGCATACCGCCCGCGCGGCGGCGCCGGCCGAGTCCAGCCGTGATCTCGCCGTGTCGGTCGACGGCGTCACCCTGCCGATGTCGTCAGCCCCCCGCTACGGCGGCGATCCGTCGCGGGTCGATCCTGAACAGCTGTTCGTCGCCGCTCTGTCCGCCTGCCAGGCGTTGACCTGCCTCTTCATGGCCGGCCGGGGCGGCATCCGCGCTGTCGGCTACACCGACGACGCGGAGGGTTGGCTGGGCAGCGACGGCGCCCGCATGCGCATGTCCAAGGTGACGTTGCGACCACAGATCGTGATCGCGCCAGGCGCCGATCAGGTGCGCGCCCTCGAACTGGTGGAGAAGGCGCACCAGCGCTGCTTCATCGGAAATTCGGTGTCCACGCCCGTGCAGGTGGAGCCGAGCGTCGTCTTCGCCGAGCACGCGTTGGCGGCCGTCGAGGGTACGCCACCGGACCCGTCGAGCAACGCATCTTGAGCACTTCCTACGCACCCATGCTGCTCATGCTCGCTGACGAGTACTTGCCGATCTATGACGTGTCCGCGGCGTGGCCCTCGTCGTAGACGCCAGCCTTGCCATGACATGGGATGCGCTGATGAATGTCGATCTGATCGACATCTGCTGGTGCATGGGTTCCTCGACGTTACGCGGGAGATCGCCGAGGGTTGGCGCCCTGCCCCTCCCGGGCCGCCAGCGGACGGCGGTAGAGAAACCCGATAACCGTCCACGTACCAGCGGCGACCAGCGAGGCATACGTCAGCAGTGCAGCGCCGGTCACGTTGGGGGTGACCATCAAGACAGCCGCCGTAAGACTGCCGTGCATCAGCATGAGCAACAGCAGACTCTCGGTGCGCTGGTAAATCAGGCTCATGAGGACGCGGAAAGCCACGAGACCGCCGAGACTTCCACCAGCAGGAAGGCCGGCAGAGGAATCGACCCCGCGCGATTGCCCATGCCCCACACCACGACAGGCACGTGCCAGGCGCTCCATAGTAGCCCTGACACGAGGCCAGCGGCGATCGGTCCGAGCAACCGTTGCAGCCGCGGCAGCGCGAAGCCCGTCCACCCGAGCTCCTCGAAGAAGGCCGCGGTCACTCCCCCTACGAAGGCCAGTACCAACGTCGCCGCCTTGTCCTCGACAAGCAACAGGCCAGGCAGGTAGACCGGCGAGACCACCGACAGCGACAAACTTACCGCCATCGCGACGACGGGTGCGGTGAGCAAGGTCAAGGCGTAGTCCGAAAGAGGGAGCCGCCACGTCAGCAGCCTCGACCAGAGCGCGCGTAGTCCGGGGCCATCCGTCACGGAGCGCGGTGAGGAGCACACCGCTCGCGCTCGGACCGGCGAGCGTGGCCAGGACGGCCAAAGGGAACAGGGGGTTGTCCTGGGCCTTCACGGCGGTGGCAGTGGGAATACCCGCGACCATGCAGACCCCGGACCAGGAAATGGCGAACGTGAGTCCGAAGTAGATCAGGCTTCGCGAGCAGAGCGGCACTTCGCGCCGTCGGTAGGCGTCACGAGGGCAGGCTCCGTATGGCGGCGTGAAGCGCATCCCGCAGCGCGACCTCCCGCGGGTCGCCGGTGAGAGACGTCCCCATCTGACTCGTCACGTACGCGTAGCCGATGTCCGTCGACGGGTCGGCGAAACCCAGTGCGCCCCCCGAACCCGGAGATCCAAACGCTCTATCGCTGCCGAAAGGCCACGCCCGACTGGGTTTCATGAACCCGAGTGAGAACTTGACTTCACCCTTCAGGCACTCGTCGTAGAACCCTCGCACCGAAGGAAGCGCGGGCGCCGCCAAGAGGTCGAGCGTCGTCGGACGCAGTCCCAATGTCCGGCCTCCGGATGCGAACTCTCCGTATGCACGCGCAATGGCGCGCGCCGTGCTCACGGCACCACCAGAGGGCACCTCGAAATTGCGCGAGTAGATCGAGCGCGTGTCGTGCGGCAGTTCCGAGCCACGGAGAGCCCGCATGATCTTGGAGTGCGGGTTTACCGCTTCCAAGACGAATCGCAGCGGAAAGCCGAGGAGCATGTTCACGGACGCCGGCCTGGCGATGGTGGCCAGCCGCGAATTGGGGACGTCCTCGGGCAACCGGATATAGGCGTCGAGCGCGAGCGGCGCCGCAATCTCGTCCTGGAAGAATTGTCCGAGACTTCGATGGCGAGGGTCGATGCGGCGAAGCAGTTCGCCCTGGTAGAAGCCGAGGGTGATGGCATGGTAGGCCTGCCGCGTGCCCGTCTCCCACGCGGGCTTCTGTCGCGCCAGCAGGTGGGCGAGGCGATCCGGATCGGCAACCAGGGCTCTGTCGAGTGGCGCATCCAGGGCAAACAGCCCGGCCTGGTGTGCCAGCAGCTGGCGCACCGTGATCGGCGCTTTGCCGTTCTGCGCGAATTCCGGCCAGTAGTGGCTGACACGCTCGTCGTAATCCAGCCATCCCCGGGAGTGAGCGATCGCCAGGGTCATCGCTGCCAGGCCCTTCGAAGCCGAGTAGACGATCACCATGGTATCGGCCTGCCACGGCTCGCCGGTCTCGCGATGGCGGATACCGCCCCACAGATCGACGACCGGCTGGCCGCCGCGGAAGACGCTGCAGGCGCCGCCCAGCTCGTGGCGGCTGCGGAAGTTCTCCGTGAACGCCTCTCGGACGGCTTCGAAGCCCGGGCTCACGTGCCCGTGGACGGTTTCGCGGCCCACCACGGCAGTGGCCATGGCCCCTCCTCTACCCAGCCGGCTCGACGGCTTCTGCGCGCCGCGCGATGCCCCGTAGCTGTCCGCGCTCCATCAGAAAGTGCACGAGCGCGGCGATGAACGGCGACACCCACTGTGGCAGCCCGCGAAACCGGTAGCCGCCCGTCGCGCGCGCGCGTACGAGCCGTCTCGTCGTCGTGCCAATTGCCTCGAGCACGAACGTCCACGTGACCGCCGGCGGCCCCTCAGGGCTGGGCCAGCCGAGCACTGGCCAGCGGCCCGGCTCGAACGCAAGCACGACAAACCCGTCGGTCACGCCCGGCAGCGCCGGGAACACGGTTCCGACCCCCAGTTGCTGCAATTCGGGAATCAAGGCGACAGAACTCTGGTGGCCACCATTGTCAAAGAGGTCATAGCTGTAGCAACCGGCGCAGGTGCCCGCGCCCATCTGCGCAATCCAGGGCCACACCGCATCGGGCGCGGCGGCGATGGTGATCGCGTGCGTCAGCGTCTTGATGGGGAACGGAATCAGATCGTCGCCCGGCAGCGATAGGCTGCGCTCGCGAGCGCCGCCCCGCACCGATCGCCAGTGAGACATCACGCGATCCATGTCATTCAACTGCGGAGCGCAGCACACCATCTCGGGCAGCTCAGAGATTCCGGGTCGGCAGACGCGCCAGGATCGCGGTGACCGCTTTGTCGATGACCTGATTCATCCACGCCTGGTCATCGACGACGCCCTCCAAGCTGCGTTCCGCCCACCCCCGCCATATCAAGTCATTGGTTCTCGCGTCGACGAAGTCGATGAGCAGGGTCCCTTCGTCGAACACCCGCGCGCGGCAATCGTCTCGCTCGCAGCGGCCAGCAGTGCCATCGAGTTCAGTGGCATCGATCTGTTGGTTCACGCGAGCGTGGATGTGAAGCATCAGCCCAGGGACGCGTTCGGTCACCTTCTCATAGCCTCGCCGGCGCAGTTCCGCATCGGCGGCCTGCTGGACCCGCTCCACGAAGAACCTGTTGCTATCGAGACGCGGGTCGCCAGTGGAGCTCAAATCGCCGGCCGCCCAGCCGTAGGTGCGGTACATCGCGACGTAGGCTTGGGGAGGCGCGTAGGACCGAACCCGCATCGGCACACATGCGGACGCCAGCAACCCACTCGCCACGACGGTCACGCACGCGACGAACGACCAACGCACAGGCTTCATTTGGACCTCTCGATGCGGGTTGGAAACCCGACGAACATCTTTGCGACCCCCTCGTCGATCATCCGCACCAGGCGGTCTCGATCGTTCAGGACACCTTCGACACTTCGCTGGGTCCAACCTCGCCAGACGAGCTTGTCCGTCGCCCGGTCGACAACGTCGACAATCAATGTTCCCGCCTGGTACTCCTGCACGCCGTTCCGGCAACTATCGTCGAAACAGTAGCCATGGCGCGCGTCGGTCGCGGCGATCTCGAGCCGCCGGTCGATGCTGGCGTGGAAATGAATCAGCAGGTCGGTGCGGCCGTCGACGCCGTGCTCCAATCCCCTGGAGGCCAGCTGCTTCTCGACGGCGCCCTGGAGATGGTCGATGAACGTCGCGTTGTGATCGAGGCGCGCATCCCCGACGGGGAATACGTCGGGCGCACCCCAATCGAAGGTTCGATACCTCGCGAAATCGACATCCGTGTCGACGTGTGAGCTGCCTGTCGCCGTGGCGCATGAGACCAGGAGCGTGACGGCCCCCGTTGTTGCAATCACCTGCATCAGTCGTCGCATATGTCCTCGCTGGGATGAACGCTCAGTGTCTGGCCGCGCTGCACGCCTGCCGCAGGGTCTGTTCACAGCCGTCGACGTCAAAGGGTTTTGGAAGAACCTTGAATGCGCCCAGCGCCCGCGCCTCCTCGGCAACGTCGGCGCTCGCATGCGCTGACATCAACACGACGGCGCTGTCGGGCGAAATCGTCCGGATTGTCGACAGGAGCGTGAGGTCTGAACAATCTGGCAGCCGAAGGTCCAGGAGGACGACGTCCACCGGCGGGCGCATATTGTTCAGGACGCGCAGCGCCGATCGTGCGTCGGCAGCCTGAACCACCTGATGTCCAGCCTCGGTGAGAGTCTCGTTCACCGCCCAGCGGATCAATGCCTCGTCATCGACGACCAGCACCCGCATGGGTCCCTGCACTTGCTTCATGCACAACCCAGAGGCAGGTTGCGTGCCGGGCTTGTCCGCCGCTAAGTCGTTGATATGACGCGCGATCGTCGCCGGCAGCTGCGGGAGTTTCCCCAGCTGCGCCCAAAATCCCCTTTCGTCGTCAAGGACGCGGAACCGCGCGGCGGGCTGATTCGTCGCATAGTGGCACCCGTCGACTTCTCCTCGCATAGCCGCGCGTCCCTGGCCTTCGCGGCACATCTCGCACACCAGTGCGGTGCCGAACTGCACGTCGTTCATGTCCAACCGCCGCTGCTCGATGCGGTGGCCCGATCGCAACACATAGACCTTCTGGGAGAAACCCGCGACGAGCTGATGGCATTCGTGAACGAAGCGTGTCCGCGAAGCGGTGTCGTGACCGTTCCACACGTCCAGGCGGGGCCGCCAATCGAAACCATTCAGGCGATAGCCGTCAAGTGCAGGGCCGACCTCATCGTGATGGGACCGCGTGGACGGTCGCCCCTGGCCGCATCGCTCCTCGGCTCCACCACACAGGGCCTGCTGCAGCAGGCTCCCTGTCCGGTCACCGTGGTGCCGGCGGCGACAACGGAAACGCCGGGCGACGGTCATCGGGCGGGCCAGTGAGCAGCCCGCTCGTTGTCGCGCACGATTCCTAGCTGTTGCGTCGCTGAATCGCCTCGAGATATGCCACGATCGCAGCGATGCGGGCCGCAACCTGCTCCTGGGTCAGGCCGTCGCGGGTCGACCGGAACGCAAAGCCCCAGACCGGCATCTCGCGGTCACCATGAGAGGGGACGTCCCGGCCGTCGATGATGCGCGCGACCCGCTCGCTCGGAAAAACGCCGCCGTTGCGTGACGTGAAGAGCGTGAGATCCGGCGGGGACCGGCGCAGCGCCGTTGCCGGCGCACCGGTGCCCTTCGCACCGTGGCACGCGGCGCAGTGTTGCTGGAACAGCCGCGCGCCTTCGGTCCCGGGGCCAGAGGATGGCACCTGAATGGATGCTAGGTACAGCACCAGGTTCTTAATCCGCTCCTTGGCCCGGATGTCCTTCTCGAAGGCACGGAACATGGGCCCCCACACCGGCATCTCGGCCGGCCCGTGCGTGGGCAGCGTGCGGTCGGTTCCCGACACGTAGGCCGTGATCCGGTTCGCTGGAAACGTGCCCCCGTTGCGGCGCGCCAGCTGCGTGAGGTCCGGCGGAGGCGTCTTCAACTGCGGCGCGACCGGCCCATTGCCCTTGGCGCTGGTGCCATGGCAGGCGGCGCAGTATCGATCGAAGGAATCGCGACCTGCCAGAGATTCGCTGAGGATCGGCGGCAATTGCTGCCGCGGCAGATCGTTGACCTGTCGTCCGGTTGATCCGGTCGCCCCGGCCACACCCGAAGCCGCGAACAGGACCAGGCCGAACACACCACCCCACGGCCGAATCGTCATCTGCACGTCTGGCCTCCTATGACCGATGAAGATTGCCATTGCCGGCAAACTCTTCCGAGCTGCCGCCTACTTGACCCAGCTGTGCAGCGCCTTGATGTAATGGGCGCGCTCGAAGGCCGACGGGTCGCCCGTGGTCTTGAGAGAAAGGCACCCGCGCACGGCACCAAGACTATCGGCACCACTCCAATCCAGCCACTGTTCGAGCCCACGGCGCATTGCGGTCAAGTAGTCCGGACCGTGGCGCAACAGCGCCGACACCATTTGCACGACGTCAGTTCCCGCCAGGATCGCCTTGATACCGTCCGTGGGAGTCTCCACGCCGCCCGTGAGGGCCAACGACGGCCGGACGCGCCCATGGAGAATAGCGATCCAGCGCAGGCGCAGCGGTAGTTCGGCGCTCCTGGACAACTCCGCTCGCGGCACGACCATTCGGGCGGTCACGTCGATGTCGGGCTGGTAGAAGCGGTTGAAGATCACCAGCCCATCAGCGCCCGCTTGGTCCAGCTGCCGCGCCATGTTGCCGAAGGCCGTAAAGAAGGGTGACAACTTCACGGCAACCGGAATCTTCACGAGGCGTTTCACATCGGACACGATGCCCGCCAACTGCTTCTCCACCGCTACCGCGGGAGTCGCCAGGTCCGTCACCACCTCGTAGAGATTCAGTTCGAGGGCATCGGCGCCGGCCTGCTCCAACACCTTGGCGAAGCGCAGCCAGGATTCTGCCGAAGACCCGTTCAGTGAAGCGATGACGGGAATCTTGACCGCTGCTTTCACGCGCGCCACGTGCGCGGCATAGTCGTCGGGTGCCAGGGGATAGTCGGACGCCGCCGGAAAATGAGCGAGTGCCTCAGCAAAGCGTGCTTCGCTCGGGTCCATGTGCCGGACGTGTCCCGCCTCCCTCTGCGTTATCTGCTCCTCGAAGAGCGAGTGCAGAACCACGGCGGCGCACCCGGCATCTTCCAGGCGTCTCACCCGATCGAGGTGATAACCCATTGGCGACGCGCCAGCCACGAAGGGGTGCGCCAGCTTCAATCCCAGATAGGAGGTCGATGTATCCATGGCCTGAGGGGTTTCAAGTCCCGTACCGGCGATCCGGGCTTCAACTCCATCGGAATGGCGTCCTCCAGGCCAGTGCCACTGCGAACAATTTCCCACACCGGGGGGAAGAATGGCCGGTACACCGATTGCGTTCTCCCTGAGCGGGGCCTCACCGATGACAACGGCCTTCGCGCTGTTTCTGATCGTCCATGGGCTGCTTCACCTGCTTGGCGCGGCAAAGGCCTTCGGGTGGGCCGAACTCCCGCAGGTGACGCAACCGATCCCTGTGCCTGTGGGCGTACTGTGGCTTGTGGCTGCGCTGCTCTACGGCGCTGCCGCGGTGTTGTTGTTCCTGTCGCCACGGTGGTGGTGGACGGTCGGCTTACTGGCCGTACTGGTGTCCACCGCCGTCATTGCTTCCTCCTGGGCTGACGCCAAGCCCGGTCTGGCAGTCACCGGTCTGGCCTTCATCGGCGTTGTGTTCGGCTTCCTCAGCCACGGACCAGCCAGCCTGCGAAGCCAGTACGACCGCGATGTGGCCCGCACAATGCGGCCAGGCGCACCCGCTGTCGTGAGCGAGGACGACCTGACTGGGCTCCCGCCACTGGTGCAGCGATATCTGCGCGGGGCCGGGGTGGTGGGCCAGCCACGGGTGCGCAACTTCCTCGCGCGCATGCACGGCCGTATCCGGGACGACCGCGACGGTCGCTGGATGCCGTTCGAGTCCGAACAGCACAACGTCGTCGTCCCGCCGGCGCGACTGTTCTATCTGAACGCATCGATGATCGGGCTCCCGGTACAGGGGTATCACCGCTACGTCGATGCAGCAGCCAGCATGCGCGTGAAGGCGGCAGCTCTCGTGCCGGTGGTGGATGCCGGCGGCGACACGATGACTCGTGCCGAGACCGTCACGGTATTCAATGACATGTGCATCCTGGCACCAGCGACGTTGCTCGAACCCTCAATTCTGTGGCAGACCGTTGATTCGCGCTCGGTCCGGGCGAGCTACACGAACGGCGCCCACGCCATTTCCGCGGTCCTGTCATTCAACGATGCGGGGGATCTGGTTGATTTCGTCTCGGACGACCGGTATCGCTCGGAGCCCGACGGCAAGCCGCCGACTCGCATGCGCTGGTCCACACCGATCGGGCACTACCGCCGCTTCGGAGCGTCGCGTCTTGCATCGCGCGGCCAAGGTCTCTGGCACGACGCGGCGGGACAATATGCCTACATCGAGTTGACGATAGACGATGTCCATTACAACGTGAACCGCGCGCCGTAGCGGCGCGGTTGCGTGCGAAGGCGGCCAGGCTGTCAGGCTTTGGACAGACCGAACTTCTCGATGCGGTACCGCACCTGGTCGCGGTTGATCCCGAGGAGCTGAGCCGCCTGCGTCTGATTGCCCTTGGATCGCTCCAGGGCCTGGACCAGCAACTGCCGCTCCACCTCCTCGATGTTGACGCCCTCGGCCGGCAGCTTGAACTGGACGGGAGACGCCGCTCGTGTCAGGGTCGACAAGTCCGAGGCTTCGAGGCGATCGCCTTCGGCCAGCAGCATCGCTCGCTCGATGACGTTGCGCAGTTCGCGAACGTTGCCCGGCCAGCCGTGCTGCTCGAGCATCTGCGTCGCCGCGGGCGACAAGCCGCGCACCTTCTTGCGGAATTCGGTGTTGAACCGATCGATCAGGAAAGCGGCCAGCAGGGGCACGTCGCCCTGCCGGGCCCGCAGGGGCGGCAGCATGATCGGCATCACCTGCAGACGGTAGTAGAGGTCCTCACGGAACTTCCCCGCCTTCACTTCTTCTTCGAGGTCGCGGTTGGTCGCCGCGACGACCCGCACGTCCACGCGAATGTCGTTCAATCCGCCGACCCGTTTGAAGGCTTTCTCCTCCAGGAACCGCAACAGCTTGGACTGGAGCGGCAGGGTCATCTCACCGATTTCGTCCAGGAACAGCGTGCCGCCATCAGCGCTCTCGAACAGGCCGCGCTTCTGCTGGCGCGCATCGGTGAACGCGCCACGCTCGTGGCCGAACAGCTCGCTTTCGAGCAATTGCTCGGGGAGCGCCGAGCAGGTGATGTTCACGAACTGGCGGCCCATCCGGCTGCTGTTGAAGTGGATCGCCTTGGCGGCCAGATCCTTGCCGGTGCCGGTCTCGCCGGTCAGGAGCACCGTGGATGCGGGACTGGCCGCCACCTTGGCCATCAGCGCCTTGGCCGCCTTCATCGCCGCGGATTCGCCGATGACCGCGCTGAAGCCGAACTCCTTCCCCTGGCTGGTGCGCAAGGCGCGAACCTCGCGCCGCAGCTGGCTGGTCTCGAGCGCCTTCTCGACCTGCAGCAGCACTTCGTCGAGATTGAAGGGCTTGTTGACGTAGTGGTAGGCGCCGCGCTTCATGGCCTCGACGGCGGTCTCCACGCTGGAGAAGCCGGTCATCATGATGACCAACGTATCGGGCGAGCGCTCCTTGATTTGACGCAGGACCTCGAGCCCGTCGCCGTCCGGCAGCTTGAAGTCGAGCAACACGAGATCGATGTCCGGGAGGGGCTGTCGCAGCGCCTCACCAGCCGTTTCGGCCTCGGTCACGTCGTAGCCTTGCGCTTCGAGAGGCTCCTTGAGCGACCAGCGGATCAGCGACTCGTCATCGACGATCAAGATGTTGGCGTAATTCATGATTAGGATGGGTGGAAGGCTTCAATTCTACTGTGGGCAACCTTCGATTCGGCGACGTCGGCCGTGCTTGACCTCTATCGACGCCGGATAACCGGTACGAGCTTACGCACCACCTACACGTTCGGCGACTTCGCATACTCCGCCGGGGCTGGAGCAGATATCTTCCTTCGCCGGCACCTCGCGCTACGCCCCGACGTACGGCTGGCATTCGCCACCGACGGCGGCTCGACTCGCGCGGTCGGAACCTACGGCGTGCACCTCGCCTACCACTTCGAGGAGCATCCGGTCACCGTAAGCCGATGCCGTGGGTTCATCGGGAAGCGGGAGTCTCACCGGGCCCACCGGTGTTTCCCGCGAAGGGAATGCGGCGAAGTGATACCAACGGCCTGCACCGATCGGCAGGTCGCTGCAATCGAGGCAACCATCACGATTCAGGGAGGTCCAGCGAGAAAACCATGGTGACAGTTCCAACGGCCTATGGCGAAGCTACCGAACGACCACCAGCCCATTCTTCGACGCGCCGATGAACAGGGCCATGGCCGACGAACGATTCCGCAATCAGTATTGAATATCCAGCGCGTGGCCCGTCACGAACCGCCGGCGCGCATAGCAGACGACATGGGAACAACGTCGGTCCAAAGCGCCGGCACATGCCGTCGGATCCCCCACCCTCGCAGTGGCAGCACCCCATTGGTGGGAAGCGGAGCGCTTCCCGTGGACGTGCGTTCGCGACCGAATGCAGTCGCTGCCGCTGCCGCCGGGTGGCCACGAGATCGCGATCCACCTGGAGGGATTTCGCTCGGTGCGCCGGTCGCTGTACCTGCGGCCCGGCTCGCACTTGCACGTACGGGAAATGCTGCAGCCGCTGGGGGCCCGCCGAGCAGAACGAGCCGCCGCCGGTGGCACAACCATTACCGGCGCCGCCGGCGGGCACCTATACCGGGCCGCGTACCTCAAATCCGCGCCCGCCCGCCCGGGTGCCGCCGGCCACCCCGTCCGCGCGATCGTTCGGATCACTGGATTTGCGCATCGAGCCTCAGGACGCCAACGTGAACGCGATGCTGGCGGCGCTGCGCCGCGGAACCGCCGTTGGCCGCATGGTGCTCGACATAGGAGAAGCCTCGAATTCCGCGCACGACGGCGGACACCGCCGCCGCGTAGGATGACGGCCGTGTTCGCGAGAACGCCGTGATGCGGGCGCTCGATCGAAAACTGGTCCGCGACCTAAGGGCGAGGAAGGCGCAGGCCTTGGCCCATCGCGCTGGTCGTGGCGGTCGCGGCGATCGCGGTGTTCGGCGCTCGGGGTCGAGGAGCGGCGGGGCTCCGGCAGGGCGCTCGGATCACGGCCCGTCGGCCTCAGTAGTCCGGGACCTGGGTAAAAACCCACGTCCGTATTGGCGAGTTCGCACTGGATTGGGCCCTGGCGCGGGCGCCGCGGCCGGCATCGGCCGAATTGGGCCAGAAACGGCCGTGAGGCGAGTTGGCCCGCAAGCTGCACTCTCCGTTGCATGCCCATCGCCTCGTGGTCGAGCCAGTCCGGCTTTCCCGGCGACCTGTTGCGCCGGTTCCGCGTGGCCGAGGCAGCGGTGCTTCGGGATGCTCGTCGACAGCGCCTCCAATGGCATTACCGGGTCCGCCGCGGCAAGGTCCAGTTCGACCGCGACGTGCGGGAGGCGCAACGGCGGCTGCGGCAGAGTCTTCTGACGTTCCTGCGCACCTCCAGTCTGCCCAACGCCCTCACCGCGCCGCTAATCTACTCGCTCGTCCTGCCGCTCGCGCTTGCCGACCTGTGGATCACGCTGTACCAGTGGCTGTGTTTTCCTGTGTACGGGATCGCACGGGTCCGGCGGCGCGACTACTTCGTGATCGACCGCTACAAGCTGGGCTACCTGAACCCTATCGAAAAGATCAACTGCACGTTCTGCAGTTATGCGAATGGCATGATTGCCTACATCCGGGAGACCGCGGCTCGCACCGAACAATACTGGTGTCCCATCAAGCACGGGCGCCGCGTGCGCTGGCCGCACACCGCGTATCCGCTGTTCGCCGACTATGGAGACGCCACGGGCTACCATAGCCGCGGCGGCGCGTTGCGCGCGGCGCTCGAGGATCGTCACCGCCGCCGCAACCGCGTGGCCGGTTCGCGTACAGGGCCGCGATGACCGACCCCATGTCCGATGCGGTGTCGCTCGCCGACTTCAAGTGCGCCCTGGACCATGCGGCGATCGTGGCGACTACGGATGTCACCGGCCGGATCACCTACGCCAACGACAAGTTCTGCGAAATCTCGGGCTACTCACGAGATGAGCTGCTGGGGCAGGATCACCGCATCATCAACTCCGGCCACCACCCGAAGCGGGTCATCCGGGACCTCTGGGTGACGATTGCCAACGGTCGCGTCTGGCACGGCGAGTTGTGCAACCGCGCCAAGGATGGGCGCGTGTACTGGGTCGACACGACCATCGTCCCTTTCCTGGACGGCAACGGAAAGCCATACCAGTACATCGCCATCCGCTCGGACATCACCGCGCGCAAGGCCGCCGAGGCGCAATTGACCGACCAGGCGGCGCTGGCCCGCGTCGGGCAGATGGCGACGATGGTGGCGCATGAGGTGCGCAATCCGCTCGCGGGCATCAAGGCGGCGATGCAGGTACTGACGACCCGGCGCACGGGCCGCGATCCGGAGCTGGCGGTGATGCAGGACATCACGGCGCGCATCGACGCGCTGTCCGAACTGCTCGACGACCTGATGCTCTATGCACGGCCGCGGCCGCTCCAGGTCGCACGGTTACAGTTGCGGCGGCTGATCGAGGACGCGGTAGCCTCGCTGAAGCACGACCAGGCCCTGCGCGCCGTCGATGTGACGGTGGAGGGCGAGGACACCGTCGTGATGGCGGACGGCGAACTCGTCCGCGCGACGGTCCTCAACCTGCTGCTCAACGCCGCGCAGGCCATGACCGCCCAGGGCACGATCGCGATTCGCCTGTCGCGCAGGGCCACGAATGCGATCATCGAGATCCGGGACTGCGGTCCCGGCATCCCCGCCGATATTCGCGCCCAGGTGTTCGAGCCGTTCTTCACCACCAAAGCGCGCGGCGGCGGCCTGGGATTGCCCATCGCCAGGCGCACAGCCGAGCGGCATGGGGGCACGCTCACGCTGGAGTGCCCGCCGGAAAGCGGCACCGTGGCAACGCTGACGCTGCCCATGCACCCCGCGACCGCAGCTCGGTCGACGGAATCGCGAGTCCCATGACCGGCGATCGTCTGGCCGGTCTGCGTTCGTTCTTCAACCCCCGCAGTGTCGCCGTGATGGGCGCGGGACGCCACGGCGGCGTCGGCGCGGCGATCTTCGACAACCTGCGGCACAGCTTCCTCGGGCGCGTCTACGCCGTCAATCCGCGCGCGACCGAGATCGCCGGGCAGACGTGTCATGCGTCGGTGGCCGACATCGGCGCCGACGTGGATCTGGCGGTGATCGCGGTTCCAGCGCTCAACGTGGACGACGCCGTGGACGACTGCATCCGCAAGGGTGTGCGATCAATCCTGCTCATCACCGCGGGCTTCAGCGAAACGGGCGCAGCAGGGCGCGCGCACGAGGAGGGCCTGCGGCGGCGCGTCCGCGCCGCGGGCGTCCGCCTGGTCGGCCCCAACTGCCTTGGCACCGTCAACACCGACCCGGCGGTACGGTTGAACGCCAGTTTCGCGGAAGGCTTTCCGCCGGAGGGCCCGGTGGCATTCGCCAGTCAGAGCGGCGCCCTGGGGCTGGCGATGCTGCAGGCCGCCCGGCAGCTGAACATCGGCGTATCGAACTTTGCTTCGATCGGCAACAGCCTCGACGTGTCGGCGGCCGACCTCCTCGAGTGCTGGGAGTCGGACGAGCGGACCAGTGTCATCCTGCTCTACCTGGAAGGCATCGTCGAACCACGGCGGTTTCTGGATGTGGCGCGTCGCGTTGGCCGCCGGAAGCCCATCGTCGCGCTGAAGGCCGGACGTTCGCCGGGCGGCGCGCGAGCCGCGTCGTCGCACACCGGCGCGCTAGCCACCGGAGACGCCCTCGTCCAGGCGCTGCTCCGTGAGGCGGGCGTCATTCGCGCCGCCACGCTCGAGGAGCTGTTCGAGATCGGGGCTCTGCTGGCGCGCCAGCCGCTGCCGGCCGGCAATCGCGTCGCCGTCGTGACCAATGCCGGCGGTCCGGGGATCCTGGCAACGGACGCGTGCGAGGCGGCCGGGTTGACCATCGCGCCGCTGGCACCGTCGACGACAGAGGCGCTGCGCGTCTTCTTGCCGGCCAATGCCAACCTGGCCGATCCGGTGGACATGATCGCCACGGCGTCACCGGAGGACTACCGCCGTGCGATCCCGGCGCTGCTCGCCGATCCCGGCGTGGATGCGGTGGTGGCCATGTTCACGCCGCTGCGAATCATCAGCACCGAGGATGTGGCCCGCGCGGTGACGGAGGCCGGCCGCGATTCGCCGAAACCGCTCCTCGCCTCGTTCTTCGGCGTGCCGGAGGCGGCTACGCTCGTCGCGCCCGTGCCGTGCTACAGCTTCCCCGAGTCGCCGATCCGCGCGCTCGGCCTGGTGGCGGCCTATGCGGACTGGCGGGCGACGCCACTCGACGCGGGCACGGTGCCGCCCGACGTCGATACGGCCCTGATTCGCCGCTCGATTGCGGACCTGTCGTCCGCGCCTGGCGGCGACTGGGCCGGCCAGGAAGCCATCGGAACTCTGCTGGCAGCCGTAGGCATCCGGATGGTGTCCACGGCGCCGGTCGGCGACGAAGCGGCCGCCTGTCAGGCCGCGGCACGGTGCCGCTATCCCGTGGTCCTGAAGGGCACCGGCGCTCGACTGCTGCACAAGACCGAGACCCATGCGGTGTTCACGGCACTCCAAGACGAGGCCGCGATGCTCGCCGCGTTCCGTGAGCTGATCGTCCGGCCAGATGTGGAACACGTCGTCGTGCAGCCGATGATCACGGGCGGCGTGGAGATGTTTGCGGGCGTCAGCTTCGACGCGGCGTTCGGCCACCTGGTCGCCTGCGGTGCCGGCGGCACTACCGTGGAGTTGCTGCGCGACACTGCGCAACGGCTGGCGCCCCTGTCGCCGACGACCGTTCGGAGCATGCTCGAGGAGGTTCGCTCCGTGAGGCTGCTTCGAGGTTTCCGCGGTACCGCACCGCTCGACGAGGCAGGCTTCCGGGAGCTGGTCTTCCGTCTGTCGGCGTTGGTCGGCGTGGCGCCCGAGATTCGCGAGGTCGACCTCAATCCGGTAATCGTCACAAGAACCCAGACGTGGGTGGTGGACGCGCGGATCAGGGTGGCGAAGACGTCCTCCGCCCGGGAGCAGACCGTGACCGTCTAGGCTCCGGAGCGGCGAGCCTTGTACGCCGCCACCACGAGTTGCTCCATCTGGTGCACGTCGAACGGTTTCTCCACGACCTCGTAGGCGCCGAGCGCCTTGGCGTTCGCCGCGTCTTCTCGTGTCCCGTGCGCCGTCATCATCACGACGGCGGCCGTGGGCATGTCGCGTCGAATCGACGCGAGGAGCGAGAGGTCGCTGGAATCAGGCAACCGCAGATCGAGCAGCACGGCATCGAGCGGTTCGGCGGCCTCGGCGACGAGACGCCGTGCCGTACCGGCGTCGCCCGCCTCGACCACGAGGTGTCCCGCGGCGGTGAAGGCCTCGGCGACGGCCCACCGGAGCAGCGCTTCGTCCTCGACGATCAGAACCCGAAGCTGACCAATGGCCGTCGAAGAGTCCGTCTGAGGCATCATAGAGGCGCAAGTTCCTCTAGCATATTTTTGGCCAACTCTCGCTTGCCTTCTGCCGCCGGTATCGGCCAATGACTTTCGGTGACGGCATGCTCATCCGCCGTTAGATGGCAGAGCCATCCTGCAATTTTCCGCGGCACTGGCTCAATATTTCGGACGAGGGCTGCCCCCTGGGGGCGCCAGCCGGCCGCAATACCACGCCAGACGACGGGCACGAGACTTGCCTGGATGACCTCGAGCCGGAACACCGCACACTCGCGCACCGAGGGAGACAATGCCTGAGAAGAGACCCAGAGTCCCTGTTTCCGCACCAACCTTGGGAAAGACCATGCCACCGCCCCAGCGGTTCCTGGAGGACGTTGAATGCGCAGGGGATCCCGTAGCTGTCGGCGGGTCGTGGTCCCCGAAGATCGACGTGATCGAGCGCGGCAAGTACCTGCTTGCCAGGGTCGATCTCCCGGGCGTGAACGCAAAGGATGTCACCGTGTCGGTAACCGGGGACCGGCTGGTGGTCGCAGGTGAGCGCGGGCACGGGACCGAAACGCGCGACAGGTACTGGCGCAGCGAGCGCGACTACGGGTGCTTCCGCCGCGTCGTCCCGCTGCCGGCGGGCATCCAGCGTGAATCCGTACGGGCCACCTTCGAGGGAGGCGTCCTCGAAGTCAGCATGCCGTTGCCGGTGGCCGGGGCCGTGAAGGCGACCAGAGTGCCGATCGTCGAGGGCAACAAGGCGCATCGCGCAGCGTAGGTCACTGCGAAAAAAGTCGTGGCGTGCCGACCGACTCAGCATTAGAGTCGAGTTTGGCATGACCAAGGGGCGATGGGACTCCTCGTCCCCGTACGCCATCGCCGTCGGCGCGTTCGGCGTCTCTCTTGCTGGCGCCTACGCGTTCCGGGAGGTGGCTCCCGAATCGCTGCGGTATCTCCAGTTCGGCCCGGCCGTCGTGGTGGCCGCCTGGTCGGGCGGTTTCACGGCCGGTGCGCTGGTCACGGCCGCCGGTGCTTTGGCGGCCCACTACGTCCTCCGGGCATCGCAAGCCGACGACCTCGTCTCGCTGGCAGCCTTCGTCATCACCGGCCTGGCCATCGGGTGGGTGAGCGGGCGGCTGCACGCCGCCCGGGCCGAGTCGCGCGCGTCCGCCGACGTCGCCATCGCGCGTGCCGAACGGCTCGACGCCATTCTGAACATGACGGCCGACGGCATCATCGTCATCGACGCCAGCGGCCGGATCGAAGCGTTCAATCCTGCCGCGCAGCAGTTGTTCGGCTATCCCGAATCGGAGGTCCTGGGCCGGAACGTCAGCCTGCTGATGCCCTCCCCTCACCATGAGGAACATGACGGCTATCTCGAACGGTACCTAACGACGGGCGAAGCGCGGATCATCGGCGCGGGCCGCGAGGTGACGGCGCGGCGGCGGGACGGCAGCGTGTTTCCGATCCATCTGTCCGTGGGCGAAATGCGCATCGGCGGGGAGCGCAAGTTCACCGGCATGTTGCGAGACCTGACGAGACGCGTGCGCCTCGAGGACGAGCTGGGCGCCAGCGAGGCCCGTTGGCGTGCGGTGGTGGAATCGGCGGTCGACGGCATCATCGTGATCGACGCCCACGGCCGCGTGGAGATGTTCAACCCGGCGGCGGAGCGGCTGTTTGGCTACGCAGCTCACGAAGTGCTGGGGCAGAACGTCGACATGCTGATGCCGTCTCCGTATCGCGAGGAGCACGATTCCTATCTGTCGCGCTACCTCGCCACCGGTCGCGCCAAGATCATCGGCATCGGCCGTGAAGTGCAAGGGCGCCGCAAGGACGGCTCCGTCTTCCCGCTGCACCTGTCGGTCGGCCAGGTCACGATGCAGGGTGAGCGCCGTTTCACCGGCATCCTGCACGACCTGAGCAACCGCGTGCGCCTCGAGGAGCAGGTACGCGAGCAGGCGACCCTCGCCAAGTTGGGCGAGATGGCCGCCGTCATCGCCCACGAGGTCAAGAACCCGTTGGCGGGGATACGTGGCGCGATGCAGGTAATTGCCGGCCGGGTGCCCGCCGACGGCCCGATGCCCCAGATCCTCAAGGAGGTGATCGGCCGGATCGACGCGCTCGATCAGATGATCAAGGATCTCCTGCTCTTCGCCCGGCCGCCGAAGCCCAGGCGCACGCGGATCGACGTGATGCCGCTGGTGGCGGGCACAGCCGATCTGCTGGTGCAGGATCCCGCCATGAGCCAGTTGGACATCCGGGTCGACGGCACGGCGCCGCCGGTATCCGCCGATCCAGACATGCTGCGCATCGTCTTCCAGAATCTTCTGATCAACAGCGCGCACGCGACGCAGGGCAAGGGCCAGATCCGAGTGGCCGTCAGTGCCGCAGACTCGACCTGCCAGATAGCCTTCATCGACAACGGCCCCGGGATTCCGGCGGACATTCGCGAGAAGATCTTCACGCCGTTCTTCACCACCAAGTCCCGCGGGTCGGGCCTGGGCCTGCCGACGACCAAACGTCTCATCGAGGCGAACGACGGTCGAGTGGCCATCTCGTGCCCGCCCGGGGGTGGAACGACCGTGGTCATTGACCTGCCCCTCGCCTAGCAGCCCCGCGGATTTCTTCCAGACGAGATGGGTTCTCCCACCACGTGACGCGGCAGTCGCGAAGTCCCCGGCCTTTCGACCCGACGTCGTGTCAGGTGGCGATGTGGCACGCATTTCGCTCCGATCACTCCCCGTGGGCTCGCATCGTATTCACGGTGGGGGCGCTGGGCCGGAGCGCCCACTGATCAGGCGACACCTATGAGCAGCCGATCCACCAGGACCCGGCGGACTCTCGGGTGGATGGCCATCGGCCTCGGCACGGCCGCGGCAACATACGGCCTGATGGTGACGGCGGCATACCTTCGGTATGGACGGCCATCCCGGGCGGCGCGTGACGAAGGCGATCCCCTCCTCGATACCTTCATGCCGTCTTACGAGGTATCGGAGCGGCACCAGGTTCGTGTCCACGCTCCGGTCGATGTCACGTGGCGCGCGGCCACGGAAGCCAGACTGCAGGATTCGTTCATCGTCAGGGCCATCTTCAGGGCGCGCGAAATGGTGCTGGGCGCGGATCCCTCTGCAGCGGATCCGCGAAGTCTCCTGGCGGAAACGCTGGCCCTGGGTTGGCGCGTGCTGCACGAGACACCAGGTCGAGAAGTCGTGGTCGGTGCCGTGACACGCCCGTGGGAGGCCAATGTCACGTTCCGCGGCGTGACGCCCGCCGAATACCGGGCGTTCAACGAACCCGACTACGCGAAAATCGTGTGGGCGCTCCGCGTCGAGTCGATCGGGCCCGAGGAAACCATCTGCCGGACGGAAACACGGGTCGCCACCACCGATGCCGGCGCGCGAGCCCGCTTCCGGTGGTACTGGGCGCGCTTTTCGCCCGGCATCCTGCTGATCAGGACGATGCTGCTGCGGCAAATCAAGGCCGACGCCGAGCGCGCGGTGGCTCGTTCCTAACCATTGGCTTGCTCATCGACGTCACCGGTCCAACGTGATGCGCACCTTTCCCCGATAAGTGAGGCTGCGCGAGCCGAGGTCGAGATGCTCTAGGTAAGTGAGCTTGTCGTTGCCCTTCCGCAGCCGCAGATAGCGGCCTGGCTCGGTGGATGACGACAGCCAGGTCATCTCGCCTGCCGTGGTCAACGTCAACGGCGCGCCGCCCGCCCGCGTCCAGAACAGACGGCCGCCGTCGACGCGGATCGACAGCGTTTCCGTCGCGGCCTCTCACGGGCTGAGCGGGTGACGTGTCGCGCCGGCTTCCGTGACCTCGATCTTCACCGCCGGCGTACCCTCGAATCGGGTCGCCGGCGGAGGAATCAACGGCGCCGGCTCGCCCTGCGCACCGATGGCGACCGTCGCCAGCGTCGCCCACAGCGTCAGGCTCACGAAACCGACTCCCTTCGAGGCCCTGATGGTCATCAGCATCTCCTCCTCGGCGACCAACACGACTCAGCGGCTTCCACCATCGGCCGCGCCGTCGAGGGTGACATCGCGGGCAACGCCGTGGCGCTCGTGCAGAACCCGGAGCACCGCATCCCAATCGATGCTGGCGGTCAAGCCTTGTGCAGCGGCCAGTTCGCGCACCCGCGCCAGAGTCGCCGCCTCGACCTTGTAGGGATCGCGCTGTATTTCGAGGAACACGCGTCCGCCGCTCCGAGCCAGCAACGCCGTTTCGTAGATGAGGGCCACCTTCGCACCGACGTCCACACGCGGGAACAACCAGGCGATGTCGTCAGGGTGCATGCGAATACAGCCGTGCGACGCGAATTGATAGATGCTCGCCGGCGCGTTGGTCCCGTGGATGCCAATGCCCCCCGCGTCGAGTCCAAGCCAGAAGGCGCCCAGAGGATTGTCGGGGCCGGGCGGGACGTGGGCCGGCTGCGATCGCCCGGCGCGGCGCGCCTCGGCGAGGATGGACGCTGGAACGTCCCAGGTGGGGTCTTGTTCGCGAGTGGCGACGCGAAAAGCGCCGGTAGGCGTGGGCCAGCTCGCACGCCCCAGCGCGACTGGCAGTCCAGCGACGGCGCCGTCTCGAAAGAACAACATGCGCTGGGGAATGTTGATGACAACCGTCGCATCGGGAAAGCCGCCGGGAACGACGTGGCGGTTGTCGACGCGAAGCGTCCGACCCAGGCGCAAGGCGGTCGTGGCGCTCATGTCGTTGTCGGAAGCCAGAGTGCGGACTTCGACGCCATACCGCGCGGCGAGGGCCACAAGCGTGTCCCCGGCCACGACCACGTGCGACGACACCCGTCCGGTCAACGAATCGCCGCCGGTCTCCTGCGCGAGCGCGCAGGGAGCCACGGCCAAGCTCGTTGCCAGAACGAATGTCAGGTTCTTCATGGCGGAATTCCCGCTACGGGGACTGGCGTGCCCGTCAGCAGGCCGGCGATCAATACCAGGGCCAGCGACAGCAGCCACCCGACGACACAGACGGCGATCGTACGCGCCGTGCTGGTGTAATCCAGCGCCTGGCGCACGGCCATGACCATCGTGGCCAGCATCCACAAGGGCACGGTGGCGAAGAGCGGTATCGTCAGGCCGGGCTGCCTCGACGTCTTCATACGCGGCCGGCTCCAGCACCAGCGCACCCATCAGGCGGCGGAGGTAGGAAGAACTCACATCCCCTCCATCGCCGGCGCGCGCTCTGTCTTCGGATCGGGCAGGTCGGTCATGGTGGCTTCCGTCAGCAGCAGAGTGCCGGCGACGGACGTCGCGTTCTCGAGGGCCAGACGCACCACCTTCGTCGGGTCGATGATGCCCGCTTCCATGAGGTCGACATATCGTCCGGTCGCGGCGTCGAACCCCAGGTTGCCGGTTCCACCCCGCATCCGGTCGACGACCACGCCGTCGTCCGCCCCGGAGTTCTCGGCGATCTGCCGGGCCGGGGCTTCGAGCGCGCGGCGCAGGATCAGCAGCCCCGATCGCTCGTCGCCCTGCGTCTTGTCCAGCTCGGCCTCGATGGCCGGAATGGCCCGCAGCAGGGCCAGACCTGCACCCGGCACGATGCCTTCGCTGATGGCCGCGCGAGTGGCGTGAATGGCGTCGTCGAACGCCTCGTGACGGCTCTTCATCTCCGCCTCCGAGGGCGCGCCCACCCGCAGGACGGCCACGCCGCCGGACAGCTTCGCGAGACGTTCTTCCAGCTTCTCCTTGTCGTAGTCGGAGGTCGATGCGGCGATCTGCGTGCGGATCTCCTGGCACCGGCCTTCGATGGCGCTGCGCTGCCCGGCGCCTCCGATGATCGTCGTGTGCTCGTGATCGACCACGACCCGCTCGGCCCTGCCCAGAGCCTCGAGGGTGACGTTCTCGAGCCGCACCCCCAGTTCCGGCGCGACCACCCGGCCACCCGTCAAGATGGCGATATCGTCGAGCATCGCCTTGCGGCGATCGCCGAAGCCGGGGGACTTCACGGCGACGTTGGCCAGCACCCCGCGCAACCGGTTCACTACCAGCGTCGCCAGGGCCTCGCCGTCCACGTCGTCGGCCACGATGAGCAGCGACGCTCCCTGCTTGGCCACCTGCTCCAGCAGCGGCAGCAGATCCTTCAACGAGGAGATCTTCTCCTGGTGAAGCAGGATGAAGGGCCGGTCGAGCACAGCCTCGAGCTTCTCGGGGTTCGTCACGAAGTACGGCGACAGATAGCCTCGGTCGAATTGGAGCCCCTCGACCACGTCCATGGTCGTCTCGGTCCCCTTGGCCTCCTCAACGGTCACCGCGCCCTCGGACCCGACCTTGTCGATCGCCCGCGCGACCAGCTCGCCGATGGACGCATCGTTGTGGGCCGACACGGTGGCCACCTGTTCTTTCTCTTTGTGGCTCGCCACGTCGCGTGACAGCGACCGCAGGGCGTCCACCGCCACCTTGACGCCCCGCTCGAGACCGCGCTTCAGGTCGATCGCGCTGGCGCCGGCCGCGATGTTGCGCATGCCCTCGGCGACGATGGCCTGGGCCAGGATGGTGGCGGTCGTGGTCCCGTCGCCGACCGCGTCTCCGGTGCGCTCGGCGGCATCGCGCAACATCTGGGCGCCCAGGTTCTCGTCCGGGTCCTTGAGCGAGAATTCCTTCGCGATGGTCACCCCGTCGTTGCAGACGATGGGCTTGCCCCAGCGCTTCTCGATCAAGACCGACCGGGACTTCGGCCCCAGGGTCACGCGAACCGCATCGGCAATCGCCGTGGCGCCGCGCAACACCTTCGCCCGCGCCTCGGCGCGAAACAGCACTTGTTTGTGGGTCATGGCTTCACTCGGCGCGGCGCAGGCGCGCCGCGTCCTCCACACGCCGTCTGGCGATATCGAACGCGTCGTTGATGGCGGCGATCGCGTCTCGGTGATCACCGCCCGTGGAGTCCGCCTCATAAAAGGCGGCAACGTGCGGCGCAAGGGACGCTTCGTGGCTGACGGTCACGTCACTGCCTGGCACCAATATGTGGATGTGAATGCTGAAGGGGCGGTTGTGCTTCTGGTGACGGTGGGGAAACTCCAGCGCCACGCGGCACCCGGAGACCTGGGGGTCGAACTTTTCGAGCCAGCGGGCCCGTGACCTGACCGCGTCAGACAGGGCCTGATGGGCGGACATGTTGCGAAACGTAATCTGAGGTTCGCTCATGACCCGTGAGAAGGCAATTCATGTACCGCGTCCGCGAACGGCCGTTCGAGGCCTTCGACCGTGCCCGTTGCTTCCTCCTGCGCCTGAATTTCGCACCGGCGCGAAATAGTTCGCGCTTCCTCGCGTCCGCGGCGGGGCGGCGGCGCTGATGTGCCCCTATTCGTCGGTTTCAGGTGGCACGACCTGTGCTCGGGTCACGGCCGTGACACGCATTCTTTGCCCCATCGACCTCTCCGACATCTCCACACACGTCGTCGACCACGCTTCGGCGCTGGCACGGTGGTACGGCGCACGCCTGGTGCTTTTTCACGTCGTGGCCGACAGGCCCGCGATGGGCATCCCACCGCTACCGATCGGGGATCTCCAGCGCAACGAATTGATGGCGGCCATGCAGAAGGCGGCCGCAAACGTGCCGGCCCTGATTCCCACCGACTTCTTGATTCGCCAGGCCCCGGACGCGGACGCGGCGATTCTCGATCAGGTCGCAGAACGGGCCGCCGATCTCCTCGTCCTGGGAACGCACGGGCGGTCGGGATTCAAACGGCTCGTGTTGGGATCCGTTGCCGAACGGCTCCTTCGCAAGAGTCCCTGCCCGACGTTGATCGTGCCGCCCCGAGCGCCCGATATCCCCGCAGCGACACCGGTTCAGTTCCGGCAGATCGTGTGTGCGATTGATTTCTCGGAGCCATCGCGCCTGGCTGCCGCCCAAGCAATTCTTCTGACCCGTCAGACGGGGGCCCACTTGACGCTGCTTCACGTCATCGGCACACCTCCGGAGTTGGACGCGGACACGACGGCCAGTGATTTCAATGTCGATCACGTGCGGGCGGCCGCGGAAGCACAAGCTTTGCGATGCCTGCGCGAGCTCGTTCCGCGAGACGTGCACATGACCGGCACGATCGGGACGGCAGTCGAGGAGGGTGAACCGTATCGATGGATCCTGCAAAGAGCGACGGACGTTCACGCCGACCTGATCGTGATGGGTGTCCGTGGTCGCAACGCCACCGACCTGACTGTGTTCGGATCGACGGCGAATCATGTGGTCCGCGAAGCGACCTGTCCCGTTCTGATCGTCCGAAACGGCTAATCCGTCGGCAATCGCGCCGCAACTGCGCGGGCCGAGGACACGGACAGACAAGGAAGGAAGGACTATGGCGCATTTGCGCGTATCGTCAGCCATCGGAGCCATAACGATCGGAGCAATGAGCCTTGTCGCCCAGGGGCAGCCGGCGCGAGCCTCCGGTGGGGACGGGCCGACCATGAAGAGCGAGATGCGGTCAAAACTGACCGACGCCCAACTCCTGTTGGCCGCCGTCGTGACACGAGATTTCAAGACCATCGATCAAGTGGCCGCGCGGCTCAGCCGCATCAGCGAGATGGAGGTTGGGTCGTGGCAGGCACAGCCAGCGCCGCCTCAATACCGACAGCAGGCTGTGGAATTCCTCGGCGCCGTCCAGGACCTGCGCCAGGCCGCCCAGGCGCGAGACATCGCCAAGGCGGGTGCTGCCTACACGAAGCTGACCTCTAGCTGCGTCACCTGTCACCGCTACGGCCGGGACGTCGGCGCGGCACCGCGCTGACGCTCCAACCGCGGTGAATGTGACACACCGCCCGGCGCTCTTCGCGTCGTCGCGAATGGCGTCGGGGTTGCGCTCAGAGAGATCTCCCGTTTGGAATCGCGGATTCCGGCGGGAACGGCTTCATGAAAGGCGAGAGCACGTTGAGTCGAGGGCACGGACGGTCTCCGGACAGCGGTTGCTACAAGGATGCCGTGGCCAGGTGTCGCGCCGAGGCGTCGCCGACGCCGGAGAAACGCGACCGAATGTCGGCCGCACGGGCCAGCGCCGCTTGTATGTGCGGCACGATGTTCTGCTCGCCCAGGTGTGCCACGAACTCGGCCTGGTGGAGAAGGGCGGCAGGCTGTTCCCGCGCACCGCACAGGATCAGCGTGCGCCCGGATCTCCGCAGTCGGTCGCTGAGGGCCTCGAGCGCGTGCAGGCCCGTCGCATCGATTGCGGGCATGTGTCGCAGACGGAGGATCACGATGAGACTGAACGCGGACAGGTCCGCGGTCACCTCGGCGAGCTTGTCCGTCATGCCGAACAGGAATGGCCCGTGGATGCGCAGAATCGTGACGTAGTCCGGCACGTGCTTGTCCTGCAGCGCGTGTACCCGGCCGTGTTCGATGTCCTCGACCGACAGCGTGGACACGACGGTCGTACCGGTAACACGATGGATATAAAGGAGTGCCGCCAGCGCCATCCCCACTTCCACCGCCACTGTCAGGTCGGCCATCACCGTCAACGCGAACGTGATCAGCCACACTGACGTGTCGGCCCAGTCCAGACGCCAGATCCCAGGGATTTCCCGCCATTCACCCATGTTGTAGGCCACGACGAAGAGCACCGCCGCCAGCGTGGCCAGCGGCACGTAGACCGCGAGCGGCGCCAGCAGCAGAATGATCGCGAGCAGCGTCAGCGCATGGACGAGGCCGGCTACGGGCGAACGCGCACCTGAGCGGAAGTTGGTGGCCGTGCGAGCGATGGCGCCGGTCACCGGGATGCCGCCCACAAGCGGTGACACAAGGTTGGCCACGCCCTGGGCCATCAGCTCGGCGCTCGAGTTGTGGCGGTCGCCGGTCATCGAATCGGCCACCACCGCCGATAGAAGGCTTTCCACCGCCGCGAGGAGCGCCACGGTCACAGCGGCTGGTAGAAGCGGCCCGATCAGCTCGACGCGAAACTCCGGGACCCTGAAGATTGGGAGACCGCTCGGGATGCCCCCGAACTTCGACCCGATGGTTTCCACCGGCAACTGAAACGCCGCGACGGCGAGGGTACCGAGGACGAGAGCCACGATGGATCCGGGAATTCGTGGCACCCAACGTGGAACCAGCAGCACCAGGGCCAGCGAACCCACGGCCAGTGCCAGCGCCGCGGGGTTCCACGTGGGCAGCCCGTGGAAGAGCGCGGTCGTGCGCTCGAAGAACTCGCTCGGCGGTTCCGCGACGCGCAGCCCGAAGAAGTCCTTGATCTGCGTCGAGGCAATGAGGAGAGCGATCCCATTGGTGAAACCGATCACCACGGGACGGGGAATGAACTTGACCGCTTGTCCGAGCCCCGTCACGGCGAGGAAGACGAGGATGACGCCGGCCATCATCGTCACCATCAGGAGGCCCGAGACGCCATGGGCCGCGATGATGCCGGCCACGATCACGACGAATGCGCCGGTGGGTCCCCCGATCTGGATGCGGGAGCCGCCGAGCAGCGACACGAGGAATCCGCCGACGATGGCCGTGTAGATGCCGGCCTGCGGAGTCACGCCCGAGGCGATGCCGAACGCCATTGCCAACGGAAGCGCCACGACGCCAACGGTCACACCGGCGATGAAGTCGGAGACAAGCGCGTGGCGGTCGTAGAACGCCAGCTCGTCCACGAGCTTCGGGCGCCAGCGGGCCCAGGCAATACGCATCGGCTCGCTCATACTGCTCGGCCCTCCGAGTGGTTCATCTCATCGAGCATCGCGGCCGTCTGGCGGAGGTGGGCGTTGAAGTAGTGCTTGAGGAGGTCGAGCACCTGGATCAGCACCGGATCGCGGAGGGTGTAGTACACCTGATTTCCGGCCTTGCGACCCACCACAACTTGTCTGGCGCGCAGAATAGCGAGGTGCTGGGAGAGGTTGGCCTGTTCGACATTCAGGTTCACGAGCAGCGCGCCCGCGCTCGCTTCTCCGTCGCGCAGGGCCTCGACAATTGCAATCCGGGTGGGGTGCGCCAGCGCTTGGAATACCTGGGCTTTGAAGAGCCGTAAAGGCGTATTCATGGCTTACATGATATTCGAGTATTCGAATATATTAGATAACACGCTCCACTCTTTCCTTCTTGGCAGAATGGGAACCAAGACATGAAGGCGGTACTGCAGGTCAAGGTCAAGCCGCTATCGCGCGTCTCGCGCCTGCGTCAAGATGCGCGGGGCGTGTGGCTCGCGGAGGTCCAGGCGCCACCCGTTGATGGCAAGGCCAATGAAGAAGTGATTCGCCTAGTTGCGGAGCATTTTGACTGTCGGCGGGACGCCGTCGCGATAGCCGCCGGCGAATCAGGACGCAAGAAGCTGATTCGGGTCGTGACGGAATGAAACTGGTTTCGTTTGCCAATTGAGCCACCCTCACCTGAAGGTGAGGGATTCCGTGCGCGGCGTCGGCTGAAGCCGACGACCGCGGCGCGAACATGAGGCACCAGGAAGAGTCCGGCCCTTCGGGCCTCCTGAAGGTTCACCTGAAGGTGAGGAGGTTCACCCATCCCCGAGAGTGACCCTAAGTCCTTTACCTTGAATGGTGAGCCGGGGGGGGAATCGCTCTTGTTTGGCGAGCCCGAAGGGCGACGCCAACTTGACTGAAGCCGACCTGGCTCAACCAACCCGAGCAACGTGAGGGTTGGTGAGCCGGGGGGGAATCGCTCATGTTTGGCGAGCCCGAAGGGCGACGCCAACTTGACTGAAGCCGACCTGGCTCAACCAACCCGAGCAACGTGAGGGTTGGTGAGCCGGGGGGGAATCGAACCCCCAACCCGCAGATTAAGAGTTCACGGCCGGGCGTCCACCGATGTCCGGCCGTGTCGTTTCCCTCAGCAAATCCCGCCAGTCGTGTCCACTGAATCTGCCCCTGCCCCCCCTAATCCACCGGTTAGGGTTTCACTTTGGGTTTCAGGTTACTGATCGGCTGCCAGTGTCTAGGATCGTTGCTCAACTTTCCGTCTTGCTTCAACGTTCCCCAGCTAACATGGCCGACGCGCTCCCGTTCTCCCATCTGCGAGTCGCTGGCAGCGGTTCCCTCAACGTCTGTGAACTATTCAACCTTGGTCGCGTGAACGTCATCTGTGGCCGCAACAACAGCGGCAAGTCGACGCTCCTGGCCGGGATCGTTAACCCGACAATGCGGCAGTGTGGAGTGGTCTTTGGAGAGGAACACATCGACGATCTAACCCGCGACCTTTATCAGACTGGTCCTTGGCGCAAAACAGATCCACCCGGAAATAGTAAAGAATGGCCGATTCTTCGAGGTCTCGTGGCCGAAGCTGTGGGCAAACCTAAACCGTGGTTCATCGGTGAGCTGATGATGAACTTGCGCGAACAGATCGCAGCACTTGATAGGGAAAGCGGGCTGCAGCATCTAGCGCTCGATATACGGATCGTCGAAACCGAGTTTAAAGATTGGACACACATAGAGGCACCGTCCGCGCTGGTATCCCGCCCATAAGGCCCCTATGGCAACGGGGACGCCGGTGACGAACGTCCGTTGGCCTGACTTGATCCACTCTCAGTTCGCGCCTGACCTTGGGACAGCCGGCGAGGTAGGGGCGGCCTGGAAAATGGCCGCTCTCGCGAAGGCTGGTTTCTGAGATTGGCCCCATGGCACGTGAGTGGGCTATCGTCGCCGCTTTGGCCCTGGTTGGCCTATTTGTCTTGCTGAACTCTCGATTCGCCGCTGGAGACTTGTTCAAAGGAAGCGGCTGTCGAAGCGGCAGCGGCAGAAGATTCAGAAGAAAACCATGCCTCCCGATTCGAGTGCTCCAGGGCTTGAAGCAGACCAGCGACGATTTGATCGTCGGTTGACATCCGGTGGGCCGCGCCATTCTACCGATTCGGCACGTCATCCCGATGGCAAGATCCTCACCGCGACTCAGAGCGGGACGAACGCCCAAGGCCAGGCCATGAAGAACTCGCTCGTCTTCGAGAAGCAATAGCCTTCGATTGACGGCGGCCAACGAGTCCATGCGAGCCCGGTGAACGGTGCGCGTTGACCCGGCCCCTGGCGAGTAGTCCTGTTGCGCTCGTCGAGCGCCTCAAAAAACCGATCGCGCCGTGACGCTGACGTGTACACCCCAGACGAAAAAGCGCCGCCGCTATCACGAGCTCGTGCGCTGCTTCATCGATGCCGATCCGGCGACCGCGCCGGAGACGCCGAGCGAGGCGACTAACGGCGATCCTGCATTTTGAAAAGATGTTCGCTCGAATATGTTCGTGGAGTGAAAGAAGGTCGGCCCACGACGTCAGTGGATGGACCCAAACCATTTCACAGCAAGTAGTTAGCGAAGCTGGCCGGAAACGTCAACAAAATGGCCACCTCGGTTATGCAATCACGCGAGGAGCCAGCTCAGAATTGCGTGCATTGAAACCCGTTGACTGAAGCATGGCGATAGAGAGGGAATCGTGCAGCGGCAACCAAAAGGAGACAGTTCGATGAAACGCAGCATGACGGCTGTCAGCGTGGCACTGGTACTGGCGGGCGTCGGCGCGGCGGCGCAGGAGTCGGCTCCGTTCGGGATTCCGATGGGTGCCCAGAAGGCGTCGTTGAAGATCGCCAGCGAGCTGCCAGGCTCGCTGGCGAGATTGGCCAGCGTTCCGCGGCCACACCCCGACATGGAAGAGTACATCGTGGAGGTCACGCCATCGACCGGCGTGTGCTGGGTCAAGGCTGTGGGCAAGAACGTGTCAACCAGCGTGTACGGCGAAGGCGCGCAGAACCTCTTCACAGACCTAAAGTCGCAGCTCGATGGCGTTTACGGTCCGGCGAAGGTTACTGACCGAGCCAAGCCCGGCAGCATCTGGGATGAGCCAAAGGACTGGATGATGGGCCTGCTGAAGAAAGAACGCACGTTGATCGCCATTTGGGGCTCGACGGAAGGGCGCCCACTGACCTCAAACGTGCAGTACGTCGGTTTGGTCATCACCGCCCTGTCGCGCGACACGGTCTTCGCGAGCGTAGAGTACTACGGCACCACCTACGAGAAGTGCGAGCTCGAAGCCAAGACCCTCAAGGCGAACGCCTTCAAGTAGACCTTCTCGTGATGGAAACGTGATCGCGCTGACCCACCGAGGGGCGGATTTGGGCGGACTCGGCGGACGGTGAGGACGAAAGTGCTAGAAAATTGTGCACTTGCGTCCGCCTACGTCCTGGTGCCGACGATTCGTCACTGTCGGCAACTGGACACCGGCGGACGGCACGGATGATTTCCTTAGGGATTCTCTCCATCTCCGTCCGCAGAATCCGCCCGAGTCCATCCGCTTGGGTGTCACACCGTGAGCTGTTCGTCACCATATCCAGGCAGCTTGGTGGTTTCATCCGCGTGCGCAGAGGCAAGTTGCCGTTGGTCTGTACCCCGAGCGGTGCTTAGGTCCGCCTTTCGGAGTCTTGCCCCTTCTAGGGCAACACTCACGAGGCTCGTCCGGGCGAGGCTAGCACCAGACAAGTCAGCCGAGCTCAGATTGGAGTCGTCAAAGATGACATCGTCCAGAATCGCGCAGTGAAATCGCGCCGACTGAAGTTGGACGCGCTTCAGCGTGGCGAATTGACAGTTGGCGCGATCAAGTAACGCCGCTCTCCAATTGCCGTAGTTCGCAAAAGTTTTTCTCAAGTCAGCCCTTTTCAAGTGCGCCTGAGTCGCACTGAGTCCTCCCATTTGCGCCTCTACCCACACTGTGAAGTTCGCGTTTGCGTTGGATATGTTCAGGCCCCTTGCATCGGCTCTGACAAAGTTCGCCCCTCGCAGGTCTGCGTCGTGCATGTCAGCGCCGTACAGTCTGGCCCCGGCAAACATGGCCCCCTTAGCAACGCAGCGAGTGAACCGGCCGCGCGATAGGTCGTACCCGGCTAGTTGCAATCCGGAAAAATCGATTCGATGATGCCCCTGCTCGCGGTGTGCCCATGGCCGGCGGCCCATGACAGTCAAAGCGGTCTGCACGTCATCCTGGAAGAGTTTCTGTTCTAGAGTTCTGCCGCGAACGAAACGATTCAGAATCTCTGTAACCGTCCATGACATCTGCGGAGTCTCCATTGCGAAGCGCTCAAGCGTATAGATGGCGCCGGATCGAACCGCAATGTCCAAGTGTCCAAGTTTCTCGACTGCGTTGGCGAAACGCTCTGTGGCATGGCGTTCTCGCTCAATGCGATTCGTCTCTTCTGTGGCGAGCATGCGCTGCCACGCAAAGTACAGGCCGCCAATCACCACTACGCCACCCCAGAACTGGAGCACCGTGCGGCTCACCTCGTTGACGTAGAGGGGGAGTTCTCTATCTGGAAGGCGAGATCTAAATATGAAACCTTGGCATGCCGGAATGACGACGATTGAAGTGAGGGCGATTGCTCCGATCGCCGTGGCTAACCCGACTTTCCAAGCGGGCTCGTAAGTCCATTCGATCACCACAGGTTTTCCGTCCCGCGCAATCTGTGTGCGGGATGGACGTCCACGAAGCCACGCGGAAGCTCGCAGGCGAATCGGGGCAGGTAGCGTCCGCCGAGCCATGGATCTAAGCCAGGTCCACGCTTTCATTCGCCCTCGAGCGGTACCGGCGAACGCCACCAGTAACCCAACGAGGATCACGGTTAGCACGGCGAGCACGGCCCACGTGCCGTCGGTGTTTAGTGAATGGTGATGAACTGGCGTGTTCTGGATCGCAACGGACGCGAAGCTATCGCTCTCGGATTGCATTGGCGACGATTCTAACTCTGCCGTTGCGAACGTTAGGTACACCTAGGATGGCTGAGCTTACACTAAAGTGGGGGTGGTAAGCGGCGCACCGCTCACAACCAGCACGGCGGCAGGAGGGCAGGAGTTGGGAGGCTCACGATGCAAACGGCAGAAGCGACCACGACTCGAGGCGCAAGGGCACTCAGCGACCTCATCGTACGACTGATCTGGATGGTGGCCTTCGTGGTCATGGCATTCGGCACGTACTCAGGCTATGAGTCGATCTACTTGGCGGATAGCGCCCCTCAACAAGCGGCTGCTGGCGCCATGGCATGCTTCCACGTCATCTCACCCTACGTACTGGCGCGCGGGCTCGAGTCGCTTCTGCGATAGCCCAAACGGTCCAATGGCGACTCTATGAAAACGTTGATCTCTGTCATCCTGCTCTCTGCCTCGCTCGCCTCCGTCGCCGCTCAGGTTTCTGGCAGCACGCGAACGTGCGGTCCTGTCAACGGCAAGACAGCACAAGACCGCGACAACGCCATTCGCTTCTGTGCCGCATCGGTTCCGAAGGACTTGCAAGTCCAGGGGGTCATGGCTATGGAATCGATCCTCTGGGTTAAGGTATCCCGTCCTCTCGCCAACCTCATGCGCGCAGACCGGCTTAGCGCAGAGCAAGTCGTCAAGAACTGGATGGGCGCGTGGAAGTCGATTAGTGGATCGAAGGCCGTAACGGTATATGTCGAGTGGCAGGACGTGAAGATCGCTGAAGGCTCCACCACGTTGCTGCGAGGGGACGTAGTAACAATCCCGTAGTCAGCGCTATCCGGCCGGTGCTGCGAACTCGCCGTCTTTCAGCAGCCGCGTCTTCAGCCGCTCGGCAAACACCCATGGCCGGCGGGAGCGTCGGCTCCCACCGGGTTCGACCAGGCGACTCGCGCTCGTTCGCGTACTCGGCGCGCACTCACCGCCTCGCCATCACACCTCCCGCTCCACGAAGCCGGCCCGCGTCAACGCGGCCGTTTTCCAGGTCGCTGCGAGGTCGCCGGCCGTCTCAAGGTCTCGCGCGAACTGCGACCGAATCAGGTCGTCGCCGCCGTAGTCGCAGCGCACCTCCAGGCCGGCTGCGGTGCGATACAACGCACAGGTCAACGTTTTGCCCGACGGGCTGGTCATGCGCCAGTAGACCATGCGCAGGTCCAGTTGGGGGGCGGCTGTGTGCCGCCCCCCCTTGTGTGTCCAGAGCGCCCACGTCACGAGACATCACCACTGAGAATGCGACGGACGGCGGCCTCCGTCATCTGGAGACGCGCGGCAGCGTTATCCTTGAGCCCGGTTTCCTCACGCGCTTCGTCATCCGTGGGTGCGGGCACTGTGAGTACTAGGTCTGGAAGACAGGACAGCCAATACAGGTGCCCCGCGGCGTCTGACGCCGTCTTCCGGATCGCGTTCAAGATTGCTTCGCGGGCGATGTTGTCCCGCACATCGTCTTTTTCACTGTCGATCGCCGAAACACACGAGCCCATCAACACAACGGCTCGTTGCAGCTCCTCGATCCGGCCCTTGATCGTCAACCTGTCGGCGCTCATCGCACCGCCTCCTGGCTGTTCAGCCCTTGCATGAGCGTCCAGGCCGTCGCCAATCCGATCCGGAACGCCGCGTCGGCGACCACAAGTTCGGGCTGTCCCTTCTCGCCCTCATCCAACTTGAAGCCAAACATCGGGTCGATATACTCCTGGACCAGCCCGGAGACCTCCCGTTCCGGAAGGCTATGCAGACGCTTGATCAATCGCTTCGCGATTGGGAATGCTCGCCTTGCGTCAGACTGCGACACGAGCTGTGTCGTGTACGGGTCCCGCACCATTGAGAACAGCAGCATCAGCCCCAGTGGAGCCTCAGCACGCTTCGCTGTCTTCGTGCTGCGTGTGGTCGTGGTTTTGCTTCGGCGTGTGGTCTTAGTCTTGGTCATCTCGGCCTCCTGGACGGAAGCCGGTAATCGGCGAGAGCTACCGGCTACAATGACGGCAGCTCGCCTGCGTCACCGGCCCAATCGGTGATTGCTAAGCGCGTCAGCGCGGGGTGTCCGAGTTAGCCGCTCGGCCCCTGCGCGTCTACAACTGCTGCAGACAGGGCCATCTTAGCCCACATGGCCGAAAACCCGTCAAGTCCGGACCCACGGAAAGGACCGCGGGATGGCCGATACCCCACCGATGGGGTCCTCTGCTTCAATGATTGACCGGGGATGGGCCACAACATAGGCTGCGATCACCTTTCTGAGCCACCCGCGCGTCGCGGCTGCTCTCACCAAGGCGTCTGCCGACCGGTGAGAGGACAGCGCGATGCGATACCTAGGCTGGACGTCCATCCCCCATACCATCCAAAGACACCGAACTACAACGCCGATGGGATCGGGCGTCATCGCTGATGGAATGGCACGTACTGGCAGTCGCCGAAGGCCAGGCCCTTGCAGACGGCGCTGAGCATCGCGCCGTGCGGTTGTCTGGCCTCAGATGTGAACTCACCGTGAAGCTCGCCGCTGGCCGGTCACGTTGATCATCAACGAGATGCCCATTCAACCTTGTCCCGTGTGTCATCAGCAGACCCCGCGCCATCTGCACGAGACCAGCAAGCAGGCACACGTCAACTACTACGCCTGTCCAGAGTGCGGACATATCTGGACGATTCACAAACAGGACCCGTCCAGGGTGACCCACGTCACGCCCCTGCCAGAGGACGAAGCTAAGAAACCCGCCTAGGCCCTGCGCCCAAGGCAGGTGCGCTACCAGGCTTACTGAGCGGTGTCACGGCCAACTAGCGCCCACCAGTGCGTGATCGCCGTCTGTACCCGAGCGCGCTGCGCGTCCACGGTTTGAAGCTGTGCTTCGTACTCTCGCACCGTCGCCGGGTCGAGCGTGCGCCCCTCGTGGCTCGCATCGATGAACTGCCGCACCACGGTTGTCAATCGGTCTGATAATTCGAGCGAGTGTTCAAGCGCTTGCAAGAGACCAGCAAAGTCTCGGTCGTCGTGTGACACAGACATGTTCCCGAATGCGCTGAGGACCTAGAGCTCTACTTTCCGTCGACCTTATCGCATGGGAACGCGGCCCTGAGGGCTGTGTACTCAAGTGTGCGAGCCTTTATCGTCTGGTCGCTCTGGCGCCTTTCGATGTAGTCAGCGATGGTTGTGGCCACCTGGCCTGACCGTATCCCGGGTGGAAGGCAGAAACCGACGTCTGCCGCCACACCCAACGGCAATTCGCGGTAGGTCGTGTTCAGGTCGACAAGGCCGCCTACCCACGCCAGACACATGGACGACTCGAGGATTGCCTCAAGGCCCTTCGGTCCCGTGCCCCGAGCGGCCGCTCCGCATCGTGTAAGCCATTCGCGGCCGGTCTCCGCGCCGCCCGGCATTAGTGATTGGGCTTGCGCGTTGGTTGAGCCGACCAGCATTAGGGTGAGCGCGAGTCGCCCAATAGGGGTCAACGCCGCTAAAGATTCTCCCGTCATAGATTCCCCATCAATCCGGATCGGAACTCAGCGGGCCAAGGCTTAGGCAGCGCTGTCTTTCGGCGGAATGACTAGGCCGAGGAGTCGAGCCGCCTTCAGGTCGAACTTGGCAAGCGCGTCCTTCGCGGAGAAATACAAAACAACTGAGGCCGCGAGCAGGAGCGCAAACCGGAGACCGACGTGGATCCACTGTGGCCGTGGCTGAGCCATCGCGAACCAGCTCACGAACAAAAGCTGGAGCGCGATGAGGCTGTTGGCATAGAACAAGAAATACATGTAGTGCTGGGCGCGAAGGTCCTGGTACGCCTTCTCATGGTTACTGTCGCGTCTCGATTCCAGCTGCAGGTTTGGGGCAGATGGAAACAGACCGAAGCAGTGGTCGCACAGGAACCAGCGAACGCGGCTGATGAAGACGCCCATGCCAGCAGATCCGACCACCGCGAACAAAAACCCACCGACCGTCGTCGGGCTGCCTGGCGCTCCCCCAAACCAGTCACGCACGGATGGCTCTAGATAGGACACAGCGAAAAGACCAATTAGCCCAGGCACCAGAAACCCGATGATCAGGCTGAAATATTGCGAAAGCTTCTCGTCCATATCGGCTACATTTGCCTGCAATGACCAACGGTGACAGAACCCACCGGGATCAACCTATTCGACCACTCCGCGAGCACGAAGAAAAGCGAGTTCCTAACGCGGACCGTCCGCGCCCGTCCAGAGAGCCAGAGCCTCGGCCGCCGGAGAGCCCCAGACAAAGGCCACCCGAGCCGCCCCGGCGCAGAGACCGCTGACCCCGTTCGGCCAACTGCGGCTCACCATGAACTCGCGACAGTTGTCGGAATCGGCGAAGTGGGCGAGCACGAGACAGGCCACCCGAAGCGGAAGTTCATCCTCAAGACCTGCACCATTTTCGGGGACTCGCCGCTCGGCCTGGATAAGCGGCCTCCACGGGAGCCGGCGGCGTGGCAGCTCTCGCCTACGGTGCGCGCGTGCGCGGCACCCACCTGGTCGTTGTCCGGGAGCACGACTACCCGCTCGACGCTAGCCGCCTGCAGCTGCGTGACGTATTCCGGCTGCTCATGCCGATAGCCCCAACTCGACCTGTCTGGATGATTGCCAACATGAAGAACGGCTGCCACTCGCTCCCCGCGGTGACCAGATGACCAAGGCCGAACTCCAGCAGTCCAAGATTGGCAACTGGATTCAGTTCGGCAGCCTGTTGCTGAGCGCGACCGCTGCGGTCTTGGCCTTTATGGCATTTCGCCAGACCCAAGACGCGCTCGCTCTGGACAAACGCCCTGTGGTGCTCATTCGGCCAGCAGTCCCAGCCCTCCCGGCCGATGGGGCTAACGCCCAGTGGAATTTTGGGATGATCAACTACGGCGCGCTTCCAGCCATTAGGAACCGGCTCCAGTCCAGGATCTTGATGGGAAGCAACATTCCATCCGACGTTGAGCACTTCTTTCGTTCCCTCCCCGTCTCTCTCCCTATGTCGGACGGTCCAGGCAGCATCGTCCCACCGGACTCCACGGCCGATCCGCCGCCCGCCTTCGGGACCGCCTACTCCGCCGACAAGATCGGATCCGAGATGTTTAGCCGCTACGTTAAGGCCGGACAATTGACCATAGTCGGCAGGCTGGAGTACTCCGTCGTCGGAGGGAACCGTCGATACCGCACCGACTTTTGTTTCAATCTTCTGTCGTCTGGAGCGATTCGTATATGTACCCGCCACAACGACATGATTGACATCGAGCCAGAGGCAGAGGATTAAGGCATCCAGCAGCAGTAGGCCGACCATCGTTGATTTTCATGGTCTGTAGTGTTCGTGAATCTCCATCACGGTCGGTTCCATCGACGGTGCAGGAAGCCGCCGGATTAGCTTAACGGGGAAGAGAAACCTAAATGCGCTCATTTCTAAGGTCGCGCTCGAGCCCCTCAAGTTCGCGTCGATTCCGGGCAGCCAGGCCGTCGACGCTGGGACACCGCCAATCGCACGAGACGCAGAGCGCCGTTTGGCGCCCAGCCATTTGCCGCACGACGTGCGTCTGGAGGTGTCGGCACCGCTCGCAGAGCGGCGTTTCCTGAAGCTTCCTGAGACCTGCTGGCAGGAGGCGACCGCCGGCAGCCGTCTCCATGATGCCGATGAGTGGTTGGCCACTACGCGGCATGGCGATCCCGCTCGTCCCGCAGCGGGACGACAGTAGCGCCGAGGCCGCGCGACTCCTGCTTGCCGAGTTCGATGGCGAGGGCGCCCAGCGCGATCCCAGCCCCGATACAGCCCGCGGCCGGATGGAGCATCCAGAGTCCTGCCACGAGGCACGTCACACCGGCCAGGCCGACGGTATCGGCCACGGATAGACGCTGATGTCGGCCCGTCACTTGCTGTGCCCCGCCTTGATAGCCTCGGCGATGAACACCCGGAACTTACTGTCGTCTTGGAGGCGCAGCTCGGCCCACGGACGGCAGTCCTGCGGCAGAGCGTCAGCCTGCTCAAGGGCATCCAACAGCGCCCACAACCGCTCGTTCTTCACCACTACGGCTCTGAGCGTCTCGATGAACTCGGCTACCGCCGTCGAGTACTGGGATTGAAGCGTTGGCCGCACGTGGCTGCGCAGCTCGGTTTCCAGCGCTTCGCGTTCTCGCGTCAGCACGGCCAGCGCCTCGTCAATCTCGCCGATCTCGCGTCCAAGTTGCTCGACCTTGATGGCCAGCCGCTTCGCGTCAGCCTGGATCCGGGTGACGTCATTGCTCGTCGGCCTGCCGAGGTGAGCCTCGATTCGCGCCGTACTCATCAGCGCCTCGGCCGCCGAGAGATTCATTCGCGCGTCTCGCGACGCCTCGATGACGGTGGCGCGGGCGGTGTGCAGCTCGTTCGCCTTGGCGTTGAGCGCAGAGAGTCGCGCGTCGGTGCGCCAGTCAGGCAACGACACAGGTTCCAACACGTGGCCGCCAAGCGCCTGGGCTACCTGGCGTGACCGCCACAGTTCGCCGTGCGCGACGTGGCGGTCGTAGCTCTCCTCGTCGAGGCGTCGTCGCTGCGCACGCAGCTCGGTGGCGCGCTCATGAGCGTCGTCCAGCCGTTGCTTCGAGCGCGCGCGGTCTGCCTCGGGGATGTCTTGCTGGCGGTCCAAGTTCCAAGCCTGCGCACAGCGGCCCACGAAGGCCTCGGCGGCGGCGAGGTCTTTTGCGGTCTGTTCCTGCTGCCGCTGGAGGGCATGAATAGCGCGCGCGCTGGCGGCGATGTCCGGAGGAATCTGAGTCTCTGCGGTCTGCATCATGTCGGGTCCTCTCATCTCGTTTGGGTTGGTCTTCTGTGCGTCATCGCGGCTCACCTCTCCAGGGCAGGGCGGGCTTGAGCGGCATCGGCGGCAACGCCTCGTTGACGACATGTTCAAACGTGCCGAACGCACCGTTGGCATCGCTCTGGATGACTTCCAGCACGCCCTGTGTGACTTCAGTGGCGGGCGTTCTGGGAGTTCCTACTGTCCTAAAAATAGGCCTAGTCCAGCATCTCATTTGCTGTCATGCAATTAGGGCGTTTTCCAGACCCGTAAAGATCAAAAGGGGGGTGGCGGGGGGGTCTTCCGTGGGTGAGTGCCATAGTTTTGATCCCCCCTCCCCAGCCGCGCACGCGTCCACTAATGAGGACGTCGGTCGGTCAGCGGACTTCACGGTCGTCGCGAACACGTTGACTATCCACGTGGGCCTGGACGGCGACAGGGCCCACGATGCCGTCGGCGTGGCGTACCGCCTCAACGAGTCGAACCTCAAGGAGCGCGATGAGTTCACGAACGGCCTGAGCTTGATCACGATGCGGTTCAACGTCGAGCCAGTCGGGATCGACGTTCAGTGACAACAAGAAATCAGCTTGCATGGCTGTTCGAGCTCGCTGGTGTTGACTACTGGACGCCTCGTCGCTCACGTTGCTCGAGCGCGACACGCTCGACGTCCTCACGACGGAACAAACGGACGCCGGTCTCTGTGAGCGCCGCGATCGGCAGACGGCCGGTGTTGGCCCAGTACCGAATCGTCTCAGCCGCCTTGCCGGCGACGCGGGCTGCGGATCCTGTGGTTAGACGTTCCTCGATAGATGCGGTTAGTTGCATGCGGCAACCTTACGACGCTGCTTATACTTCTGGCCCACGAAATGGCCGCGCGTCGCAGTAGTCCGCCACAAACTCGTTGACGGCTTCACGGATCACGTCGGCGAGATTCGTGCCGTTCTCGCGAGCAACACGCGCCAGAGCCTCGCGCTGGTCTTCAGTGACGCGGATCCGGAGCTGCTGGTTAGCGGGAACACCGAATCGAGCCGGCCGTCCGCGCCTCCTCGGTCCGTAGGGGCGGCCGGTGGCACTTGACGCTGTCAGCGTTGTCAGTGCTGTCAGCGTGTCAGTGGCACCCCCCTCCATCCCTCTAGCCTCTTCCTTCTCTCTCTTTACTGACACACTGACAAGTACACAAGAGACTTACTTAAGCCTTGAAAACGTGGGGTGAATCGCGTCAGTGCCTGTAGCACTGACAAGCGCCGACTCGGTGGACAGATAGAAGGCCTTCCCATCACGCACGATGCGTTCTTCGGCCCCAAGGGTCGCCAACACCCGGTCCATCTCCGCCTTGCTTAAGGAACAGGCCCGCATCAGATCCCGATACAGCACCCCCGGCGTGTTGGTGATCTTCCGGAGCACCCGCTGGCGGTCCTGCTGGTCCTTGGTAAAGGCAAACTCGTCTTGGAACAGGTGACCCAGCGTTCGCTTGAGGAAGTCCGTGAGAGCCAGCGCTGACTCCAACGTGTTCACCTGGATGACCGGTGAGCCATCGTGGGAGAGCTGTAACAGCATGGCGAACTTCAACGCCATGACCGACAGCCGGCTCCAGAACGGCGACAGGTCATCGCAGCGCGGATGCCCGTGGAGCTCGCGCTCATGTTTCTCCAGCCACTTGGCGTATCGGGCCTCCACGCCGAGGCCAAGGGAACAGGGCCGCGACGGCTTGGTCGCCAGCATCCGCAGGTCGCCGACGACGGCTCGCAACTGCTCGGCGTTCGGCTCCGGCGGAAAGGCCAGAAAGCGCCGCTTCTCAAAGGCTGGCCAGAACGAGAACCGCGCCAGGAAACCGCCGCGGATGTCGCCCCCCTTGAGCTTCTCGAGGAACCAGCCCGTCTGGCTGGCTGCCAGTATCGACAGGCAGACGTTCGTGGCCTTGAACTCGGTCGGTCCGACCACACGCGTGTAGCTCTCAGGGGAGTCGTACAAGTCCGTGAGGAGCTCCCGCGTCCCGCTCATGTAGTCGCGGCCGAAGTTCGCGAGCGCGCCAGAGAACTCGGAATAGGTCAGCAGCCCTTGGCCACGGTTCGAGAGCCGCTTCAGAAGAGCCTCCCGAGAAAACTCGTCGGGCAGCAACGCCTCTGGATTGGCCAGGTTCACCGTCTTGCGGCCCTTCGCCAGGCTCGAGGACTTCCGGAAGAACGACGACGGTCCGAGGATCAGAATCCACAGGTTCGGATAGAGGCGGTCCCCGCCGAAGGGCAGGTAGCAGCGTGTCTCGACCGCCGCCGCAAGGACCGCGAGGCCCACGGCCACGTGATAGACGCGAGGGGCATCGCTGGTGTCGAGCCAGAGCCGCTCGTACTCAGCCAGGATGCCCGACGGTGGCTCCCAGGTGCCGAGGTCAGGCCCCATCATGGGCGCCCCTCGTATTTCGAGGCTTGCCCGGAAATACCGGGCCAGATGCTTCGGATGCTGCTCAGAGAGTCGATCTCGTCCCACGCCTCGAGGTCTAGCCGCTCCACGATCCAAGACCACGGAATCATGCCGTTCTCGCGCGCCCAGGTGAACTGCGTGCTCACCCAATTGGCTTGCGCCTTCGACATCTTCGTCAGCAACCCGCGGACGAACAGCTGATAGCAGACGGCTCGCACCGCGGCCGGCTGGGTCCCCGATAGGATGTCGGAGATGGCGTCGAGGAGCACCCGCGTCTTCTGAGCCTTGCCGCGGCCCATTACCCGCGCCTCATACGCGTCTGCTGCTGCAGACACCGCCGTTCCAGAACGCAGCTGTGACAGGTGCGGGGCGACACCCGTGCCCAGTTGAAGGCGTTCGCATATCGCCAGACTGGGACCTTGATGCGTCCAGTGCCGTAGCAGTCTGGTGGGTCGGCAGGAGGCATCCGCCGCCGTGGCGCTGTGGTATGGTGAGTCGTCGTATCGATTTGGTTATTGACGCCGTGCGGGCTCCTACCCCCGCCCGGCGTTTCATCTGTACCGGCCATGTCACTGGCCGTCCTTGTTCGCTGTCCCAAGCTGGTCGGCGATGCGCTGCTTCACCCCGGCCACGACCACGCGCCGCACGCCGCCTATAACGATCGTAGGCACCTCACCGCTGGCCATCATTTCGTAGGCCTTCGAGCGTGAGACACGGAGCGCCTCGGCCAGTTCCGTCGCCTTCCACGTCAGTTGTTCGACCTGCATCGCTCTTCCTCCCCATCAAAAGACCGCTGCTGTCCGACACGGACGGCGCGAGTCCTTCTCGGAGCCATTTTGCGACTTTACAACATGCAGATCCACATGATATTTAATACAAATGAGCCGCAATCTGAAAAGCCCCCCCGTTTCGTTCGAAATGGGACCGCGCCTCGCTTTGGTGACGAAGGAGCAGTCACGTCGTCGACAACTACCGCTTGAAGCACTGCCGGCAGACGGTTCGCTTGGGATCGTCGAGACCCAGGACCTCTGGATCGAGGAACCGGTTGATGGTGATCCGCGCTGGATGATCGCGTCACGAATCATCGGTGACGAAAGGGGTGTACCAGTGGTGGCGGAAGTGCGGGTGTTTCCGAATCCACAAGGCGAAGACCAGCACCGCGCTCACGGAGACTGGGCGGCTCAGATCCTCGGATGTCGTGCTCGACCGATTCCAAGGGGCGGCGTGACGTCCAGCCTAGTACGCAAGAGAGTCGCGCCTCAACTGGCACGGCATAGCAACAAGTCCGCGCCAACCCTGCGAGAAGTGCAAACCTCAATGTTGAAACGCATTCCAAACAGCGCGGCAGCCACATCAGCCCGCATCATTGAGGCAGCGGGCATCACATACAAGAGCCCGTTCGAGATCCTGCGTTCGACGCCAGCACCGGGTGTCGAAAGGCCGCGACGGGGGCGACCAGTCGTATGGACCGACGAGGACCTACTGCGTGTCGGCTTGGTCTACGACGATTCGGTCAGGAACTCCGCAGGCCGCACGCCAGTCGTCGCGGTTCGACAGGCGCTCGGCGTCAAGCACGCCCAGGCGCGGAATCTGATCGCGGCCGCCCGGAAGAAGGGCTTCATACGGGCAGCCCCCAATCAGGGCTCGGCTGCGGAGCCGCTCTCGGATGCAGAGCGCTCAGAGTTGGTGGAGGAACTAGAGAGACTCGAACGGAACAGTAGAAACAAAAGGAGCAGACAGTGATGGAACACCGATCACGACGCCGCGGTCGCGGCGAAGGGAACATCACCCAACGTCCCGACGGTCGCTGGGTGGCACGGGTAGACCAAGGATGGGAAGGTGGGAAACGTCGCCGGAAAGCCGTCTACGGCAAGACGCGTCGAGAAGTCGCTGGCAAGCTGACCAAGCTTCTTCGCGACGTCCAGCAGGGCACGGTCATACCAGACGAGCGCGTAACGGTCACCCAGTTCCTCCAACGGTGGCTGGAGCACAAGCGCACCCGCCTGCGACCGCGGGCGTGGCTCACCTATGAGCAGGCCGTGCGCCTCCACCTCGATCCCGGGATCGGGAAGATCCCACTGGCACGCTTGTCGCCAGTAGAGCTCGAAAAATGGTTCACGCACCACCAGACCAAAGACAAGGCGAGCGCCCGGAATATTCGGTACGCACGCACCGTGCTCAGGGCGGCCCTCGGTCAGGCGCGCAAGTGGCGTCTGGTCGCCGATAATGTCGCCCGCCTCGTCGATCCGCCCCGGCACCGACCGAAGGAGATTCGGCCTCTCAGCCCGGATGAGGCGAGGCAACTTCTCCACCACGTCCAGGGACACCGCGTCGGTGCGCTGGTCTCCGTCGCAACCGCCCTCGGCCTTCGGCTAGGCGAAGCGCTGGGTCTCCGGTGGCAGGACGTCGACCTGGAGAGAGAGACCCTCTCGATCCGGCAGGCACTCGAGCGCAGCGGAGGCGATGGCGCCGCAAGGCGGCCGCTCATGGCCGAGCGCCGCGCGCTCCTGAAGCGTGTCAACGCCGCCCCAAAGCGCAGCTCTGAGCGGAAAGGTCTGAGGGAAGAGCTCGAGACCTTGCGGAAGCGCTGGCGGGCGATCCGCACCACGATCCACTTCGTGGAGCCCAAGTCGACACGCAGCCGGCGGACCATTCGGCTGCCGCAGGTGGTTATCGGCGCTCTTAAGTCCCACCGCACCGGGCAGCTCAAGGAACGGCTCGCGGCCGGCAAGGACTGGATCGATTCCGGGCTCGTCTTTACCACTCCCGAAGGGAGCGCTCTCGACCCACGGAACGTCTCCCGGGTATTCCAAGGAATGCTCACCGAGGCCGGCGTGTCGAAGGTGAGGTTTCACGACCTTCGGCATACCGCGGCCACTTTGCTTCTGTCACAGGGCGTCGACCCGCGGACGATCATGGAGACGCTGGGCCACTCGCAGATCAGCCTCACGCTGAACACGTACAGCCACGTGCTGCCGGCGCTCCAAGCCGACGCCGCAGCCAAGCTGGACGCCGTACTTTCGCGTTAGGGTTTCACTTTGGGTTTCAGCCGTCCTGACTCGAACGGCTGATGTGTGTTTTCGCTAGTGATTCTGGTGAGCCGGGGGGGAATCGAACCCCCAACCCGCAGATTAAGAGTCTGCTGCTCTGCCAATTGAGCTACCGGCCCGACTGCCGCTCGTGACGCTCCTCTGCCGAGGTCCCGCCACCGAGGACAAGTGCGTATTGTAGTTGCCGACGAGCCAGCCGCGCAAGCACCGGCCGCAATCGGCGTAGGATCTGGGCATGCATCCCATCCTCCGCCTCCTCATCAACGCCGCCGCGCTGTGGGCGGCGACGCAGCTCATTTCGGGCATCACCTACAGCGGCGACTGGCCGATGCTCCTCGTCGTGGCGCTGGTCTTCGGGGTGCTCAACCTGCTGGTGAAGCCCGTCCTGTTCTTCCTGACGCTCCCCTTCTTCCTCGTCACCCTGGGGCTGTTCACCCTGGTCCTGAACGCGGCGATGCTGTGGCTGACGAGCGCCCTGTCGGAGCGCCTGGGGCTCGGATTCAGGGTGGAGGACTTCACGGCGGCGTTCCTGGGCGGGCTGGTCGTCAGCATTGTCAGCTTCGCGCTGTCGCTGTTCGTGAAATCCGGCGACGACCACCGCCGTGCGAACGTGGTCGTGCGCCGCTCCTGAGCGGCTCGCGCCGGCGCAGCCGTGCCGTGCAGCCGTACGGACGCAGCGGGCGGCTCCGGTGAAAGGAGTCCGCCCGCTCGGTGAAACCGGGCCGCGGTCTTGGCCGGCCCTTGGCCTTTAGATTAGCCCTTGGCCCCTGCTAGAAGTCCAACTGCATGCTCAGCTTGGCGAAGCGGGCCGACAGCACCGACGTGGGCGTCATCCAGGCGCCATTCGGGATGAATGCCTGGTTGTAGCTGAGCACCGCTGCCGAGTTCAACAGGTTGTAGAAGTCCACCCCGACGTTGGCGCGGGCCTTGCCCAACCGGATGACTTTGCCGACGCGCAGGTCCAGCTCGTTGATCCGATCGCCCAGGACCGAGTGCGGCTCGACCAGGTTGACGGTGATGTTGGGGGCGCTGCCCGCGAGCGGACGACCCAGGATGGGCATCAGCGCGGCGTTCGAGATCGTGTAGTTCGCCGCGAACGCTCCATTCGATACCGGCGTGGCGAAGCTGTTCGCGTTGTAGCCCGGCTTGCTGGTGAACGTCGCGCTGAGCGATACGTCCACCTTGGGCACGATGTAGGTGCCCAACGCCTTGTACTGCGGCAGGAACCCGGTCTCGATGCGGCAGTACGGGTTCAGCAGCTGGCTGACGTTCACCAGCAGCATCTCCGGCACCTTTTCGCGCACCTCGCAGTAGTCGGCCGTCGAGAAGCCGCCGCCCATGCCGCCCTGCACCGTCAGGCCGTTGCGGGGCCGCGCGCTGAAGTTGATGTCGAGGCCGTTGAAGAACTGCTCGACGTGGCCGTACCGATCGGCATAGGTCACGTAGTTGTTCGTCACCCCGAAGAGCGCCGGGTTGTTCAGGTCGTACAGGTCGTTCACCTGATAGCCGCCGCCACCGGGGAGCCGCGGGTCTTGCGGCGCGGTGATCGAGAACTTCGTGAAGTCGGCCGGCGTCACCGCCAGGTTGTCGGTCACCGCGAACCCATAGAAGGCGCGGTGGATGTAGGCCACCTCCACGGACACCCGCGGCAGCACCTCGTGCTGCACCGAGACGCTCCAGTTCCAGTCCGACGGCCGCACGTTCCACCCGTGCAGGATGTCAGGATCGATGGTGTTGCTGAAGGTGGGCGTTCCGAAGTTCAGGTTCGAGATGCGGGCGCAGAAGTCGGCACCGCCGCCCCCGTAGACGGCCTTTCCAGCACATTGGGATCCTAAGCTTAGAATTCCACGTGGACAAGTTGTCG
>JADMIO011367068.1_pt1 | contig 59335 bp, 52 predicted proteins | sample 8958161 | NCBI WGS metagenome assembly JADMIO01 (sample SAMN16585339, study PRJNA669376) | soil metagenome | isolation source: Crop rotation soil | place: USA: Cullars Rotation, Alabama | collected 2011 | reverse complement strand
GCCGCGACTTCAAGTCACGTGAATTCCAAGCTTCGGATCCCACTGTGCTGGAAAGCCGCGACCCCGATCTCTTCAATGAGATGATGCGTAAACTTGATGTCGTCGTCGAATCCAAACGGCGCGATATCGGTCATGACATAATATGCGCCATACGGTTTGTAATATTCGAATCCGACCTCCTCCAGGATCGCGAGCAACTTCTCCCGCCGTTCGGCGTAATGCTTCCGCAGCGTTTCGTAGTATGAGCCCGGCATGTTAAGCGCCGTCACGCCCGCTTCCTGCAGCGGCGCCGCCGCGCCGACGGTCAGAAAGTCATGAACCTTGCGGATCGCGGAGGTCAGGTCGGGCGGCGCAATCGTATAGCCGACACGCCACCCGGTTACGCTATAGGTTTTTGACATGCCATTCACCGTCACGGTTCGGTCCCACATTCCGGGCAATGTCGCCATCGCGACGTGTTCGGTTCCGTCATAAAGAATGTGTTCATAGATTTCATCGGCAAACGCGATGACGTCCCATCTTTGACAAAGTTCCGCGATGAAAGTAAGTTCCTCGCGCGTGAAAACTTTGCCGGTCGGGTTATTCGGCGTGTTGATGATGATGCCCTTCGTTTTGTCGCTGAATGCAGCAGCCAGCTCGTCGCGATCGAAACTCCAATCCGGCGCGCGCAGGTGAACGTAGCGCGGAATCGCGCCAGAGAGGATCGCATCGGGGCCATAATTCTCGTAAAAGGGCTCAAAAATAACGACCTCTTCGCCAGGATTCACGATCGCCAGCATCGACGAAATCATCGCCTCGGTTGAGCCGCAGCAAACGGTGATGTTGCGCTCGGGGTCAATCTCAAGGCCGAGATGACGTTTCGTTTTTGCAGCCAGCGCATCGCGAAAGGCCTTCGCGCCCCAAGTGATTGCGTACTGGTTCACGTCTCGCATGACGGCGTCACATGCAGCCCTTTTGATCTCCTCCGGCGCCGGAAAATCGGGAAATCCTTGCGATAAATTGATCGCCCCATGCTTGAGGGCTAGCCGCGTCATTTCGCGAATGACCGACTCCGTAAACTGAGCGGCTTTATTCGAGATTCGTCGTTTCGTTGGAACCATGATCGACAGCGAATACCCCCCGAAGATGCGAATATCTTCGTCAGGCGGCGAAAGATGCGCAAGGCTCTTGTGGGTCGTTCCGCAGCTTATTCAAAAAGGATGCCGGCGTCGCGGCGGCGCTCGACTTCGCTTCGAATGTCCGTACCGGTCCAAAAGAAGATTTTCCCGCGAACCAGTTCATAACCGGCCGGCCGAATTGAGGAAAAAACTGGATCGGCGTGGATGCATGGCACGGGGGCATTCTGCCAGGCCCGCCCCGTCTCCTTCCAGGCCGTGACGATCCACCGGTTGCCGTCGCGCGAACGCACCGCGGCGGCGCAATCCATGAGCACCTTGTTGTCTTTGGTCTGGTCATTGAAATCAGGGGCATTCTTCAGCATAAGGCAGAGCTGGCTGCGAACTTTTATTAGGCGCTGATCGCTCGCGTTCATGATCCAGTACTCGAAGGCGACCTCATTTTTGCCTGGGTAGGCCCTCGCCCCAAAGCTCACCATATTCGGAAGAATGCGCGAGGTGAGCAGCGTCCCGTCCGGAGCAACCCGCCAGTCAATCTGTTCCAGCTTTTCTCCCATCTCATCCCAAACGGTGGGAACGTGCGTGTGCGCCAGATAGAGGAGCTTTTTATTGGCGAAAACCGCCTCAGGCAGATCGAATACCACAAAGCCCGAGTTTTTCCATGGAAGGAAAATACTCAGCTTCGTGTCACGCTGCGGGTTGATCGCCCCTTCGAGAAATCCGATTCTGGGATGGCGCCCGGGAGCCCAGGGCATCACGCGGATAAGTCCGTTGAGATCCTCGGCTGGCTTGGATTCGGAGGTGATATTCAGCTCATGCATGTGCTGCACAACTTCGGCCTTTGACATTCCCAAACCAGCTGCCGCCTCCTCTGCCGAGTAGCCGTGGTACCAAATCATATTCTCGAGCCAGAAGCGCAGGTTCTCGCGCATGTCGGCGCCATGGCCCGACATGGATGAAAAAACAAAGAGGGCCACGAAGAAGAAGAGAGCTTCGCCAATTCGAATGAAAGATTTTGTTTTACGTTGAAGGTTGGACATGGATCCCAACGCGAAAGCAATACCTATCTTTTCGCGGTATGGGGGGGTTTACTTTAGGCTCTTTTAAAGAACCCAATAACGCCGCCGACCGCCGCGCCGATCCCTGCGGCTTGCCAGGCGTGGGGAGAAGTAAAGGTCAATGTTCCGCCCGTGAAGGCCATCTCGTATACAAGAACTGCGACAAATGCCACGACCGCACCGAAAAAAGCCCAAACCAAAATCCTGGTAGCCATCCCCATGAGCCGGCCCATATAAAATACCCTCTCTGGTTGGAAAATAAGAAATGCAGTCCTGTCGCACGATTCAGATTCTGCATTTGCTTCGCCTCCATATGCAAGAGTCCCGAAACAATCTCGTGGCAGTATCCAATAAGAACTTGATCCCGGCAACCGCTCCAGAATAGATTTACCATCTCTATCTTTCTTGCAAGTGGCGTACTCAATGCGTTTGCGGTGGATATTCCGGAACCCATGCCTGTGGTCTCTTCTGACCTACACGGCAATCATCATCCTTACGATTGCTCCTACGTTCCGTCGCTACTTCTGGTTCGGGCATGAGGAATATTTTCCGATGATGCGGACGAAACTCATGGTCGACCTCTGGAGAGCGAATGGTTCCTTTCTGACCCCATGGTTCCCGGACGTTTGTTTCGGGTACGGCTGGCCTTTCTTTACTTTCTATGCCCCCTTGGGATATTACGTCTCGGCATTCGTGTACACCGGCCTGGACGTCACCTTCGGCTGGGCGGCAAAGCTCAGTTTCTACCTGTCGTTTTACCTCAGCGGGCTGTTCGTCTACGCATACGTCGTAACGATAGGCCTCCGGGAGCGATGGGACCGCGTTCACTGGTGGGGCGTGGCGGCCGGTATCCTCTTCTGTCTAACGCCCTATCACATCTGCGACATTTTCATCCGCTCGAGCCTGGCGGAATCCTGGGGGTTTGCATTCGTCCCCGCGGTCTTCTGGACGCTCGAACTCTCGCGCCAGAATTGGAAATCGGGAACGCTCGCCCTTGCCCTCGCGGTTGCCTTGCTCATGTTAAGTCATAACATCACCGCGCTTTATTGCGCGCTTTTCGCGGGAATTTACGTGCTGCTCACGTGGAAACCGTTCCTTTGGCCCTTCAGGGCCGCCGTCGGAGCGATTCTGGGGGCGGGACTTTCCGCTTATTATTGGCTCCCGGCCATGGCGCTAAAGGAATCTGTTCGGGTGTCCAACCCGTGGACCATGGCCGCATTGCCCTACCGGGTTATCGAGCACGCCGTCTATTGGAAACAACATCTGCTGGACCGGTGGGGCAAGGGCCCCAGCGTCGGAGGACCCGACGAGGATTTTGGCATCACCATCGGCTGCGCGGTCGTCATGGCCGTGGCGCTGACGCTGCTTGCCGCTGTCCAGCGAGGTTTCACGTTTCGGCAGCGATGGCGATTGATTGTGCTTCTCATCCTTCTCGCAATTTCGCTGATCTTTATTTCTCCTCAAATGCGATGGGATAAAATTCCAGCCTTATTCCTGTACATTCAGTTCCCGTGGCGCCTTCTGATTTTCTGCACCTTCTTCGGCTGCGTGGCTTTCGCCGCGGCCTCGCCGGCTCTGAATCGTTGGCTCCATCCGATGGCGATTTGCGCCGTGGCCGCAATGATTTGCATCCCGCCGATGGCTTGGAATCTAAAATTTGAGCCTTGGTGGTTCCATGCTAAATGCGATTCGGATGCGGAGTTGGGCAAGTTCTTCACCTATGCTGAAGGTCGAAAGTTTTATGCGGGTTCGGTCGCACAGGAATTCTCTCCGGTTTGGTCCAAAGGTGAATACCTCGAGCCCGATTTTCACGCGTCCCACCCGCCGCCGAAGGATCGCCTCACTCTGGTCAGTGGAATGATTCAGGTTGTACGTTATGCCCATTCGGGAACGGAATACTCCTATTCCTATTCTTCATCCGTAGATTCCGTCGTGACGATTTCTGTTTTTGATTTTCCAGGTTGGGCTGTAACCGTTGATGGCCGGGACGCCCCGGAATTATTGGGCCGCGACGAGAACGGCCTCGTTCGCATCTCCATTCCCGCCGGCGAACATGAGCTTAAGCTGGAGTACCGAAACTCCCCCATCGGAAATACCGCGAATCGGATCAGCCTCATCACGCTTGGCGTTTGGTATGGTCTGGGGCTTCTTTCCGCGGTGGGTGACAGGCGTAAACGGCGCAGTTCCGCAGAAATACTGGAAACAAAAGAAGCACCGGCCCATGCAGAGCCGATTCTCGCGGTGGGCTTGGTGAAAGCTCCCTCGAGCGATATGGCGCAAAGTTGACTCGGCCATCGAGCATACCGGTCAATTTGCTTTTTCATCGCTAAAATACTCTCCTCGAACATCTGATTCGCAATCTCGTCAGCTCCTTGCTTCATTCCGGCATCCGACAAGTTGTGGCGCGAGAACCTGGCCCGAAATTTTTCTCATGCCCCCCGCACAATCGAGCGATAAGGAATCTGGTAGAGGTCCAAAATGACTGGCCTTGAAATGCATTGCTCATCCCATCAGCATTTTCCCAAACAGGAGTTTCCATCATGACCGCTCAAGCCCTCAGTATCATGGACCCGTTCCCCACTGGAAGAGGCACAGCCACAAAGAAGGTATCCCTTGCCTCGGGCCGGTACGAGATCACCGACTTGCTGCGGGCCACCCATGAGAATGGCGCATCGGATCTTCACCTTGCGGTCGGTCGCCCACCGGTTTTGAGAATTCATGGCGAATTGATCAACGTCGAAGGCCCCGTTCTCACGGGACAGGAAACGCGCCGATTGATTTATGCCGTCCTCAGCGATGCCCAAAAGCAGAAATTTGAAGAGGAGAAAGAGCTCGACTTCTCGCTTGCGGTCTCCAATATGAGCCGCTTCCGCGTCAATGTGCACCTCCAGCGGAACACCGTCGCGGCGGCGTTCCGGACGATTTCCTCCGAGATTAAAAGTTTCCAACAGCTCGGCCTGCCGCCCCGCGTCCTTGAATATCTTGGCCGCCGCCCAAGCGGATTCGTGCTGGTCACGGGCCCGACGGGATCAGGAAAATCCACGACTCTCGCGGCCGTCGTCGACATGATCAACAAAGAAGATTCCTGCCATATTATCACCGTCGAAGACCCAATCGAATATCTGCATACCCATAAAAAGGGCCTCATCGAGCAGCGGGAGGTTGGCGAGGACACGGTTTCTTTCGCCTCGGCCCTCAAGTACTGCCTTCGTCAGGATCCCGACGTGCTCATGATCGGCGAAATGCGCGATCTCGAAACCATCTCCGCAGCGCTGACCGCCGCCGAGACCGGACACCTTGTCTTTTCCACTCTTCATACCTCGAGCGTCGTCCAGACAATCGACCGTATTATCGATGTCTTCCCTCCCCATCAGCAGGAGCAGGTCCGTATCCAGCTCGCCGCCGTGCTCGAAGGGGTGCTTTGTCAGAAGCTCCTTCCATCGGCGAAGGGTCAGGGCCGGGAAATTGCGGTTGAAGTCATGATAGGGACCGACGCCATCCGAAACCAGATTCGCGAAGGCAACACGCATCAGATCGCAACGACCATCGAGGCGTCGGGAAAGCTCGGAATGCAGACAATGGACCGCGCGCTTCTCGATCTCTTCAAGAAAAATCGTATCACGCGCGAGCAAGCGCTCCTCAACTGCTTCAAGGTGGAGGAGATGCGGCGACAAATGGGCGTCGGAGCCTGATATCTCCTGCCTGCCTTATTTTGTCTGCTCCGAACGAAACGTAATCACGCTCGTCGAAGCGATATGTTCCCGCAATCCGATCTCGTCCATGAAGTACGTCGGCTTCATTTGGCCATGGCTGAAAAGCTTCTCCGCCTGATCGTCCCAGTGTCCTGACTCCTTGTGGTCGCTCTCGCCTAGCGGCAGAACCGTCCAGGATTTCGGCGGCTTGGTCAGTAGAACTATCTGCGTCGAAGTCTGACCTCCCTGTCCGACATACGCACCACTCGCATCCTTACGAAATCCAATCGCGCGGGGTGTCGCCATTCCATCGCCTGGGTTGCCCCCTCCAACAGGAAATGTCCGCGCGTAGCTGCCGTCTGCCTCGCGCCGCCCGCACCGGTAAATCTTTCCATACGGAATATCAAGCGAACCATGTTCCGTGCGAAGATTCTTCGCCGCCGCATCCAGAGCGGCAATCATTTCCTCATCGGTCAGGCTTTCAGGGGGAGGTGCACCCATCCCATCGCCTGCCCGGGCCTTTTCCGGAATCGCATCTTTCCAATATTTATAGGCGACGGCGCCGGTTGACCCAGGACCGCTCTGCCGATCCCAGTTCATGATCAGCGAATAAAGTTTTTGGGCGTCGGCATGTTCCTTCGGATCAATTGGTTTTTTCTCCACGGCGGCCTTCAGCTGCTCCTGCCACTTCTCCGCCCCAAACACCCCGTAGTTGATGGCAATGTCAATCGCCTGATCGACGGTGACCTTGTTTCCTGCGTCAAGCAGCTCAACCACCATCGCGGCTCGCTGGTGCGGCGGCGTCTCCTCCGCCCCGTACACATACGCGGGGTAGTCTTTAAGTCGAAGAGGACTATTCTTCATCATCGCAAATGGCGAAACATTGCAATTCTGCATGTAACCTTGAGGAGGATTTTTGACCTGGACCAGTTCCTCGGGTTTATGAACTCCCTTCCAATCGTTGGCTGAGATGTTTCCAGGAATCGGCTTCGTGGGATCAACGCCCTTCCCCCGGATCGGCACTTTGCCCGTCCGCTGATAATAGATGTCTCCATCAACCGTCCCGATCATGACGTTCTGCCCCATGAGTTCCAACTCCGCGAGCGCCTCCTGCATTTCCCCAAGGTTTTTGGCGGTCATCATGTCGTAAACTTGATCGGGCAATCCAACGCTCTCCGAATAGGGAATCGCAATCGCATAGGCCTTTCCACCCTTGCGCGCGACGATCGGTCCATGGTTCGTATACGCCATGTCCACTTGGAGCTCGTCGTACTCCTTCTCCCCCTTCTTGACGCGTATCTTTTCGTGCTTCACCTTCATATCGAGCCACTTTCCGTCCACTTGGTACTGAAGCGGATTGTCAGGATTCACCGTCTCTTCAAAAACATCGGCCGTATCGCCGGAACCCGTTGTCATGGCGATCGAACACCATTGGCTATGGCCCAGGGCCGGCAGCGAAGCGCCGAGAATTCCCATTCCTGAAATCTTGAGCTTCTCGCCATAAAGTCGGCATTCGTAGAAGCGGAATTGATCGTACCAGCTAAGGTGCGGATCGATGAGCGCGATGACCGCCCCCTCCGCCGTGCGCTGCGGTGCAATGAGCCACTCGTTGGAGCCGCGATAGGGCAGCGGGTCCGGCTCGATGCCGCCGCGTTCCAAATCCTCAAAGGCATCTCCCAAGGGCCACCCCCAAATGATGTAGCGCCCCAGCGCGACTACCTGCCACGGCTGAACGGGTTGCGCCCATGCCGGAACTTGCTCCGGGTGCTGCTTCATGAACTCCTTAACGCCCGCTATGTAGGCCTCGATGCAACGGCGTGTTTTCAGCGTCAGCTTGGAATAGTTAGCCTCGCTCACCTCGCGATGCCGCCACAGGCGGGAAAGATAATCCTCACGAACGTGATCCTTTCCAAACGCCTCCGCCATCGTTCCCTCAGCCCGCCGATAGTTCTTCAGAAGTTCCTCCAGCCGATCTTCCGCCTCGGAATAGCCCAAGCCAAAGGATGCGCCTTCATCGGTCTTGGCGTGGATGTGCGGAGTGCCAAAGTCGTCCCGAATGATGATTACGTCTTCTGGGGCTTCGGGCGCTTTGGCGATCTCAGCCTGCCGGGCGCAGGCAGCGCTGAAGACCACGCAAAGCACCATGACGGATTTCGGCGTCGACGGTCTCAATGCCCGAATCATGGTAAGAATTCTGGACGACTTCATATGCGACTCCCTTTCGTGCAGTTTAAGCGCCGAATTCTTGTCCTCAGGCGTGAGTTTCGCAAGCAGATAACAGTGGTGACGCTCAACTCCTGAGAGCGCCCCAGACGGCGGTTGCTCCCAAGTACGGGAAAACGGTAGAATTGATGAGAATTTTGCGGAGCCTCAACGGCACCACGGTTCCTATAAGTATTTGAATTCTAATCAATTAACTGCATTTACTTAAAGTTCTTCAGAGGGGTCAACGTCCATGGAAAAAGTTCTCGTTGACCGGCTCCGCGAGGGGCCGGAAACCAAAATCATCGACGCCGCTCCAGCCGAGTTTGATCTGGCGGATCAAATGTTCACCTTCCCCGATCGTGTGCAAGGCGAACTCGAATTCAAGTTGGTGGGGCAGGATGTTCGTGGAGTGGGCCATCTGGAAACGAATGCCGCCACCGCTTGCGTTCGATGTCTTGATCCAATTCGCTGCCATCTGGATGTGCCTGTCGACGAAATCTGGCTCTTCCGCGATCCCGAGGCACACCACTACAAGGATCCCGAGAGCGATGAGATCTTGGCACAGTATTACGAAGGAGAAACTATCGACCCGCGATCCGCCCTTCGCGAGCTGATCATGTTCGAACTTCCTGATTTCCCCCGTTGCTCGGAGGATTGCAAGGGCTTGTGCCCCCGCTGCGGTGCGAACCTTAATCGTGAACCCTGCCGCTGCCCTCCTCCAGCCGAGGCAGAGACCGAAGCCATGGCCTCGGATTGGAAATCGAAACTTGCACAAATTCGAGATCGCAGCAAGTAGGCGGAATTGCTTGGAGCGTGACCAAAAAGTTAAAGGACTGATTTCCAATCCCGCAAGGATTGAATCTGAATAGCCGTGGGTTGAGCGGCCCGCGAAACCCACGGAAAAGTTGCAAGAACACAGCGACCGCGAAGCGGTCGAATTTGATGTGAAAGAATTCTTGGACACGCTCTTGGATTTTCAGCGGACGCTTGTCAGTTTCGGCCGCCTGCGGCAAAGAGTTCCATCAGGATCCGTTCCAGCAGCATCTTCGCATCGGCCACATGAAGATCGCCGAGCCTGGGCCGCAATGCCCGGTATACGTCGGGCAGGCGCTCGTAAGCACGCAGGAGATCGGCCGTTCGATAAACGACCGGGCCTGTCAAATATCGCTTTTGAATAAAATCTTTCGCCTTATAAAGAGACAAGCTCGGCGAGGCGGGAAAATACAGGGCCTGTTTTTCAGTATCGCCGGCAACCTTTCTTTCGCGGCCGATATTTGCCTGGAGCATGAAACGCAGACATCGCACGACGGAATTGTAAACCATGATGTCTCCCTTTTTAGGGGACCAAAGCTCAGCGATAGCGCCCAGGCAGGCGGACACATCACGCTGAAGCAGCGCATTTTCGATTTGAAAAAACGCCTTCTCGTCCCTGAACCGCCGGGGATAACCGATCCGTGCGACAAGTTCAAAGAGGGGGTGCCGTTCATTGATTTCGCGCCCTTCAGCTTCATCCTCGAACGCAAGGAAGAGAATCGAGCTCCCTGTCTCCGGCAAACCTTGTTCCAGCCATTTTAGATACGGAGGGTCCTTCGAGGCCTTGCCCGCTGTTCGCCCCTTGGGGCCATTCTTCTTTGAAGCGCCGGTCCCGCCGCCTCCCGTTTGCGTTCCGTAAAGCTCGGCGGGATTGGTTACCACGATGACTTTGTTCGACTCTCCGATCAGCGACAGCGTCGAGGCTTCGGTCCGCAACTCACTCAGGATTCGGGTGACTTCCACTCCAAAACGATTGCCCTGCGGAAAATATTCGGTGAGGTTTTCAGCGCGATCTGCCGGGTTCAGCAGCATCGCGATCACCTGATCCTTTGCCTGTAATATGGTTTGGACCTGATTTCCGTAAAGAAGATAAAGAGGAACTCGCGGGAAGTCTGGCATCGCTAGGATTCAATCGAATTAATAAAATCGACGGATCGAAAGTCTCCCCAGAGATCTTCGCAGAGTGGATCCGGTTCGAAACGCCCGCCAGGCTCGCGGCGAAGCACGATCTCGCCCCAGACGCCCTGCCCCAGATCAATCCGGTCCTTGGAATTCGACCGGGCTCCCTTAACAATCTTGTGCTCGTCAAAATAGCCCAACGTAAGCTCGACGCGAGCCCCGGATTGACTATCGCCGTAAAGTTGCTCCACTCGCATCACATGAGTCTGGAGTGAAGCCAATTGGTCCGCCCGCCCCTTCGCTCCCAGCGCAAGCCAGCGATAATGAAACCCATCGCGAAAGTCGAGGTCGAGAGGAACTGGAGAGTCAGCGATCGTGAGCTCCAGGGCAGTCCGATGAGTTAATTCATCAAGGACCTGGTCTTCCCGAGCGCGAATAAGGAGAACAAAATGCACCCCTTGGGTAGTTTGGGAAGACGGGTCCATAACGAGCAAAACCATAGAACTGCTGATCCCTCTCCACAACATCAAAACGAAATCGCGAATGCGCGCGTTCGATTTGGCTGGAATCGCCAGGACGTGCGCCGGCCCGTTTGGCTGAGTTACATCACGATTCCTGAAAGTCGCCGGCTCCGTCCAGGCAACCGTAAAAAGCGTTGGATGAAGTTTCCGCCCCGTAATATGATTCAGGATCAATGGAGGACCCCATGAATCTGAGATGCCTCACGCTCATCCTGGCCGCTTTCTTTTTTGGCGACATATTGCAATCTTCCCCTGCTGCCTCGTCGCCCGATTGGCCGCAGTGGCAGGGGCCCAAACGGGATAACATCTCGAAGGAGACGGGATTGCTCCAGGAGTGGCCGAAGGACGGCCCGGCAAAAACCTGGGCGATCACGGGGCTCGGCGAGGGTTATGGTTCCGTCGCGATCAAAGGGGACCGCATCTACATTCAGGGTACCAAGGCAGGGAACAGCGTCGTCTTCTGCCTGAACCGGGCAGATGGAAAGCCAGTATGGGATCGAACGATTGGTCCGAGGCTCGATCAGGACCAAGGGGCAGGCCCCCGAAGCACGCCGACTGTCGGAAAGAATTTTCTCTGGGTGCTCGACGAGGGCGGAAACCTCGCCTGCTTGAAGCCCTCCGACGGCAGCATCGTCTGGAAGCGGAATATGCTCGATGATTTTAAAGGAGCGAATCCTTACTGGCATATCAGTGAATCCCCCTTGATCGATGGAGAGAAGGTTATCGTTACGCCTGGCGGACCAGATGCCTGCGTTGTCGCACTGAACAAGAAAACAGGGGAGACCATCTGGACGAGCAAGGGTCAGAGCGACCCTGCGCACTACTGCTCCTGCGTGATCGCCGAGATCGATGGAATCCGCGCATACACGACCTTCACCGCCAAGGCCGGGATCGGGGTCAGGGCACGTGACGGTGCGCCCATGTGGAGCTACCCGGGGGCCGCCAATGAAACGGCGAACATCACCACCCCGGTCGTGAGTGGAAACAAGGTGTTCTATTCGTCAAATTACGGGCAGGGCTGCGGGCTTATCGAGCTGAAAAAGGAAGGCGATTTGTTGAAGGAGAAGGAGATCTATTTCAACAAGGAATTGCAGAACCACCACGGCGGGATTGTCCTGATCGGAGACCACATTTACGGGTACTCGGGCGACATTCTGACATGCATCGAATTCGCGACCGGCAAGGAGGTGTGGAAAGACCGCGCGGTCGGAAAAGGCGCCGTCACCTATGCCGATGGACAACTATACATCCTGAGCGAGGCGAACGTCGTTGGACTGGCTGACGCGACGCCCAAGGGTTACAAGGAGAAGGGCCAGTTCCGCATCGACGACACAGGGCGGTCGAGCTGGGCTCACCCCGTGGTTTGCGGAGGGCATCTTTACATTCGGAACCAGGACTATTTGAATTGCTACGACATTTCTTCAAAGGAAAATAAAGCTGCGGTGGGTTCGAAATGACTTTGGAAACTCCTGGACTTGATGTAATTACCCTGCGCCGTCCGACGGGTCGCTTCTCTTCGCAATTCTCTCTTCGGTTACTGGCGGTTGCACTGCTTTTAATCCCCTTCATCGGTTGCACCCGAAAAGCCGGCGCAGGGAAAAAATCCAAGGGGCCTGATTTCCAATACGGCTGGTATCATTGGGCCAACGGCAAGGAGAGCGTGGAGTCCATCGCGCAGGCATATAAGAGAAACCCGGAATTGGTGGCAGAGGTCAACAGGCATGAGCCCAAGGATGTCCCCAAACCCAAGGCGCTGATTTACCTTCCACCGACCGAAGATCGCAGCGCGTTGATCCAAATCCTGAAGAAGGTAAATCAGGATCCCAAGATCGTGCCGAAAACGCCGCCAACGGCGGCGCAACTTTTGGCTTTCGAGCAATCCCAGGCGAAAGCGGTCGCGGCGGTAAAGCCCCCGCGTCCGCAACCTTCGGCTGAAACCAAGCCGCCCGTTGCGACCTCGGCATCCGCTGTGAATTCGGGAAGTCCCAATCCACCCCCGGCCGCCGCTCCAGCGTCGCCCCCGGCAAGTTCCTCAACGTCCATTGCCCAGAGTGCTGCCCCTCCGCCCGCGGGGGCGTCCAAAGCAGCGAATGCTGATCCGCCAAAAACTCAGGAGAGCCCTCCAAGCCCTCCTCCCCCCAAGGTGGTCGCGACAACTGAAACTCAACCGCCACCCGCTCCTTCGACTTCGTCATCCAGTTCTATCCCTGAAAAACCAGCTTCGATTTCAGTTTCTCCAGGCCAGCACGGGGCCTTTGCATGGCCGATTCGTGGAAAGATCCTCAGGGAATTCAAGGCCGATCCCGCATCCCCGTTCCGGGGCATCCTCATCGCAGCCACAGCGGGAGCCGCCGTCGCAGCGGCGCGAGACGGCAAAGTTGTCTTTGCCGGTGAACTCGATGCATACGGCAAAGTCATCATCATCGAGCACGACAGTGGCTTGCTGACGGTTTACGGCTTTAATGAGAGCCTCAAAGTGAAAAACCGGCAGGAAGTTCGCGCTGGCCAGCAGATCGCGACCGCAGGGCGTCCGCCGGGGCTCGCGGAAAATCAAATCCTTTTTGAAATTCGAAAAAACGCTCGCCCGATCGATCCCTTGATCGTCCTGCCGCCATCTTAACCCATAACTTGCATCCGTAATGCCGCTTGCGATATACAGCGCATTCCCGCTGTGATATTTTGAGTGCAGCCTGCTTGGATTTAATATGAAGAGGAAAACCAGATGACCGAAAGAAACCAATACCTGAACGAAAAAATTCAGCATATCGATATTCCGAAATATAACGTCGTTCCCCTGGTGGATGCGATGCGTTCGATGGCCTATAGCGCGCGCGATCTCGCCCGCGCCGCCGAGATTTACGAGCGCATGCTGCGCGATCAGAACTGCGGAGTGATCCTTTGTCTCGCCGGTTCTCTAATCAGCGCCGGCCTGAAAAAAATCTTTGTCGACATGATTCGCAACCAGATGGTCGATGCAATCGTGAGTACCGGCGCCAATATCGTCGATCAGGATTTCTTCGAGGCCCTCGGTTTCCACCACTATATCGCGGAGGAACGATTCAAGGCCGGAATGGACGACGACAAGCTTCGCGATCTTCATATCGACCGGATTTACGATACGCTCATCGACGAGGATGAACTTCGAATTTGCGACGAGACGACGCAAAGGATCGCCGATGATCTCGAGCCGCGCCCATACTCCTCGCGCGAGTTTATCCGCGAAATGGGAGCCTATCTCGATCGCGTCGGCTGCAAAACTCCCGACAGCATCGTCTACGAGGCATATCAGAAAGACGTTCCGATTTTCTGCCCCGCGTTCAGCGACTGTTCCGCTGGATTTGGCCTTGTTGCGCACCAGGCCGCTCGCGGCGACAAGCCCAAGGTGAGCATCGACAGCGTGAAGGATTTTTATGAACTCACGCAGCTCAAGGTAAAAAATCGCGAGACAGGCATTTTCATGATCGGCGGTGGCGTGCCGAAGAACTTCACGCAGGACATTGTGGTGGCTGCCGAAATCCTCGGGCATGAAGTTCCCATGCACAAATACGCCGTCCAGATCACCGTCGCCGACGTCCGTGACGGCGCCCTTTCGAGCAGCACGCTCAAGGAAGCCAGCAGTTGGGGCAAGGTTGATACGACGTACGAGCAGATGGTTTACAGCGAAGCAACCCTAGCCGTGCCGCTGATTGTCGGTTACGCCTATCACAAAGGCGCTGCAAAAGAACGGAGCGGAATGAAGTGGAATCGATTGCTTGAAACGGTGACGGTCTCGTAGCGAGCACCAATTGTGCTCTAAAAGCCATCTCTCATTTATACGGTTGACTCAGAAAGCTTATGTATGTTGGCAGAAATTATTTGATCCCGACATACTGCGCCCTCTGCTTATAACAACATCTGTGTTTATGGCCGCTTACGAGTTGTTGAACGATTCAATTATAGACCGAATCCGGACATTTGCATTGAGGGCGTCGCCTCATTGAGATCATGATCAGTCTCGCGTGGAAAATAGACGTCTGAACTGAAAGCAGGAGCAAAGTCATGGGCAATACCGCCTCTCGCCGCCAATTCTTGATCTCCGCTGGCGCTGTCGCAGCGACGGCAATGACTGCGCATTCATATTCGCGTATTCTCGGCGCCAACGATCGCATCCGGCTTGGCGTCATCGGTCCGGGGCAACGTGGAACGAATCGTTTCACAACGGCCCAGACCTTGGGAGCGGATATCGTCGCGCTTGCTGATGCGAACAAGGGGCTGATGGGATTGGCTCAAAGGTCCGTCAAGTATGCGGACGTGAAGACCTACGCCGATTACAAGGAGCTCCTCGCGCGGGATGATATTGATGGCGTGATCAATGCAACCCCCGATCACCTTCATCACGATGTCCTCATCGATTCCGTCAGCGCGGGAAAAGACGTCTATTCGGAAAAGCCCCTTGCACGCACGATCGAAGAAGGAGCCGATATGGTCGCCAAGGTTAAGGCGACGGAACAGATCGTGCAGATCGGCAATCAGCGCCGCAGCGGAGAGCATTTCAAACGCGCCCGGGAGGTGATCGCCTCCGGCGCCATCGGTGATATCCGCATGGTCCGGATTTGGGATTTCCGCTACCGCCCGGTTGATCCATACATTGAACGATCCAAGGACCCCAAATACTTTGCGCCCGAGATGGTCGATTGGGATCGCTTCCTTGGCACGGCCCCCAAGCGGCCCTACGACCCACGGCGAGCCTCCGGCTGGCGCTGGTATTGGGATTATGCAGGCGGGCTCATGACGGACATTGGACCGCACTGGCTTGATGTCGCCATGTGGTTGACCGGCTCAGCGGGACCGAAGCGCGTCGTGGCCAACGGTGGAAATTATCAAAGCCCGGATTGGGAAACGCCCGATAACGTGCATGCCGTTCTCGATTGCGGCACCTTTGCGATCGTCTTCATGGTTCAATTCATGAACGGCCAGGAGATGGACGGCGCGGCATTTTATGGCCTTAAGGGGTCGATTGTGCAGGACAACGCGAAGGATGTCATGGTGCAGTATGATGACGATCGCAAGGTCGTCGATCAGTGGAAGGTCATGGACGAAGGCACGGTGCACATGAAGAATTTTCTAGATTGCATGCGCAGCCGTCAGATGCCGAATTCGCCCGTCGAACTTGCGCACCAGGTTTTAATCGGGGCGCATCTGGCGAATGAATCCTATCGAACCGGCAAGCGGGTCGAATGGGATTCGGCAGCCCAACATCGAATCAACCAAACGCCGGCGGGATAGTTGTACCAATCTGAAAGGCCTATCGGCCCTCGGGGATCGGAAAAGCAACGATCTCTCCATCCTCATATAAGGGCGGTCCGCATTGGCTCTCCAGCTCCTTGCGGATGGCCGCGTATTTCTCATCCTTCATCCCGCCCGCGCGGCCGAGAATCTTTCGTTGAAATAGATCCTTCGGGTCCGAGTCAGCGCGCTTCTTCGCTGCATAAGAATTTGTCGCCTCGGCATGCATGATGACGACGGCAAAACCGAGTTCGCGCAAATGCCGAACGTCAATTGGACGTTCAAGCCTGGGATCGAGGCCCATAAGATCTGAGAGCGCCGGATCGCTGGTGATCGCTTCGAGGGGGCCAGGTGGAACCGTGGAAAGATATCCCCCCGCGATCGGCTTTCCATGAACCGTCTGCGCGATCATGTTCCGCACCGTGAGTCCGTTCACGGTGAATGGAATATCAAAAACCGCCCCATGACGGGTTGATCGGGCGAGCGCCTGATAAAACGCCGGAAGCTCAATCCGTTGCAGCGGAAAGGGAAGCCAGAGGTACTCGATAAGAATGAGCGCAAGGAGGCTGCCAAATTGCAGATCAGATTTTGACTTTAATACCCTCCATCCGAACCCAACCAGCACGGCCAGTGCCAGGCTCGTGATAATCAGAAAACGGTTTGCGATGCGCAGCAGGCGGAGCAGGGGGAATTTCGCAAAGATGGCGAACGGCAACGTCAGATTCGAATGAAGCCGGTCATGCCAATAGGGATGCGCGCCGACCGCCAGCGCCAGTGAAACAAAAAAGAAAGTCACCCATAGCCACACGCCCTTTTGTTTTCGGAACACCGCCAGCCCGGCCAACCCGACAGGCACGAAGCCCAAATAGCAGAGAAAGCCCGCGGATTCGTATGCACGATGAACATAGAGATTGCGCGTGAGAAAGCCCAAAAGGGGATGATGAAAACTCGGCAGGAAAAGATAGAAGGGATCAATGCCCTTATCTTCGGCGGCTTTTTGAAAAAAACTTTCCCCCGCCAAAAGTCCACGCAGGAGCGGGAACACGGCGGGAAGCGTAAGAAGCGTTGCAATCCCCCCGGAGATCGCGAGATCGCGCATGAAGAAAGGAATCATCTCCGCTCGCCTAATGGCGTCCAGAACAATCAGGGGAACGAGAATCAACATGAGCTTGATTCCCAAATGCCAATCCGTGAGCGCATTTAAAGCGAAGCACAGCCCCAGTCCCACGGCATCTCCCCAGACGACCTTCCTCCCGCACAGCCGGCGCAACCGGAAATAGAAAAAGAGACTGATGGGAATGAATTGCACGGAGAAGAGATTCAAGTGCTCCAGCGTCTGTTCCATGTGCTGCGGGAAAAAGGCGAAGACGACTCCCCCAAGAAATGCTCCCCGCGAATCGCCCGTCAACTCCTTGACGAGTAAATACGCCCCAAGCCCTGAAAGCCACAACGCAAGGACCACACAAAAATTATAGGAAGCGGCCGGGCCGAAAAGCAGATTGACCGGCATGCTCGCGAGCATGTTGAAAATCGAATGCGTATAAAAAACCAGCTCTGTGCCAGTGGGAAAATACAGGTATGGCGTGCGGTAGGGGTTTTGGTGCTGTTCAAAGAGAGCGGTTTTCCACCACCAGAAATTCCAGTAATTCTGCCAGAGATCCACCGCGCCGGTGGGCACCCAATTGCCAATTCTCAAGGCAAGCGGCCATGTCATGAAGATTGTCAGGACGAAATAAAACCCTGCGGCGATCAGGGGGGAATCAAGTTTCGTTGAAATTCGGGATGGCGGAGCTGCAGGAAAGGATGCGGATTCTCCGATCATGCGGCGAGTCTGCCGTACCTGATTCTCGAAAGCTATTGCCGGGTTAACTTGCGTAGCCAAATCGGGCAAGCGTTTCGCTCAGCACTTCCTCGACCATTCTTTGCTCGTCCGGGTTCAGGTTTTCGCGCCAGCGTCCGACTCGGCGCTCGTGGTCGATCGTGTTCCAGCGCCGGCTGTAGTTGTCCGCCATGTAGCTTCCCTCGGTTTGGTCTTGGATGCGCTGGCAAAATGCGTTGACCGAATCGGAAGGTGGCAGCCCAAGATGGCCCAGCACCCGCGCGGCCAGGGGCTTTGGATCTCGCACGAGCGCTTCGTAGCGCACATCCAGATGATCCATGTTTTTCAGATCCTCCTCCGCGATCGTGACGACTTCCTTCCAGACCCGAGCGCAACGCTCCAACCCGGGAAGCTGAAATAATTCCTTCCAGTTCTCCGGCTTCAGGTGACGCCATTCCGCAGCTCCGATGCCGGGTCGTAAGGAACACGTCACATCACGGCCATCGCGGATGATGTTGATAATTTTTGCTTCGGGAAAAATGCGATGAATATAGGGAACACGCAACGAATTGCGCGGACATTTCTCGACAATCATTCTTCCGTCGAATTGCTCCTCGAATTTGCCGCGGATAGCGGCAACAACATCGGGCGTGGCGTGCTCGGCGGTCAACCGGTGCGATTCGCCTATGCCAAGCCCTCCGATCTCCCAAACCTCGTGGGCTTCGTATATATATTTAACATGCTCATGCGCAGCGATCAGTTCGCCGAGGATGCTAGTTCCCGAGCGGGCGCAGCCAATGACCAAGCCGATCTTCATACGACGAAACCCTTCCTGCCAGTCTTGGATAAAGGCCGGTTGGGGTTCATTGAAGTTCTTAGCCCTTGCGGACAAAGCCCATACATTCCAAATCTCTATAATGTCGATTCGAATTCACGGGAGGTTTTTTATTCGTACAGCTCCCAGTGTCGTGAGAGGTTCAATGCCGGACTGCTTGACGGTGAGGCCGTCACCGAAGGGTTCACCGTGGGAGAGGGTGTTTCTGCCGGCGTTGCGCTTGGAGTTTCGGTGGCCGTTGAGGTTGAGGTTGGAGTCGCCGTCGTGGCTGCGGTGGGGGTTGCAGTCGCTGTGGGGGTCGCCGTTGCGCCGGGAGTTGACGTAGGGGTCGAAGTCGGCGTTCGGGAAGGTGTCGGGGATGGCGTTGCTGTTGCCGTCTGGGAAGGCGTTGAGGTCGGAGACGCCGTCGGAGTTTTCGTCGCGGATGGAGATGGAGATAGCGATGGGGACGGAGATAGCGATGGGGACGGAGATAGCGATGGAGATGCGGACGGGGAAGGCGTCGGGGAAGCTGTCGGTGAAGTCGAGGGTGACGGTGATGGCGTGGCCGTCGGAGTCACGCCCTTAATGATGGTGAAATGATCGGGCTGCGTACCCGTGCTGCTGAGGAACAACGCATCTAATCGATTGCCGTCGACGTCCAGGACCATAGATCCCAAAGTACTCATCGACACAAACATGGCGGGATGATTGAGTGCTCCGGCTCCCGTCTGTCCGGAGCTACCCGCCACAACATAGACCGCACCCTCGTGTGGGCCTGTGCCAAGAGTCGCTTTCATGTATGCGCCACCGCTGCCGATCTGCCCGTCGCCAGAATTCTTTTTCATTGAGTTAAGGAAGCTACCCGATGTGCCATAGTGCCCGTCGATGAGGAACGACCTTTCATAAACATGGCTGTGCCCGGTGAGCACGAGATCGACGCCCGCATTTTCAAGGATCAGATTTGCGACCTGCCGCATCTCGGTCGACTGCATGTCTCCGTCGGAATCATGAGTTCCCTTCGTGTAGGGGGGATGATGCCAATACGCAATTACCCAATTTTGTGCCGTCGCGTTGACGTCGTTCTGAAGCCAGGTCATCATCACGCCTCCGGGAGGCGCGGCGCGACTCACGTCCTGGGAGTTCAGGCAGATAAAATGGATGTTCGCATAATCGAACGAATAGTAGGCCTCCGTGCCTGAGCTTAGCCCGCCCGCTTCGCCACTCTTCGGCATGGTAAAGATGTCGTAATACGGACCCGTCTGCGTTGCCGAGGAAGCGCTCCCCGCGTCGTGGTTTCCAAAAGTCGGCCACAAGACCGACTTTCTCAGCATGGTGGGATAAATGTTAAACAGCCCATTCTGAAACTCGAGATCGGTTCCCGAATCATAAACGTTGTCGCCAAGCATCAGCCAGAGGTCCGTGTGGCGCGCCCCCGTGTAGGTATAGTAGGCGTCCCGAACTGCGACCTGCTGTGCATTAGGGGTTCCGGGCGCGCGGCCCGAGGTCCCCGGATCGCCTAAAACCCAAATCCGTGTCGGCTTGGAGGTTCCCGCCGTCGGCGGCGTCAAGAAGAAATGATTCGCGTCATCTCCCTCGATAACGGCCGTCGTCGTTCCGATCGAGTAGTAAACAGTCGAATTCGGCGAGAGTCCCGTCAGTGGCACAACATGCTCGGTCGTCAGTGTTCCGACGTCCTGGATGAACGTCAGATTTCCCGGAGCCGGGCCGTATCGGACACGACTGTCGCTCTGCACGTTGGTCCTCCACTGCACGATGGTGCTCGTCGGCGTTCCGATTTGCAGATAAGGGCCCCGAGTGACAGTCGGCGTCGCGGTGATCGCCTTCAACTCCAAATCGAAACTGATATCCGAACTCCCGGCGGAACTCTGATGAATTTCAACCGCAATGACGTTGGTCCCCGCGACAAGTAAACTTGGGGGAAGGGTCGGGGGATCCATGCCGGCCGGATAGAACGTCGATTCATCCACCCCTCCGACGGCCACCGGAGAAACGGTTGAAAACAGAATCGTCCCGTCCGGCATGTTGCTTCGAAATATTTCGGTTCCATTCAAGTAAACGACCGCGCCGTCATCCCGCATGATGCGCATGATCAGATAACTGACGGTTGCCGGATTTGCGACGTTAAAGGATTTCCGGAAGTACGTGGTGATGTAGTTGTTACTCAGATTGCAGACTCCAGGCGCGTTGGGACTGCAATCAACTACGGTCGCTTCTGGCCCGTCCCCATACCCGAGTTCCGCCGGCCCTGATGCCCAGGACGTGTCGATGAAAGCCGTGCCTCTCCAAGCCGTCCCCTGATCCGTCCCATTATCGAGATACTTCCAGGTTGAAAGCGTCGGGATCAGCGTTGTCGAAGGGTCGGTGTTCCCGACAAGCTCAAGGTCGAAGCTGATATCGGAACTGCCCGCGCTCTGCTGGTGAATCTCGACGGCAAGCAGATTGGCGCCGCTGATCAGCAGATTCGGTGGAATGACGACGGTATGATAGGCGCTCTCCTCGATCACAGCGGGCGCGAACGTCGAGAAGAGAACTTGCCCTGTCGTCAGGTTGCTCCGGAAAACCTCGACGCCGTTCAGATAAACGATCGCCCCATCGTCGCGGAGAATACGCAGCGTCAAGGCCGTATAAAGCGCCGCATTGACCACGTTGAACGATCGGCGAAAATAAGTCGTCGCGTAGTTGGTGCCTGCATTACAAACCCCAGGGGCCGCCGGGCTGCAATCGACGACCGTCGCCTCGTCGGCGTCCCCATATCCGAGTTGCGCTGGCCCCGACGCCCAGCCAACATCGGAAAATCCGGACGTCATCCAGGTCGTGCCTGGATCCGTTCCATTATCCAGGTACTTCCAGACGGAACCCGTCGCGACGAGCGTATCCGCTGCTCTGAGCGGGCTGTGGTTCAAGCCCAGCATACAAGCCGCAAAGAAGATTATGATTTGACTTCGAATCATTTGGCTCGCTAATCCCGCTCTTCGTCCTTGGTATTATTCGTATCTGTCCCAATCGTAGGCCGCATTTGAAATCGGTGTGACGGATGCGGTCGGTAAGTCGGTCGGCGATTCCGAGGCAGTCGGAGTTGTAGTCGGCGGTCCCGTGGGGGATGGAGTGGTTGAGGGAGTCGCGCTCCTGGTTACCGTGGCGCTCGGCGAAGCAGTCAGACTTGGCACGGGCGTTACGCTCGCGGACGGCGTCGGCGATGGAGACTTTGTAACTGTTGGAGACGTTGATGGCGAAGTTGTCGGCGTCCGCGGTGGCGTGGGTGAAGCAGAGGGCGAAGACGTCGGCGTCCGCGTCGGTGTTCTCGACGGAGTTGGTGATGCCGAAGGAGAAGGTGTTGGTGTCCGCGTCGGAGTTCGCGATGGCGTCGGCGAAGCAGATGGTGAAGACGTTGGCGTCCGCGAGGCTGTCGGCGAAACCGATGGCGAAGACGTTGGCGTCCGCGACGGAGTCGGTGATGCCGAAGGAGAAGATGTTGGCGTCCGCGTCGGTGTTCGTGATGGCGTCGGTGATGCCGATGGCGAAGGCGTCGGTGTCCGCGATGGAGTCGGTGACGCCGAAGGTGAAGGTGTTGGGGTTCGCGAGGCTGTGGGTGAAACCGATGGTGAAGCCGTTGGCGTCCTTGATGCCGTCGGCGAAGTAGATGGCGAAGGCGTTGGCGTCCGCGTCGGGGTCGCGGAAGCAGTGGGCGAAGGCGTCGGTGTCCGCGACGGAGTCGGCGTTTGGGATGGAGTCGGCGTGACCACCGATCCCTTGATGATGGTGAAATGATCGGGCGAGGCTCCGGTGCTGCTCAGAAAAACAGCATCGAGGCGATTCGCATTCACGTCGAGCACCATGGACCCCAGAGTGTTCAGGGAGACAAACATCGCGGGATGATTGAGCGAGCCGCCGTCAATCTGACCTGAACTTCCGGCCGTGGCATAAACCGCTCCCTCATGCGGGGCTGTTCCAAGTGTAGGCTTTGTGTATGCTCCGTCAGCAGTGTCCGCGCGCCCGCTGCCGGCATTCTTTTTCATGGAGGGAAGCCAAGTCCCGGTAGTCCCGTAATGCCCATCAATCAGGAACGATCGTTCGTAGCAGTGGCTGTGACCCGCAAGAACGAGGTCCACCCCGCCCGTTTCGAGCATCGGCAGGAAATTCTGACGCATTTCAACCAGGTTTGATTCGGTATCGGAATTGTGTGATCCCTTCGTGTAGGCGGGATGATGCCAGTAGGCGATGACCCAATCCTGATTTGTTGCGCCGAGGTCGCTTTGCGCCCATGTGTACATCGTTCCCCCGACGGCCCGGCTGACGTCTTGGGAATTCAGGCACATGAAATGAATATTTGCGTAGTCGAACGAGTAATAGGCCTCGGTCCCGGAAGCCAGGCCGCCGGCCTCCGCGCTTTTGGGCATCGTGAAAATGTCGTAGTAGGGCCCGGTCTGTGTCGCGGAACTCGCGCTGCCGGCGTCGTGATTTCCGATCGTGGGCCACAGCACCGATTTTCGCAGCATGGCCGGGTACGCATTCGTCGCCCCGAAAACCGCGTTTCCAAATTCGCCATCCGTACCGCTGTTATAAGCATTATCGCCCAGCATCAACCACAAATCAGTGTGCCGGGTTCCAGTGTACGCATAGTACGCGTCGCGGACGGCTTTCTGATTGCCGTCATTCGTTCCCGGATCCCCCAAAACCCAAATCCTGGTCGCCTTCGCGGTTCCCGCCGTCGGAGGCGTCAAGACAAAATGGTTCGCGTCATCTCCGGCAAGCGTTGCGGCCGAAGTCCCCACGGAATAATAGACGGTTGAATTGGGGGTGAGACCCGATATCTGGACCGCATGGTTGGTCACGGATGCTGCGTCGTCTTGAATGAAGGTCAGGCTTCCCGGCGCGGGACCGTATCGTACGCGACTGTTGCTCGCGACATTGGTGCGCCAGCGGACGACGACGCTCGTGGGCGTTCCCATTTGTAAATACGGTCCACGGGTCACGGTCTGTGCGTGACCCGCCGAGCCCAGGCCCAGGATCAGGCAAACCGCGCACAAAACGAGCAACTCGCGGCGTAAATCCGTTTTCATGGGCCGGCCTTTCTGCCTTCCGGGGTTTGTAACTTCTCGATAGCGCTTCTCACCTGCCCCTCCAGGTCAATCGTGGCCTGGGCCCTTCGGCGGGCTGGCGTGAGGGCTTCGATCGCCGCCAGTGCCTTTTGGTAGGTTTCGAGGGCTTCAGCCTTTCGGCCTGCCCGCGTCAGAATTTCGCCCCGCTGAGCGTAACAATAATCCTTTCGCGGGGATCGCGCATAGACCTGATCGACACGCTCAAGCGCAGCATCGAACTCCTCACGCTTGATCTCCAACTCGATGGCTTCAAGCTGGATCGTCGCAACCTGCCCCAAATGCGCAATCCCTTCATCCAGTCCCCGAATGGCCTCGGAGAGATTCGATTTGCCGGCGGCCATCAGGGCCCGCGAGCGATCGATATAATCCTCGGGTTGCGCATCGAGATGTGCGTCATTGAGGGCTTGAATGGCGCGGCTGTAGCCGTCTGCCGCCTCCCGCTGCCGACCCAATTTTGCCAGCGTCCGCGCGCGCAGCAGAAGCCCGTCCGGACTGTTCGGTTGATGATTTAAGAAAGTCTCCAGTTGGGGCAACGCCATATCCAGCCGGCCCGATTCAAGGTAGGTTTTTCCCCGGAAGAGATTGATATTCTCGATCTCGGGATCAAGCTTCGCTGCCTTGTTAAAATCAGACAACGCGGCATCCCAGTTTTCGTGTACGCGAAATAACTCCCCTCGCTTGACATAGAGCGTCGCGTCTTTGGGGTTCTGCGCGATCTCCTTGCTGACTTCGACAATTTGAAATTCGAGATCTGCATGTCCTGAGGCGCGCAGGGGGATCAGCCCCACAATTGACCAAATCAGCCATGCGGGCCGCGCCTGTTTTGTCGCTCGCATAAATATCATGACGTCGTCCTACGATCAGGCTACTACCATATTCCCATTTCGGCGTTTTTATCAGGAAAAAATGGCTCAATCTTTGGAAGGCCATCGGTAGGGTGGATATTCTAACTCTCGGCGAACTTGGTCCGTGACCCTCAGAATGGAGTCGATTTCATCTGGCGCGAGTCGTTGGCGCCAGATTTCTGGCATCGCTTCCGGAGGAAGCCCCGTCCCGGGTCCGGACGGATCATGAGCGACTTCCGAATCCGAGATCTGTTCCAGGACGCTTTGTCGAAGCCTCTCGTCGAAAGGCACTCCGAGAAACTGCGCGACGTTCGACAGGATATCGATCGGGCGCAAACAAAGATCTTCGTATCGCACAGTCATCAATCGCGACGAATGCAATTCCCGGATAAGTCCCTCGTTGAAGGTCCACGTTGAGGCATAGGCTTCGGCTTCGTTCCACTCCGCCGATCTCTCCAGGAGCTCGAGGTGGGGCACCCCTTTTTTTCGCAACGATTCAATCTGGCGCTTCCATTCCGGAAGGCAAGCCGACCAAATCTGCCGATGCCGATCCATCCAGTCCGGCGCGGCGGAGCGGCGGTGGGAGCTGAAGACCCCCAGGATGTCGCGAACAATATGAATGATCTTCATCTCGGGGAATTGCGCGAGCAGCCAATCCTGTTTCAATGTCAGGCGGATCTCTTTCCAGAAAAGTCCCCGGGGCCTCCCGCTCTCCATTTTCCGGATGTAACTCTCCAACTCTTCATCGGCGTCCGAGGGCGCGAGAACGCGCTGCATCATCTTTTCCCAATTCGGCAAAGGTCCCGCGGGGGTCGGGTGCTTGAACGGCTCGTAATAATAAACATACCCCCGCGGCTCCAAAATCAATGCAACCAACCGTCCCAGCAGGCTCGTCCCGGAGCGCGCCATTCCATCGAGGAGGATCATGCTCATCCCTTGAATTCCGTAACTGCTCGCGCAAGAGTCTCACTGACAGGGCCCGTCATCGCGCCCGGCCAAACAAGATAGGCTTCGCCGCTGAACTGAATGCTCCCGGGTTCTATGTCCGTCCCAAGCAAAACGGCCGGCTTCAAGTCCTCGGGCAGGAAGTCGAGTTCGAGAAGCCTCGGGGTATGGAGAAGACCAAACTTGCCTTCGCGAACGCCCTTCGAAATTGCTCGCTGAATCGGCTGAATGTTGCGGAGACGCGGCAGGGTCAGGAAAGAAAAGATCCACCGCGCGACATCCGCCAGCGGAAACAATACCCGATGCACGGCAGCGCAATCGGTCAGCCCGAGCCCAATGATCCGGATCACCTCGTCCGGCTCGAGAACATCCCACAGATAGGGATCGAGCGCTCCCAGGACCGCCGAGTGCAATCCGCCATTGGGTCCGGCTTCATCGGACAATGCGATAAAGTCAAACTCCGTATTCCCTCCGTGCCCCTCTCCCTTTCGCGGGAGCGCAAGGGATCGATAAATGGAATTCAGCGGATGGGATCCCGTCCCCGGCTCAGACGCCTCGCCCGAAAGGGCCCCAAGTCTCTCGATCGCTCCAGCGTCTGGAATGACGAACGCCAGTGCGTTTCGAAACTGCCGCCGCGTCGGACCCCAAAACCGGTGCACGGCATCGAGACGGCGAAGCACTTCCTCGCGGTCGAGCCCTGCATACTCCGGAGGTAGATAAGCCACGCGGAAGAGCATTGAATCATCGGGGATATCCACCGTCGAACGGGGCCACACAACAACTCCACTGATCCCCTCCATCTCGCGGCTCAGTACCCGAAGCAGCACGTCTCCTATCGACTCTGAAATCTTCTTGTCCCGCATTACGCATTCTTCCCCGATTGCCGATCAACGCCCGCGTTTTTCTCGACGCGCCATGGCTCAACATCATACGGCGTCCCCGGGACCGCGCATTCCCAAACGATCGCCCGATCCTTTCGGCTCACCTCGGCAATGCGTCGATTTCCAGTGTCGGCCACAATCAAGTTTCCGTTTGAAAGCCGCTCGGCATGCTTCGCGAATTGAAACCCTTCCATCGACCAGACTACCCGCCCCGACAAGTCCATCTCAATAATCCGGTTCTCTTCCGACGCCGAAACCAGGATCGTTCCCGTATCCTCAAAATACCTCGGGGCATGGCATTTCTTGCTCGCCGGAACCCGGCGCACGGGACGCCCCCCCTCGAAAAAAATGATCTCCCCCTGAATGAAGCAAGAGAGCATCGTCCCGAGTGGCGTCTGCTCGGCCCAATTGACGTGGCAACTCTCGCGCGCCCAATCGAGCGGCATGCAACGCAGATCGCCTTTGAACTGCTCTTCGACGTACGCCAGGTCATGCGCCATCCAGGGAGTCGCCGGAAACCATCGATGAAGATCGATTACTTCGAGGACCTTTCCCTGCCAGTCCACCCACAGGACCTCATCCACCCCGGTGTTCGAGACGAGAAGCGTGTCGCCATACGGCAGCGCGCTATGGATGTCTGTAAAATGCGGGATCGAGAGGTATTGTTTGATACTGAAATCGAGATTCAGTCGGTAGATTCCAAAAATATCGCAAAGAATATAGCCGCCGGGGACATGGCGAATGGTTTTCAGCCCGCGATTCCATTTGCGGGCATCGTCCGTCAATGTGCCTTCGAGCGTGCGCTCCAACCGCTGCTCGATCTCCGCAATTGGTTCGCATGTCCCTTTAATTCGATCGACCCCGAAGATCGTTCGGCAGTCGCGGTCGATGGTTACTAAGAACTTCGTGACTTCGGGATCTGATTTACTGATGGCCAATGCCTTTGAGGAACAAGACCGCCTTGGGGTCGATGCGGGAAGGTTATCCCGCCACAATCTCGTCCATGGTGACCCATCGGCGCTCATCAACGGCCTTGCGTACTAGAAGCCCTGTAAGCACGGCGTTGATTCCATTACCGAGGCTGCTTTTGGGGTGCTTTCCTTCACGCACGCACTCGAAGAAATGCCTGATTGACGTCATGCTCATCTCCTGCTCTTCGGGACGGATGAGTTTTGGATCTCTCCCGTCGGCATAGGAAACTCGCCCAGAGCTCAGATCAATGCCCCCCTTCAATCCGCAAACGCGCTCATAGACTCCGCTGAACGCGCCGTTGTCCTTCCGGGGCGCAAACCACGTATGATTGAAATTCACGAGCAGCCCGTTTGGATAGACGAGCGTCGCGACGTAGTAATCCGTCACGTCGCGTCCGGTCTGCGCCGTGGTGTAAACATCTCGCCGTCCTGCTCCGCTGGCTCGCAGTGGAAGGGATTCACCGTTCACCCATCCAAGAACATCCCAAGTGTGGCTGGCTTGCTCGAGCATCCAATCTCCCGAGCGCGCCCGCTGGCTCAGCCACTCCCTGTCTGGATCGTTCGGCCCGCCCAGCGGGCCGCCATTGTTATTCCATGCAGCGCGGGCTTCCCAGGGTTCACCCAATTCCCCCGAACGAATCAATTCAATGCCTTCGGCATATCGCGGGCTCACTCGCCGCTGGTAGCCGATTTGAATGATGCTTTTTGATTTCGCCCAGGCTTCGCGCAGAAGCTTGCTCTCTTCGAACGTGAGGCAAGCGGGATTTTCCCCATAAATGGGCTTATTGTTATTGAGCGCCTCAAGATAAATGGCCGCGTGCAGATCGCAGGGGCAAGCGCTGACCGCACCCTGGATGTCCTCGCGCTTCAGAATTCCGGTAGAGTCTTTTTCCTCCCGCAAACCCTGCGGGCGCCTCCCCTTGACTTTCTCGATCCGGTCGAGCGTGTTCCTTAGATGGTTTTCGATGGGATCGACGCATGCAACAATTTCTACATTTTCTTCCTTGAGGATGGCCGGTAGCAGCGCCCCATTCATCCTTCCGCCGCAGCCGATGATCGCGATGCGGAATGGGTTTTGGCGCGAGTATGGGATCGGCCCCGGCGCCGGTTGGAGGCCCGTGGCGGGGATGGCAGGTTTTGCTTCACTCGGCGCCGCACCTGTGGCGCCAAACATGAATCCTCCGGCAATAGCTCCGGCCTGAAAAATGAAATCTCGCCGCGAAACGCCTTCCTTGACGCTCGGCTCGCCGCGCGACGGACCTTTTCGCCTCATAGCTCCTCCTCCAAAGAGCTGCCCGGCTGAATCATGCAGCTTGTCAATTTTGCCAACTGATGAAGAGAGATTGCAAGGGTGAAGAGGAAATTGACGAGGAGCCCGACCCCGGTCCGCTTAAGGATCAACGAGTCTTTACTCGGGAAATTAATGGGCCGCCGCGATTCATCTGCATTAAGGGGAAGCCCTGCCAAAAATATTGCAGCCGCCTCCTGATTCGCCCCGATCAGCCAAGCCGTCAAAATCGGCGATCCTCCCGGTGCGACTGCACGAACAAATTTTGTCCGCTTAGAGCGCCTCCTCCAGGCTCTCCGCCATCGTATCCTGGAGGAAGTGCAACCACTGCTTTCCCTGGGTGGGGTGCATCAGATCAAGGGATATGCCGCAGACGAACTGCCCTATTCCGTCGTTTGCTTCGTAGTTCATGAATGCAATCGTTCCTATGGGCGCTACCGATCTTCCGTTCACTTCCAATGGGCCTTCAATCTCAATACGATGCAACGACTGACGTTGCAGGAGGCGTCGAAATTCAGGCTTGAACGAATCGTCGATCACGATGCGCGCGCCCCGGAGGCTCGCCTCCGTGATTGTCACGAGAATCTCCGACATCTCAACATCCGGCGCCGGATTCACAATTCTTACGTACGAGAAAACCTGAACCGCGAAACGCGGCTGGGCTCTCCGTTCTGTGACTGGCAAGAAATCCATTTCACTCTCCCGCTCAACAACACCCTTAATTATGCTCAAAATCGATTAGACATCGCCGCTTGCTCCCCATTCCAACTCCGCGAGCCGGCGGTTCATGACGTGATCCGTGGGATCGAAACCGATACCGACGATGCAACCCCCCGGCGCCTCGTCAGGATCATTACCGAAATGGATGACTGTTCCTGGCACGCCGAATGGACCTTGGGCGTCATGAAATTTGCAAACCAGTCGGATCACGCGTTGAGGGCCATATTCATCCAAAAAATGGCAAAGAGAGCTTTCAATCACTGGAATCGCGACGCGCATCCCAGCACTCGAGAAATCAATGACCCAGGCATCGACCAGGATGGAGCCTTGCGAAACGGCGAGCCTGGAAACAAGCAACTCGATGGGAATCCGCAGTGATCTGCGCTGTTCTTTTCGACTTTCCGGCGAGGCCGCAACCATTCGTACTTCTCCTTACAGACCGCCCCGAGCAACTGCTTATTGCCTAAATTTGAGCTTCCGTCACGCAAACCTCGTGCCGATCCTTTCTCAAGCACCACGCGTACTCGAGATCCGAGTAATTAAAAGTCCGAATTAGACGGGCGAGTCTCTTCCCATTTGACGCTGCGGCCGCCCTGTGCGACTCTAGGCTATTCTTTGTCGTGTCCAGGGATGGAACTGAGAGGAGCGGACTATGAACGATCAACACGCGTACGAGGCGCAAGCGCCGGACAATACAGGACTCAATCGCCGGGATTTTATCAAGCAGGCAGGGTTGGTGGCCGGGGGAATTGCGGCAGCCGGCACGATCGCCCACGCGGCGGACGTTACGCCCGAGGCGGCGTTTCTAAAAAAGGCCAAAACCGACGGACCGCGCGCGATCGGACCGAATGACAAGATCAACGTGGGCTTCGTCGGATACGGCGGTCGCGGGCACGCCTTACTGCGGCAGGCCCTCGCGCTGAAGGATCAATGCCAGGTCATTGCAGTTTGCGACGTCTATGAGAAACGCGCCGTCGAAGCACAGGCCGAAGTCGCGAAACGAGGCGGCGACGCGAAGAAAACGAACAACTGGGAAGAAATCGTTTCCAACCCCGAGATCGATGCCGTGTTCATCGCAACACCCGATCACTGGCACGCGCCAATCGCCTTGGCCGCGATGAACAAGGGTAAGGATGTTTATTGCGAAAAGCCTATGACCCACACGATCGCCGAGGCTCGCGAAATGGCTGAGACCTCCGAGAAGCTGAAGCGCATCGTGCAGGTCGGGTCCCAGACCACCAGCGCCGACCAATGGTGGAAAGCCAAAAAGGCAATTCAGGATGGCATGATCGGAAAGCTGCTCTTGAGCCAGGGATCCTACCACCGCAACTCGGAGGGGGGCGAGTGGAACTATGGAATCGACAAGGACGCCGGTCCTGATAAAACCGGGGAGCAGCACATTGATTGGGAGATGTGGCAAAAGCCGTCCGCCAATCATTACGAGTGGTATCCGCCACGATTCTTCCGCTTCCGAAAGTACTGGGATTACTCCGGCGGAGTCGCGACCGATCTTTTCTTTCACGTCATGGCCCCGCTCAACCTCTGCTGGCCGGAGCCCGAGTTCCCCTGGCGAGTCGCCGGTCTGGGCGGCATCTATGCGTTCGACGATGGACGCGAGGTTCCCGATACGTTCATGATCGCGGCTGACTACCCGAGCGGCCACAGCGTCGTGCTTTCCTCTTCAATGGCGAACTCGACCCACATCCCGGGCCTGATCCGCGGCCACGAGGGCACCATCACGATGGTCAAGCACGGCCAATTCGAAGCGCCAACCCCGAGCATTCTCGTCACGCCGGAAGATATTAATGGCGGCAAGAAAAAGTTTAATGAGAAGTACGGCGCCGACGAACTGGAAATCAAGTGCGAGATCAAGGAACCGCTCCGCGCACACTTCATGAATTTCTTCGAATGCGTCCGGTCGCGCGAAGAGCCGACCCTGAGCGCCCGCAAAGCCTATCGCGTCCAAGTCGCCATTACGCTCGGTGTTGACTCCTATCGGGAGGGCAAAATCCTCTACTTCGACACCGAGAAGCAAATGCCGACGGACAAACGGCCCGCAAGCACCCTCAAGCTGGCCCGCCCGGGCGTCCTCAACGGAGACAACGTCGAGGAACCGGGTTACGGCAAGGCCCGGCTCTTCGCGAGCCAGGGATAATCTTGACTCGCTTCCCCCTATCGGAGAACCCTCCGCCTTTGCCGCGGGGGGTTCTTCATTTTCCCACCACTCCGATGACTCAGGCAGCTTCACCCCCAGTTCTTCACCATTCCGTCCTCGATTCCACGAATGACGAAGCTTTTCGTCAGGCCGGGAAAGGCGCACCGCATTGCACCGCGGTCACGGCGGATTATCAGACGAAAGGGCGGGGTCAGCCGGGGCATCGGTGGTGGATGCCTGCGGGAAAAGGTGTTCTGGTGTCCGTTCTTCTCCGCGAACTTCCCGCGGGACTCGAATTCACAACTCTGACGGTTCACGTCGGCTGGAAGCTTGCCGCGTTGCTTGCCAAAGCGGCGGGCCTTCAAATCGACGTCAAGCTGCCGAATGATCTGATGATTCAAGGCCGAAAGGTGGGAGGAATCCTGTGCGAAGCCCGCTGGCGCGGCGAGGAATTGATCTGCGTGGTCGTTGGCGTCGGAATTAATGTAAATGTCACCGATTTCCCGGCGGAATTGCAGAACGTCGCAACCTCGCTTGCAATGGCGGCGGCGCGGGAGTTCGATTTGCCCTCACTTCGATCCGACATGATTGAGTGCCTGCGGCAGCTCTGAATGGTTTTTTGCCGCGCTCTCAAAGCTTCCGATGCAATACAAAATCCGTCGCGCAAAGCCGGAAGCCCAGCTTCTCGTAGCAGCCGATGGCCATGTGATTATGTTGCGAGGTCCGCAGCTCGCAGTAATCAAACCCCGAATCCTTTTCCCGCCTCAGTGACTCGGCAATAAACCAGGGTCCGATGCCGCTGCCCCGAACGTTCGGATCGATGATCACATAATCCAGGATAATCGGTCTCTTTCCCACGGCTTTGAAAAAAACCTCGTTCCGCAAATAGATGACAAACCCTCGTCCCCGACCGGCCTCATCCTCAAGAACATAAATCCTGTAGGCGAGCTTATCGATGCACCGGGCAACCCACGCCGCGAAGAGGGCCTGAGTCTTTTCTGGCGCCAGCGCGGGATCATTCAGAAAGTGCGTCTGAGCGTGACTGCGCGCTCCAAGCGACTGCATCCAGTCGGCATCCGCAGCCGTCGCGAGCCGAACGGTCCACCCATCCCTTTCCGTCGCGGCCGCATCGGACGCAAAGAGCATCGGTCGGCTGAACTTCATCGAAATGTCGATCAGTAGGAATCCATTCTTCTCGAACAAATGGACATTCGAAAAGTCTTCCCCGTCGAGACGTACCGATAGATGATCGAACCCATCCCCCAACGCGCTCTCAAGGACCGCACGAACAAGTTCCTCTCCAACCTCGGGCGACCGATAATTCAGCCAGGGTGAGATTTTTCCCATCTTCATTTGATAAATCTCGCTGTGCCACCGATCCGGCGTCAGTCCGCCGGCCGCAAGGATGTCACCTTGGCGTTCTGCCACCCAAATCCGATCATCTGCGCAAAGCCCATGTTTCAATTGATTGAGATAAAGATGATTGAGGCGGACCCGGTCCAGCTTCTGAACTTCGCGTTGCGCTACCTTGTAGGGATACTCCGCGAAGAGTTTCCTTAACCCCTCAATCGCGTGTTCATCCGTGGGTTCGGCGCGCCGGACTTCAATGGGAGAAATTTCCACGATTGATGGGTCCTCAGGCTCCACGAATCAACCGGGTCAAGAGCTCTCCGATCGCTTCGTCAGGCAACTCCACTGGATTCGTCTTCATCGAGCCGCCGCGGCAATTCGCAACAATCTCTGGAACGTCCTCTACGTGAATGCCCAGGCTGCCGAGCGTTGGAAGCTTCATGAGCGTCCGTTGAAATCTCAAAAACTCGACAAGATCCTCCACCCTGCTCCCCGCGCCAAAAATATCCGAGATCTCCCGATAACGGTCCAGCGTTCGGCGGGCAAGTTCATCGGAATCCGCATTCAGGAGCGCGAGCTTGATGTTCGCATCCGTAACTTCCGACAGCAGATTCGCGCAGATAACGCCGTGCGCCGCGTCAAACTTCCCCCCAATCGGGGAGGCCAATCCATGCACCGCGCCGAGCCCCGCGTTGTCGAGCGCGATTCCACCAAGCAGGCTCGCCATCGACATCGCTTCCCTCGCCTCGTCGTCCTCCGGATTGACCATCACATGCTCGAGAGCCCATGCGACAAGCCGCAAACCCTCCCTCGCCGATCCATCCGTGAGGATATTCGCGCGTCGCGATACATAGGCTTCGATCAGTTGTGTTTCAGCATCCGCTCCCGCAGCGGCCGTAATTGTGGCCGGCGCATTGATGGTCAGCATCGGATCAACCAGCGCAACCTCGGGCCGCAGAAGCGGACTTCGCATGCTTTTCTTGAACGTGTAGTCATCGGATCGAATTACGGCATTTTTCGTCACCTCCGACCCCGTTCCGGCCGTCGTCGGTACCGCGATGACGGGAATGGAGGCGACTTCCACTTTTCGATCTTTCCCGACGCCTTCGAGAAAATCGCGAATCGTGCCCCCCAAACCCAGCGTATTGGTCAAGAGCGCGCCGATCGCCTTTCCCGCATCCAACACGCTTCCCCCGCCAATCGCCAAGATCACATGCGGTGCAAAGGGCCGCGCCAGGCTCACGAGATCGTCAACCATGCAGACGGTCGGCTCGCCTTCGACGGAAACGACCAGGCTATCAAGGCCGGCGGATTGAAGCATTCCCTCCGCACGGGCAAGCGTCCCGCTCGATCGGAGCGAGGAGCTTCCCGTAACCACCAGGGCGCGTCCGCCGTAGCCCGCCGCAAGTTCTCCCAGCCGATCGAATTCCTGGGGGCCAAAGATGACCCGCCGCGAACAACCATATTCAAGATTCATGAATTACCATTCGCTCTCGTTCGCGGGGGCGATGCTGTTGTATTTGATGCCCTGGCGCGGCTTTTCCATCCACGGCGTTACGGTATCGCGCCAGCGTAAATAATGGGCGGTCTCGTGATGCTTATGAAAATCTTCCTCCGCCTTGTACACTTCGTAGAAAAAGAATTGGTTGTCCGCCTCGGTGCAGCGGAGAAAATCGAACCTCAGATTGCCCGGCTCCTTCCGGGTCTCGCGGGCATTCTCCATGCAGGCCGCGATGTAATCATCGAGGTGTTCCTGCTTGATCCAGCTTGTTACGCATACAACATACATGGCCTGGGGACCTCGCACCGTTTTGGTCTTTTATGGTTTCCTTGCGAGAGTGATCATTCGGGGTGAATCCTTCGTTAGCGACGAGCCATCGTAGTCTCCATACTGACCGGCGGCCGTCAATCCCGTGCTCGCGAGCATCTCCGCGACCTCATCGCGATCGTAAACGCGAACCGATTCCGTCCATTCCATGGATTCCCCATCGGGCTCATGCCATTGGACGTGCTTGATCACTCTCGAAAGAGAGGAATCGAAGGCGCGCCGCTCGATGACTCGCGCATTATTCTTCAACGATTTCTCCGAGTCCAAACGCAGAAAGCTCTCAAGGTGGCTGCGGTTGATATGATCCAGCACAAAGGCTCCACCGGGCTTGACGACGCGAGCGATTTCCCCGATCACTCCTGCATTCTCATTCTCGTTTTCGAAATAGCCAAAGCTGGTGAAGAGATTCGTGACCACATGGAAGGAGTTCGATGCAAAAGGCAGGTGGCGCATGTCGCCTTCAATCAGGCCATAGTGGTGGCGCCTGCCGTTCTGCCCGCCACCGATGGAAATCTGGCAGGATTCGCGCGCTTGTGAAAGCAGATCGCGCGAAAGATCCAACCCAACCGCCCATCCGAGCAGCGGCGCAAGTTGTGCCAAATGCCGCCCGGGGCCGCAGCATAGGTCAAGCAGCCGGACTCCGCGTTTCAGCTTCAAGGTAGACTGCAAAAACTGCACAGCCCGGGCCGCGTCTGCGTCGTCGCGGTGCGCATAAAGGTCAAGGTAACCCGCGCCGAAAGCCTTTCGATACCATGCCGAATCGTGCGCCTCGCCGGGAGAGGGTGGGATCAATGGGGGCTGGACTTGGACGTTGCTCAATCGATCCCGTACTCTTCCATCTTGCGGTAAAGCGTTTTGCGGCCAATTCCGAGCTGCCTTGCCGTCTGCGCGCGGTTGCCATGATTGTGAACCAGCGTCGCGCGGATCGCCTCGCGCTCGATCTCCGAAAGGCTCGCTCCCACGCGGACGGGAATCGTCCCTCGCGACGGCGCGCCTTTTCGAATCTGTTCCGGAAGATGTCTCGGCGCAATCTCCTTGGTGTTTGTCATCACCACGAGCCCTTCGATCACATTGCGCAATTGTCGCACGTTCCCCGGCCAATCGAACTCCTGAAGTAGCGTGAGTGTCTTTGATGAAAGCCGGAGCCCCGGTTTCCCGTTTTGCTCGCCAAACTCCTTCAGAAAGGACGCCGCCAGGAGGGGAATGTCCTCGACACGGTTTCGGAGGGGCGGAAGGTTGATCGTGATGACGTTCAGCCGGTAAAACAAATCCTCGCGAAATTTGCCCTGCTGGACGAGCTCTTCGAGATTCTTGTTCGTCGCCGCGATCACCCGCACATCCACCTTGATGGTTTCGCTTCCCCCCACTCGCTCGAAGCTCTGTTCCTGAAGAACTCGCAGGAGCCTGACCTGAAACTCCGGCGTTGTTTCGCTGATCTCGTCCAGAAAGATTGACCCACCATCCGCCATCTCGAACCGCCCCGCCCGCGACCGGATCGCATTCGTAAATGCTCCCTTCTCGTGGCCAAAGAGTTCGCTTTCGAGAAGTCCCTGTGCGAGCGCTCCGCAATTGATGACGACAAACGGTCCGCGCGCGCGCTGCGAATTGAAATGTATCGCGTGGGCAATCAACTCTTTGCCCGTCCCGCTCTCACCCTGGATCAGTGCAGTGGCCTTGGTCGGAGCCAACTGGCGCACAATCTGGAAAATATTTTCCATTTCCGAGGATCGACCAATAATATTTTGGAAGCCATATCGCTCCTCAACCACTTTGTGCAACTCTTCGTTCTCCCGGGCGAGATGCTGGCTATGGAGCGCCCGTTGGATCACAAGCTTCAGCTCATCAAGGCGAATGGGTTTGGTCTGATAATCGAACGCTCCCTTGCGCATCGCTTCGACGGCGGTTTCGACCGTTCCATGCGCGGTGATCACGATGACCTCCATCGTCGGATCCTTGGCCTTGACCCGTTCCAGAAGTTCCAAGCCGCTCAGACCCGGCATCTTGAGATCGGTAATCATGAGGTCGACGTGGTGGCGCTCGAGGTAATCGAGCGCATCCTGCGCGTTTGCCGCGATCGCGACCTTGAATTCCTTCCCTTCAAGCCCCCACTTCATTCCCTCGCGGGTGTTCTTCTCATCTTCGACAATCAGGATGTTTTGGGCAGACGTCATGGTTAACCGGGATTCGTAGTTGGCAGTTCGACGGGGCTGTCCAGCAGGCGCATCGGACGATCGGTGAGAGGAAGCGCGATCACGAATCGGGTGCCGATCCCCGGACGCGAATCGACATGGATCGAACCTTGGTGCTGTGTAACGACGCGATAGACGATCATCAGGCCGAGCCCCGTCCCCGTGGACTTGGTGGTATAGTAGGGTTCGAAGATTTTATCAACAGACTCTTCCGGAATGCCCGGTCCATTGTCCGCTACTTCGATGTTGATATGGTCGCCCGCGAGACTCGTACGAAGCGCGATGAGGCGCCGAATTTCCGGCTTGCCCGCGGAGCGGCTCATCTCGCGCGCCTCCAAATGGGCATCGATGGCATTCCGCATCAAATTCCGAAGCGCCTGAAAAATAAGGTGCGCATCCATGTGGATCGGCGGCAGTTCGGGTTCAAGATCGGCCTTTAAATCGATCCCGAGTTGCTCGCACTCTGCGCCGAACAGCCGAAGCAGGTCCTCGATTAAACGATTGATGTATTTGGGTTCGATGACGGGAGTTTGGGGCCGCGCGGCCTGAATGAATTCATTGATAACCTCCGTCAGCCGGGCGGTTTCTTCGAGAATCACCCGGGTTGCGCGTTCGACGGTGCGGTGAGCCAGGGGCTTATCCTCGGTTTCCGCTTCCTGCGCCTCCCGCAACAGGATCTGCGCATGAAGATTGAGCGAGTTGAGCGGATTCTTGATCTCGTGCGCCACGCCGCTGGTCAGCAGAGCCATCGAGGCGAGCCTTTGCGACCGTGCCTCCTCTTCCATCCGACGGTACTGCTCCGTGACGTCGCTCAGGATAAAAATCCACATCGCCTCGAGGCCGTCCCCCTCGACAATCTCTCCCTCCCGGTGACGAATGGGAAAAGCGGTCAGATGCATTCGCCGATCGCCATTGGGTCCGAATGCGCACTCGTAGCCCTCGACGGCCCGGCCATCACCTTCCATCGCCGCGAGCATTTCCTTCAGTTCGCCCCCCGGACAACGCTCCTGCAGTATGTCCCCCAGGTACCGTTTCGAAGGGGGCCAATCGAGCATCAGCCTCGCAAAGCGATTGCTGTACATGATCCGATGGCGCTCATCAGTGACGATGATCCCTTCGGCCAGATGATCGAAGATTGTCTCGAAAAAATTCTTCCGCGAGAGGATTTTGGCCAGATAATCCCGTATACCGCGTGAATCAATCTTCCCGATTTTCGAAAGAAACTTGTCATCAAAGCCGCTTTTTTTCGTCTCCGCCATATCCCTGTCAACGCCTCGCTCGCCTTTTCATCTTGGCCGAGCATGCGCACAAGGTCAAGATGGCGATCCCCCGGACAGTCAATTCTGCGTGTATCGGCCGCATTACTCCCATTCGTCACATGATTTTTAATTTTGCAAACCGGGGCCCTGCCATCCCCTCCGCCGGCCGCGGTGCCAGGACGGGCCATAGTCCGCTAACTTAGCCTCAACGTCGGCGTCCCATCGAGGCGCTTGGAGAGGTCGATCGGGTCTCCGACGGCGACCTGCTCAGGATTTACCTGGTAGGCCCATACCTCGAAATGGGTCAACGTGGCGCCGCCATAGATCGTCGTGAACGCGCCATCCACGGCGTCAAGGCCGTGCGCGAGTTTAATGCGGCCGATCCGGGGAACGTTGAAGCGGGCGTCGAAGGCTAGCCATTCACTTCCCAGATAAACTTCACTGTAGGCGTGGAAATCCATCGGCGTGCCCGGATCTTCAAAGCCGATGTCCGCGAGATGCCCGGTGACGTATCGCGCCGGAAGGTTGCATGCCCTGCAAAGTGCGATGGTTGAATGGGCGAAGTCGCGGCAGACACCGTAGCGCCGGTCGATCACTTCCGAAGCAGAAATATCGGAACGGCCGGAACCGTAGCGGTATTCAATATTGTTGTGAACCCAATCGCATATCGCCTGCACCAGGGACAATCCCTGCGGGATATGCCCAAACTGGGTATACGCAAGATTCATCAGCTTGTCCGAGTCGCAATAGCGGCTGGGGAGCGTGTACCGCAACAGCCTGGAAGGAAGTTCGCCGACCGGAATCATGTTACCGGTAATCTCCCGGGTGTCTGGCAGCGAAGAAACTGCTACGAGGGCATCGTGATGAATTTCGTTCACGCCCGGCATGAGGGTGACGCGATAGGTGTTATTGCCGTGGGTGTCCTGAAATTCATAGGACGGCCTTGCAATACCGAAGGAAAGATTTTCATGGATGACGTGGGCGCGCTCAACGTGCAGGGGCCTGACCATGAACAGCGCCGGCGTTGGCAGGGGCGCCCGATAAGCTAGGTGGCACCCGACACGAACGGTAAGATCCAGGTCATTCGATGGCATCTTATTCTTCGGTGAACCCCAAATAGCCGAACCCAAACCTTGAAGTTTCGTCCGGTTCGTAATTCTCGGCCTTGATGGCGAGCATGGTCACGTCGCCCTCCGGGAAATTGGGGCTTAACGACTGCCTAAATCGCCAAACCCGGAATTAGGCCCAGGTAATCCTCGACTCCGGCCCTTCCCAGGCAGGCCTGAATGATATCGCGCCCGAGTGGATCGAGGCCCGGTTCGAGAAATTTCTGGAGCTCCTTGTGGAAAAACTCCGTCAGGATTGTCGCTCCGGCGTCATAACCTTCGTCGCCGACTTCCGGCTGGGTGTTGACCTCAAGGAACCACCGGGCGATGGCGCGTCCTTCGAGCTGCATGGTGTAAAGCGCGTACCCTAGCAACGGGCACCGCGCCGGGTTGATTTGATCCCGTTTGAATCGCGCCATGCCCCGCCGCGCCAGATATTCCCGCGTCAGCCAGTTGGGCATGAATCCGACTTTCCAGGCCCCAACGTATTGATTTGGAATAAGCACATACCGAACTTTCGAGCCACTTTTGAACTGCTGGAGCAAAAGGTTGGCTTGATCGATCTGGCGCCCTGTTGCAAAAGGCCAGTAGGAGCCGACTCCTTCGCTTCGCATCCCGTGGCTGTCCCCGAGGCTCGCCCCGAGCCCCGCGTAAATGCTCGGGTTGGCGTGACCGCGCGGTGCGACCAGCCGCCAGAGCCATGCCAACGAAGGTGGAAGAAGGTGAAAGAGTCCCAGGATTCCGTACGACGGGGCTTGCCGCGTGCAAGGAGGCGTCCGAACTCCAAAGCTGCGCACGTCCACCTTGACCGGCTCATTCACGATCCCCGACACGATGCTGCGCGGCAAGATGACCCGCGGATTCGGACACGGGCGGCCGGGAGCATCCGCCGTATGTTCCCAGATGAGGGCGCGGCTGCCCGGGACCGCGTCGATATTCAAAAACACCAGCGGCACGGGCGGCGTGGCGGTCAAGCGCTCCAGATCGAGGTCCGTCCCATATTGGTCGATGTGATTCACACGCACAAACCACGCGTCCTCCGCATCAACAAGGGTAAGTTTGCCGTCATTCTCTTGAAGAGAGGTGTGGCACTGCGCCATGTCGTCCACGACCGGCTCGAGCTTGCAGCCCCGCGAGATCTCGAGGAATCGGTCCTCCCCGGTGACCATGTTCTGCCCCAGATGAAGGCGGCCATCGGAAAGCCGATGCGGGTATTCCAGCATTTCGCTCTTGCCGCCGCCGCTCGCGCCCTCATGCATGATCACGATTTCATTATCGTAGGGAGTCACCACCCGCACGGTCGAGCAGTGCGCCGTGACCCAACCCTCTCCCTCTCCCAGATCAATGAGAATACCGTAGATTCCCTTTTTCGCACTCGGACCGGGATAGAGGTTGAAACAAAACATCTCATGGACCGGATCGCCACGATGGTGAACGACGACCTGTTTCCCGCCGAAGTGCGTGTGTCGGAAGGGAGGCGCGACATAGATGACCGCCCGCGGGGAAAAGTCCCCCTTGATTTGGTCCGGCGGGATGAAACCTTGAAGCAAACCGAGCGCGCACCCGAAAAAAGCCGCATTAAGGGGCAAAACGGCAATCGCATTTAGCCCCATCCCTTCGTGTCCGGCATGAAACGGAACGAGGACAAGGTCCTGCGTGGCGAGCCATTCGAACGTCTGGCGGCGAACAGGATCGAAATCCTCTCCAAATCGGTCCCGGTATCGGGGCTTGTCCGTCGGCTTGTCGTCCGCGATGACCATCGTATCGGGATCGCGTCGTCGCATGTAAGCTTCCGGGTAGTTCACGACGATCCCGTTGCGGACGCGCGCCACAGTTGCCTCGATCACTTCCCGGCCATCGGGCAAGGCATAAACCACATCGCGGCTCTCCGCCCCATTCTTCCCCAAAGCCAGCCGGGCCATTTCCTCGATGCTCCCGGCAATCCGGACCGACGGAGCAGCATCCAGCAGCTCGGAAAGTTCTTCAGGAAGGTTCAATTTCGTCCCTTTGATTTCCGGGATGGTTTTCCCATTGATGGCGAGTGGCATATTTTTTCCAGTTGGGCTGATTCCGCCCTCAAAGAATGAGCGTACAAGGTTCCAAAACAATCCTTATGCAAGAAGCGCGCAAGCGCCATCACTTCCTTCCACTTTCTTCGCTGGGTAATCATCATTGAACCCGGAGCGACTATTTGCTTGTCTTTTAGCCGATTGCGGGGAAATCATAAGCCCGGGAATATGCGTTTCTTACGCGCTTCGTTCTGCTATCCAGTCTGCGCAAAATCGGCCCCTGTATGTCTCGAAAAAGTTGCGGCTTCGGAATTCTCGGCGTCGGGATGCATGTGCCGGAACGAATTCTTTCCAACGCCGACCTCGAGAAAATGGTCGAAACCTCGGACGACTGGATTATAACTCGAACCGGCATCAAGGAGCGGCGTATCCTCGCCGATAACGAGGCGACCTCCGACCTCGCCACCGAAGCATCCAGAAAAGCCATTGCTGACGCCGGAATCAGCCCCGAAGATATTGACCTTATCATCTGCTGCACTTGCACGCCGGATCAAACGGTCCCCAACACGGCGTGTGTCGTTCAGGCGAATCTGGGAATTGCCGGCCGCTGCCCGGCGTTCGATCTCAATGCTGCCTGCACGGGTTTCGTCTACGGCCTTTCGGTTGCCACGGCGATGCAATGCACGGGAATCTACAAGCACGCTCTCGTCATCGGCGCCGAGTCGTTGAGCCGCATCATGGATTACACCGACCGCAACACGTGCGTTCTTTTTGGTGATGGAGCCGGCGCGGTTGTTCTTGGACCGACCGGCCCGGACCGTGGCTTGATGGGTCAGTTCCTCTCCGCCGACGGCAGTCTTCAGGATTTGCTCGTTGTCAGGTTCAGCGGAACAAAACTCTACACGGCAGAAGAAAAAGCTTTGGGCCTTACGCCCCTCCAGATGAAGGGAAGCGACGTTTTCAAATTCGCGACGCGCGCCTTGGGCAGGGTTCTGAAGGAGGCGGTCGAGTCCGTCGGCGACGGACTCACGATGGCCGACCTCGACCTCCTCTTTCCTCACCAGGCCAACCTCCGCATCATTGAGGCCGCCGCGAAGAGGCTCGACATTCCAATGGAAAAAGTTTACGTAAACATTCAGCGCTACGGCAACACTTCCGCCGCAGCCATCCCGATGGCGTTGGCCGAAGCTTCGGCGGAAGGGCGTCTCAAGCCGGGCAGCATGCTCGGCCTCGTCTCTTTCGGTGGAGGCCTGACCTGCGGCGCAAGCATTTGGAGTTGGTAGATGAAGGGTGGTTCCAGAATGTTGAGGATGATGAAAAATTTGATCGCGGCGATCGGCGGATTCATCGCGGCTTCTCTTTTCGCAGCCGCCTTCCTCTCCCCTTCTGCCTGCGCCTTGTATCGAAACGACAGGTGCTACGTCGAGGACGACCAATATCGCATCGCGTACAATCTCTTTATTGAATCCGGTTCTCTCGATCTGGTTCAGCGCGAATTAAAGGATTTCGAGTGGCGCCGCTGCGCGATTAATGAAGCGGTCTATCGTTTGGAAAAAGAATTTGAAGTCGTGGATCGCTGACGCTTTTAACAGATGCCATCAGAGTTTGGCTTCCCCGTTTTGTGGGACCACCGGGATTTTCCCTTCGCGAACAGCCAGTGCCGCCGCATCGACAATCTGCGGATCGAACTGCACCCCCTTTAAACGGTTTAATTCCCCAATTGCTTCCTCCCGAGTCATCGCCTTGCGATAAGGTCGCGTCGAAGTCATGGCATCGAATGCATCCGCGACCGTGACAATGCGCGCCAGGAGGGGAATGTTGTTGCCTGCCAGCTTATCGGGGTAACCCGTGCCATCGAACCATTCGTGATGATTTCGGATAATCGCGCGTTCAGCCGGGCTCAAGCCAAGCGGCTCGGCAATCCGGTCCCCGATGATGACGTGCTGCTTGATCGCATCGTATTCCTCGGCTGTTAGCTTGCCCCCCTTGGTCAAAATCTCGTCGCGGACGCCAATCTTGCCGATGTCGTGCAGGACGCCGGCGAACTCAATCATCTCCAGTTCCTCATCCGAAACTTTCATGCATTCCGCAATCTGCTTTGCGTAATCCGTAACGCGGTGACTATGCTCGCGCGTATAGGGGTCTTTGGCCTCGATTGTCGTGACGAGCGAATTCAACGTATCCAGAATATTGGCGTAGATCCCTTCGTATAGCGCCTGGTTCTCAAGCTTTGTACCTGCCTTCTCGACGAGTGTCTGGATAATCTGCTGGTCTTCCTGCGTAAAATCCGAACGGTCGGCTTTGTCCGTGAGATTCAGAACACCGAACACGCGCCCCCCGATCATCACCGGCATCGACAGCCAGGAATTCGAGCTATACATCCGGAGCCCCAACCCTTCGAGGGAAGAACTTAGCGGCTGTGGAGCTTGGCGATTGGCCCTGACAAGTCTTCCCTCCTGGGCCACTTTCCCCGAAACGGATTCACCCATCGACACCTTGGTCTTCGCGACGATGTCCCCCGAAAGTCCGATTGAAGCCCGAATCTTCAGATTCTCACGCGCGCGATCGAGAACCATGAGCGACACTCGTTGCGCGGTCGTGACCTCGGAGGCGAGCCGCACGATGTTCTGGAACAGACCGTCACTGTCCATGAACTGATTCATCGCCTCGGTGATCGTGTAGAGGCGTGTCAATTCCTCAACGCGCGCATTCAGCTGACGGTTTAGCCGTTCGATGACCTCGGTCTTATGCGCGTCAGCCTGAAGGCGGTTGACCTCCTGGCGCAACCGGCGCTCCCGCAGTGCCTTCGCAACCACGTAGCTGATGCTTTCAAAATCGAAGGGCTTTGTGATGAATTCAACCGCCCCCCGCTTCATGGCGTTAATCGCGGTATGTACGGACGGATAGGCCGTGATTAGAATGACGGGGATCGGATCCTCGATCTTTTGAACGCTGTCAATCAGGTCCAGGCCCGATTGTCCGGGCATGTGCATGTCCGTGATGATGACGTCGAACTGCTGGCGAGCGATTTGTTCGAGGGCGCCGCTCACGCTCGCGGCCGTCGTGCACCGGTGGCCTTCAACCTTCAGCATCTCCGAAATGGTGTCGCGCACAGCCTGATCGTCGTCCACGACCAGAATCGCGGCGCCGGCTTTCGAGCTCTGGGGCTCCTGCATGACGGGCTCGGTTTTCACGTCAATCCATCAGGATTCGATCAAGGATTTGCTGCTTGCGAGCTTCAGCCATCTTGATGAACCGTCTGACTTGGTTCTTCGGATTGGCTGGAGTTGCTCTCAGTCGGTTCGGTGGCGGCGGTTCGGACTTGTTCATGAAACGTTCAATCAATATCCGCTGCAGGCTGCGTTTCGGGCACAAATGAATTCCTCCTGCTTGAGCCAGCGCTCAAGGATTCATCCAGAACTGTGGCCGAATGCTAGCACCGCGCGATGCCGCATTCCTAGGTTTTCTTGCAGTTGATGAGTTACGAAACTTTGACGGGGTTTTCAGAGGCATGGTGCGCGGTTGCGCGCCGGGAAGCCTCTAGAACGTGCGGATCGATGGCCCGATCCTTCCGTTGGATCAGCCCCTGGATTCTGCGATCAAGATTTCGCGCAATGTTGATCCCTTGCGACTTCAACCGCTGCATCAACGCGGCGACTTCGACGAGCTGTGAAATATTTCTTCCCGGCTCGACAGGCAACACCACCTGCGGAATCCGACAATCGAAAAGATCCTTGTAACTATCCGTCAGGCCGAGCCGTTCGTAATCCTTCCCCGCGTCCCATTTTTCAAGTTCGACGATCAGCGAAAGTTCACTCTCTTCGCGCACGGAACGTACCCCGAAAAGCAGCTCGACGTCGATGATTCCGATTCCTCGAATCTCCATATGGTAACCCAAGTTGGGCGAAGGCTCGGCGTAGAGCCGTCCGCGGCTTACCCGGCGCACCATGACAATATCATCGGCCACGAGGAGATGCCCGCGCTGGATCATTTCCAAAGCGCACTCGCTCTTTCCCACGCCGCTCTTGCCTTGAATCATCACCCCCATCCCGAAGACCTCGACCATGACGCCGTGGACAACCCACCGGGCGGCAAGTCGGCGCTCAAGGAACCGCCCCAATTCGGCCTGAAAGGGTGAGGTAATATGGCTTGTTCGGAATAGCGGAACTTTTCTCTCCCGCATGACCTGCATCATCTCGGGAAGGATTTCAAGCGATCGCGTCACGACGAAGCAGGGAATGGGAAACTCCAGCGTGCGGCGGAGTCGCCGGACGCGTTCCTCGGAGGAGAGGCTGGCTAGGTAAGAGATTTCGGTAAGGCCGATGAGCTGGACGCGCTCGACGGCAAAGACGTCGTTATAGCCGGCGAAGGCCAAACCCGGGCGGCTGATTTCAAACGTGGATATCTCCCGGTCGAGACCCTCTTCGCCTGTGACGAGTTCCAAGTCCCATTCCTTGGACTTCGTCTCAAACATCTCTTTAACCGTAATTGGTTTGACACGCTCGGTCGGATATGAAGACATTGCCGCTCCTCGCCAGTGTCAACCGTCGGACGGGGCGTTGGCGGGCGCTTTAGACTGCGTCGACGGCCCCGGTCGCCGTGGCTGCGGATGCCGTGGCTGCCTTGAGAAATTCCTCAGCCTCGGCGGCCTTGCTCTTCATGAGCCGCTTGATCCGAACCATTTCAAGCTTCTGGAACAATTTGGAATCGTTAAGGCCGATGCGCGTGCCCAAAATAACGTCCGCAATTGGAACCACGACGTTGAGATTCTTCATGTAGTGCACGTGATGGAGGCGATGGTGTGTCTGAACAAATTTGAAGAATCGCGTGTTCTCGAAGGGCCGGTTGGCCGGGACGTGCATGCAAAAGTGCAGGTACTCATAAAGCGCATAGTAGGAGATCATGGCCACAACAGAGCCGATCACGGCAGCCAATCCACCCGCGAAGAAATAAGCGAGCGTAAAGAGAGGTAGGTGAAGCCCGATCAGGAGGGGCGCGTTCCACCACGCGAACGTTACGTGCTTCAAATCAGCGTCAGTATGAGGATCCTGATTCAAGAAATAAGTCTGGTCGGCCTTGAATATCTCGTGATGTTCGAGTTGGTGGGTCCGGTAGGCGTACTTCATGAAAATGTCCATGTGCATAATGTATTTATGAAGCGCCCATTCGAAAAAACTGGCATAAACAAAAGCAATGACGTATGCGACGGCACAGGTAACGGCAAATGTAATCAACTCAGTCTCCTACTTGATACGAGATTGATTCGGCCGAACGGCTCGAAAATGGGAGCGATCCTAGACTTGAGATTTGGTCCTTCGCCACGGCGCTCCAAAGGCCCGTGGCAATATAAACTAAATTCGTGCGGAAAACAAGCATTTCTGTTGAGCTTTCTCTTTGCTCTCCTCTTCTTTTCGGCATCCTGCGGAAATTACTCAACTAAAGAGCAGGCAGGCGGATCGCCACAAGCCCCGCAGAGAATCGAGTTCTGGCATGCGATAGGAGACGCCGCCCATCAGGAACTCTTGGTAAAATTCGCGAAGGAATATAACTCGACGCACCCAGGAATCCAGGTGGAGCCAGTTTTCCAGGGCCTCTATGGCAACCTCTATCAGAAGCTGATTGCATCCATCACGGCGCGCAATCCCCCGGCCCTTGCGCAGATGTACGAGAGCTGGACCACCCGCCTTTACGACCGGGATCGCCTCGAGCCCGTGCAGAACTACATCGATGGTCCCCAAGGCTACTCGCCAGATGAACTCGGTGATTTCTATCCGGCCTTTCTCACGGACAATCGGTGGAACGAGACCCTCGTCACGATGCCGCTGAACAAAAGCGCCTATGTGCTTCAATACAATGTCGACCTGCTCGAGCGTGCTGGCATCGCGGCCCCCCCGAAAACGTGGGAGGCTCTCCGGCAGGCAGCCCAGGCCATCTCAAGGCTCAAGACGGAAGAGGGCCTACCCTGCTGGGGCCTGCTGATCCGTCCGCAGATGGAATCCTTTACGACGCTTTTCTTCACAGCCGGGGGTATGTTTTTGGACTCCGAGGGTCGCCCGCAGATGCAATCCGAACCCTCCCGGCGCGCGCTTCGGTTCCTGACCGAACTCACTTATTCCGATCATGCCGCGATCGTCGACTCAAATTATCCCGCGACGCTCTTCGGAACGGGCAGGCTGGGGATGTTCATCTATTCGTCGGCTGCGTTCCCCTTCAACGATCGAACTTCCGCCGGGAAGTTCAAATGGCGTGCCGCACCGATTCCCGCCCCCGCCGATGTCCCTCCGGATATCCATAGGACTCTCTTCCAGGGAATGAATATAGGAATCCTGAAGGATAATCCCCAAGGGATCCGGGAAGCGGCATGGAGCTTCATAAAATTCATGCTCGAACCCGAACGCGCTGCGGCCTGGTCGATGCAAACCGGCTATTGCCCCCTGAGGAAATCCTGCATGGAAGTTCCTGCGTTTCGCGAATACGTCACGAGTCACCCCAATTTCGCCGTTACGATCGGTGAAATTGAACGCGCCGGTTTTGAGCCAAAGCCTGACTTCTGGGAATCGTGGCGATCCGATGTCGGCGATGAGATCGTCAATGCACTCCAGGGAATCAAGTCGCCGGAGGACGCCTTGGCCGCTGCCCAAAAGGATGGGGAGGACTCACTAAAATACGACAGTAAGTTCCCTTTTACTCCAGGTGAAAGATAGTTAGTCCTACTTTGCCATTTTCAAGCTAGAGCGCTCCTACTCCTACTCCTACCCCTACTCCTACTCCTACTCCTACTCCTACTCCTACTCCTACTCCTACTCCTACTTTCCTCATGCTGGAAAGGAAACCAGGAAAAGGCACGAACTTGAACAAGGGGGCGTACCCTGCGCCACAATAATGGACCTCCCTCTCGAAGACGCACCGTAATTTGATTCGATACAAACGATGAATATCGAAAAATTATTCTAGGAATTATCGGGCTGGAGTATTTTCAGTATGAATCATGACGGACAACCCGTGTTTCTCCCCCTTGGCCCGCAAAGCAGGCCGGAGGTCGTAGCCTGGGGTGGAGTGAAGCAAAGCGAAACGAAACCCCAGGAACAAAGGAGTCTCTTTTCCGCCCCAAGGCGGGCGGGAGAATTCCGCGAGTGACTGCGGAGCGCAAATCCATTTCGAAAACGCTCTAAACCCCAGACTTCTCCGGCGAAACCCCGTCACGAAGCCTTGAGCATGTCCAACATCAGTTTTTCGTAAAGCTGGGCCGAATGATGCCAGCTATGGTCCCGGCTCATGGCATTGACAATCAGCTTCTGCCAAAGGTCCGGGCGCGCCGGATCCCGATAGAATTCCTCCGCCCGCTTCACGGCGGCGAGAAATTCCGGGGGATTATAGTTCACGAACGTGAACCCGGTGGCTTCCCAGCTAAGGATCTTGGCTTCGCTCGCGTCCTCGACGCTGTCGGCCAAGCCGCCAGTCTGTCGGACGATCGGAATCGTTCCATAACGCATGCTATAGAGCTGATTTAATCCGCACGGCTCGAATCGGGACGGCATGAAAAACATGTCGCAGCCGGCTTCGATAAAGTGCGCCGTCGGTTCATTGTAGCCGATCTCGGCGTACATTTGCGTTGGATGCGCCTTGGCCAGCATCCGGAAGTATCGCTGATACTTTTCCATTCCGGTGCCGAGCAGCACAAACTGGATGCCAAAATTGAGGATCTGATGAACTGCCTCCGTGAGGATATCGAATCCTTTCTGCTCAACGAGGCGCGAAACGATCCCTGCAACTGGCGTCGCGGGCTCGACGGGAAGCCCGAATCGGCGCTGAAGCTCCGCCTTGCAGATGCTCTTCCCCGAAGGATCCTCGGCGTTGTAGTGCGCTGGAATATGAGGATCGGTCTCCGGATTCCATTCTTCGGTATCGATCCCGTTCATGATGCCGTGCAGACTCTTGGAACGCGCGCGGAGAACTCCTTCCAGGCCGCAACCGAAGTCGGCGGTTTGAATTTCGCCCGCGTAGCGACGGCTGACGGTCGAAAGCTTGTCGCTGTAAACAATCCCGCCCTTCAGCAGGTTTAATTTGCCGAAGAATTCCAATTCCTTGAGATTGAACAACTGCTGGGGAAGACCCAGCAGCGGAAGAAACTCCGGCGAGCAGACCCCCTGATACGCCAGATTGTGAATCGTAAGCAGCGTCCGGGCACGCGAAAAATCCGGGTCGTTGCCAAGAACATCCAGGTTCTTCAGATACGTCGGTACCATCCCGGCCTGCCAATCGTGGCAGTGAAAAATATCGGGGAACCACTGGAGACCTTTCAGCATCCAGAACACGGCGAGGCAGAAATAGGCGAATCGAAGCGGATTATCTGCATATTCGCGCCCCCCCTCGTCGTAAAGGCTCGCCCGGTTGAACAGCTCCTCATTCTTCACGAGATAAACGGGCACGGGATTCCGGGGGTCCTTGAGTTGCCAAACTGAGACCGTCTTGCCTCCAGCCGGCAGCCAGATTTCGATCCTGTCCAAAAGCAGCTCGCAAGGGTATAGATTCACGTCGATCTGGCTATAAAAGGGCAGAACCACGCGGACATCATGCCCCAGTCCGGCAAGCGCGCGCGGGAGTGATCCCATGACGTCGCCCAATCCGCCGGTCTTGACGTAGGGCGCAGCCTCAGAAGCAATGCAAAGGATCTTCAAACAAGATTCTCTTTCCGACGAGGGGACTTTTTCTCCGGCAGGGAGAAAGTCGGACCTTGTCCTATAAATAGCTCTCAACCGTCAAGTTGAAATCGGCGCAAGGACTCCGGTTCGCAACCATCGCGCATCCCCGCTTATCGTCATCACGATGGATCGACGTAACACCCGACAGCACGCGATAGGGACCCGGCCTGAAAATTCAGATGACGCTCGTGCGGATGGAGGCATAAGATACCGCAGAGCTCAGATTTCGGGGGACTGCTCGCGAAAGGACGTAAATCACGATGGAACACTGCACAGTCGTTTTCTGCGACTTGACCGATTGCTGCTTTTATCGTCCGGAGCCGGCTCAACCGAAGAAGTGCCGTTGCGCCCATCCAGAAAAAAATCTGTATCTGAAGGAAGTAAGATGCCCCCTCTACCGGATGGACTGGCAGAAAAAACTTAAACCCACCACCGCGCCTCGTAGGCCGGGCGCCTGACCCCGCCCCGAATGCCACGCCTCCCCTAATCCAGCGTCATCGAGGCAAAGGTCACCATCGATTCGGTCTCCTTCTCCCGATATTGATCGTATTGAAGCAGGGCCGCGTCGCCGGGCCCGAGCACATGCAGCATGGTGTAAACGGCCGAGACCGCATCCACGTTGCGCGCGTTTCGATCCGGGCGGAAATGATCGAAGAATCCTTCCGGATTGCGCTCCCGCACTAACTCCAGCATGCGCATGTCCGCCGCCCTCACGAGCCCCGCGCGAAAATCGTCCACCCCCTGCGTGTCGCCGAACTTCTTCCCCACGTGACTCAGATCGACTCCCGCGATAATGCAGACCCTGGGCCCGAACTCCTCCACCAACTTTGCCAGGGCGTCGCAAAACTCTCCAACCTCCTTGCGCTCGCGTGGAGCCCCGTTTCCGTTTTCAAGTTCTTCGTGAAGCGACCCGCACAAGATCGGCAGGATCGTAAAGTCGTGCTTTTTGTAATGGAGATACTTCAGAAAAACGGCCTGAAACTCGACGCTGTGCTCCAGCCGATGCGCAAACTCGCCCGAAAGCCGGTCCGCGCCATAAAGCTCCCTTAACCTTGCCGCCGCCTTCTTGTTGGTCGGCGCAAGACCCAAAGGCGTCTCAAAATCCTTGTCCGTCAGCGTATAAAGATTTCGCGTCGGATAATGCGCAACCCCGAGAATGATATAGAGCGTCGGCGGCTCCGCGACCTTGAGCTCCCGGAACGCGTGTGCCATGCAGGGTCCGCCGCGTCGCAAATCGATGTGCGGTGTCACCAGCCCCCGAGGCGCGCGCGTCCGCGTAACCCCGTTCCCGTCGCCATTGGAAGCCTTTGCAATATAGCTATCGAAGGTTTTTACCAGTTCCTCCGCTTCTCCCGGATAGGCCTGGCCCGCGTGGACGGCGGGCCGAATCTCCGACCGCAGAAATTCGCGTTCAATATCCTCCCGCCGGATCAGCGATCGCTCATTGTCCAACAAATAGTATTTATCCAATTCCTCTAGAATCCCTTCAAGTTGATCTATCGGAATCAATTGCTGAAACTGGCGCTGAATTTCAACCTGCACGTCGCGAACGTCCCGCGTCCCATCCAGCAGCGTGAAAACCATGAACATGGGGAGCGGGACGGCGAGTTCCTGGCCGTAGAGGTCCTCCGGATCACGCAGAACGACGAAAACTTCCTCCCCCTGCTGAATCGGGATCGCGTCACAATAGCGCATGCGGGGCTTATCAAACATGAATGAACTCCAAATTGACGAACGTCCTGAACGTGAACCCTCTGATTTTACACAAGCTAAGGCCGGAATCGAAGCGTGAATCCATTGTTGCGCTTGCACACCCTCGCCTGGCTTTCGCCGCTTCCTGTTCAGGTTCACTCTTTTCCTTGCGCGACTTCAGGTTCACGATGAAAATACTTCGAGTCAATTTTGAAAGCTTCAGACAGGAAGGCAACGCAACATGAAACGGCTCCTCGTGATTTTTCTTTTGCCCTTTGTAATGGCGACTCGCGCGTTCTGCGCGGAAGAGAGTAAACCGGATCCCGCTGCCACAGGCGGAAATTCTTCAGAGTCCACCCAGCGTCAGATTCAAGCGCTGCAGAAGGCCGTCGATGAGAATCTTCAACAGATCCGCAGAGACTTTCGGCAGGAATTAGACCAGATCCGCATGCAGCTGCGTTCCCAGCGCTCAATGCCGGAGATGGGTTCCATGCCGGGAATGCCCGGGATGCCGGGCGCGCCAGGAGCACCCGGAGCTCCGGGACTCCCGGGACTCCCCGGAGGAATGCCCGGTGCACCGGGAGCAATGGGAGCAATTGGCGCAGGAATGCCAGGAGCGCCAGGAATTTCCGGAATGCCCGGAATGCCGGGCGCGGGCGCGGGCATGCCCGGAGCTATGGCTGGCCCGGGCGCGGGAATGCCCGGAATCGGAGCGGGAATGCCTGGGGCGCCTGGAATGGCCGGAATGCCAGGCGGAATGCCGGGATTCGGCAACGGAGCGCCGGGCGGGCCCGGAGCCCTTGGAGCACCGCCTCCCCCTGATGGCCCCCCGGGGGTGCCCGGAGCGCCAGGGATGAATCGGCGCATGCCGCCGATGCCGGAGGGAAGAGACAACGCGATGGGTCAAGCCCATGAACAAGCCGAGCAAGCCCTTGCAAAGCTCCGCGAGACCGCCGCGAAAGACCCCAACGTTCAGCAAGCTGTCCAATCATTGGAGCAGGCCCTCCAACAAATGCGTCCTCCGATGCCCGGGGGCCCCGGTCAACCCGGCCAGCCGCCCGACGACCCTCGCCAGCGGATGGAAGAACGCCGCAAACGCAGCGAAGAAGAACGAACGCAACAGATGCAGCGCATGAAGGAAATGCGCGAAAACCGTACACCCGGTGAGCGCCCCGATCAGGCGCCTCAGCCTGGCGGGGATGTCGCGGGAAAGCTGGGCGATCTCCAAAAGACCGTCGAGCAACTCAAGGCCGCTCTTGAAGCCAAGGACAAAGAAATCCAGGCGCTCAAACACCAGGAGCCGCCGAAGCCGTAATCTCGCTCGGAAGATCATTCAACCTTCTCGCTCAATCGCTTCAAGGATTTCCGATGAGCGCGAATATGAAACGACCAGGCGAAACCAGCGCCTTTATCGTGCCATATTGGCGCTGGCTGATCGTGTTACCCGCTTATATCGCCGGTGGCTACTTGGCCGCCCATATTATTGAGCCGTACGAGTGGCCCAACGCGCCTTATTACGCCGTCTTGGTTTTGGGGTTGGTCTCGGGAATCTCCTGTATGGCTTACCCGGCATACTGGCTCGCGTTGCTCGGACCGGCATGCTCTGTTGTCACCGCAACTTGGATCTTGAGCGCTACTTGGTGGGACCAGCTTCCCGACTCGAGCGACTTTTTCATCTGTATTTCGGGATACCTGTCACCGCAACAACGTTTTCTATCAGAGCTTCCTACAACATTCCTATACGTTTGGATACCTTTGGCGGCCTGGGCAATTTGCATCACAATCATTTCTCGCCATTGGCGACGCGTCGCGCCCGGTCCGATGGAGCATCTCCTGACTCGAATTCCGCGCTTCAGGACTCGATTGCTTCCTTAATTGCCTCCCGATCCACGCAATAGATAAAAATCTCAATCACCCCGCCCCCGGTATAGCCACGCGCTTTAATTCCCCCGGGAATATCCATCGCGTATCGTATGTGCCCCGGCGCATATCGATGGCGCGCGCTTTCGGATGGGCCAAGAATGATGCGGTTGACATCCTTCCGTTTCTCCAGCGCCTGAATCGCGTTCTTCAATTCCTTCGGGACGCTCGTGTGTACCCCGCGCTTTTTCATGCTCGCTCGGCTTGCGGAGCGAAGGGCCACTGTCGGCTGGCCCGCGACCAGATTAGAAACACGACAACGCCAAGCGCAAGCCCGCCGAGGCCATAGAGGATCAGGCTCTTGCCCGATGTCGCGTAGACAAAGACCCAGCCCAGGAAAGCAATCGCGCTTGGAATGGGATAAAGCCACATTTTGTAAGGCCGGTGCATGTCGGGCTTCAGCCGCCGCAGTAGCGTCAACGCGAAAATTTGCCCGATGAATTGAACCAGAATTCGGATCGGAACCAGCGCATCAATCACGACTTGTAACGAAAAGAAACTGCAAACAATTGCAATCGCGCCAATGACGACCAGGGAGACATAGGGAAAATCCTTCGTCGGATGCAACTTGCCGAAAACCTTGAAGAAGTATCCATCCTGCGCCGCGGCGAACGGAATCCGGGAATATCCGAGAAGCAAGGCAAAGACCGACGCGAACCCGGTCCAAAGAATCATCAGCGTGAAGACTGTGGCGACGCGCGAACCATAGAGCTTTTCCATGAAGATCGCGCCAATGAATTTGGAAAACCTCGAGTCCGTATTCTCCGTCAACTCCCGCCAGGGTACGACGCCGATGATCGAAAGGTTCATCGTAAAATAAATCAGCGCGACTCCAATGAGGCTGATCATGATCGAACGCGGAATCACGCGGCCAGGATTCTTGACCTCGTCGCCGATGTAACAGATGTCGTAATAGCCCAGGTAATCGTAAATCCCAATCCGGGTTGCCGCGCCGAGTCCGATCCAAAAGTTACCTGATAACTTGAAGGCGTCGGGCGGAAAATCGAACGCCACTTTGGGACCGAAATGCGGCACCCCGGAAAAAATTACCGCCGCCGTCGTCAGGATCGTTCCAATCCAAAGCGCAACGGTCAGGCGCGAAATAAACGTGATCCGGCGATAGAGAAGAATGATGGTTAACAACCCGGCCCCCGCCGCGGCCCACTTCATCCCCGCGTCGGTCATCTGCGGCCAGATATAACTGAGATACCCCCCAAAGCCAATGTATCCCGAGGCGATCTCCATCGGCCCGCTGATGATGAATTGCCAGATGAAAAGGAACGCAACGAGCCGCCCCCACTTCTCGCGCCCGAACCCCTCGCGCAGATAAACGTAAGATCCCCCTGATCCCGGCATCGCCGCGCCCAGCTCGCTCCAGACCATTCCGTCCGGAATCGTCACAAGCGCCGCAATGAACCACCCCAACATGGCTTGCGGCCCTCCCATCGCGGCCAGTAGCAACGGGATTGTAATGAACGGCCCCACGCCGACCATGTTGGCCATGTTGAGCGCAACCGCCTGAAGCAAACCAAACCGGCGCTGCAAATGAGAATGCCCGGATCGGGCCGCGTTCTCGGCGGATTCGGCGACGGGAAGAGGCGTTTCCATGCAAATGCTCCCGCAGAAGTTCACTGGCTCAGGTGCAGTATCACATCTTCGGCAAGCCTTCCATCAGAAACGCCGTAATGGGGGAATGCGCGTAATGAAAGACGAAGAGCGCCTAAAGAATCCGGGGCTTTTTTCTAAATTTCCTACTCTTACTCCTGCTCGGATTTTTTTAGGATTTGTAAGACTCTGTAAAAAAACTCAATTCCAGGGTGCAAGAATTTTTGCAATTTGAGTGCGCAGCGCATCGAAGGTAAGTCCGGAGGCGATCAAGTGTATATCATAGTGATGCATCCAAACCAGCTCCCGGGAGCTTGATTATAAATAAGGCTGGTGCGTCCAGGTTCAGCCCCAAAGGGGCGATTGCTTGTAGCCCGGGGTGCGCGAAGCAAACCCCGGGACGCACTTTCCCTCCATCCAAGAATTTACTTCCGGAACTGAATCCTTTACAGTGACTTCCGAATTCATCTTTAGCTTCAAGGAGACGCCCCCATGGCTACCCGATCAACGACGTTCTATTGTCTCGCGCTTCTGCTTTTCGCGCGATTGAATGCCCCCGCGACCTGCGCGGAGATTACCGACCCGATCAAGGTCGAAGGAGGAAAGATCTCCGGCGCGGTTGTCGGAACAACTCCCGCGATCCGGGTTTACAAGGGCATCCCTTTTGCCGCGCCGCCCGTCGGCGACTTGCGCTGGAAAGCGCCGGAAAAAATCGTTCCTTGGGAAGGCGTGCGCGCATGCACCGAGTTTTCCGCCGGCTGCGTTCAACCCCGCAGCCCCATTCCTCTCCCCGGATTGAACGCCCCAACCGCCAGCGAGGATTGCCTCTATCTGAACGTCTGGACGCCGGCGAAATCTGAAAAGGACAAGCTTCCCGTCATGGTGTGGATTCATGGCGGCGGCTTCACGATGGGCACCGCCGGAGTCCCCATGTATGACGGCGAAGCCCTCGCGCGAAAAGGGGTGATTCTCGTTACCATCAATTACAGGCTCGGACCCTTTGGCTTCATGGCGCATCCGGCATTGACGAAGGAATCCAAGCATCACTCCTCCGGAAACTATGGTCTCCTCGATCAGATCGCCGGCCTCGAATGGGTGAAGAAAAACATTGGCCAGTTCGGTGGCGATTCGAAGAACGTAACCATTTTCGGCGAGTCAGCTGGAGGCGTCAGCGTATCGCTTCTCATGGTCTCTCCGCTGGCCAAGGGATTGTTTCACCGCGCCATCGCCGAAAGCGGAGCTGCCACGTTGCTCCCGTTGAGACATTTGAAGGAAAGCAATGCCGGCCGGGAAACCTGCGAGGATCAGGGGATCACGATTGCCAAGGCGTTGGGATGCGATACGGCAGCGGATCCCCTGGCCGCGATGCGGGCCAAGTCATCCGAGGAAGTTCTCAACGCAGGTCCCAAAACTTCCCTGACAGCCGGCAGCATCTTCGCCTCCAGTGCCTTCCCTTTCTGGGCGATTGTGGATGGCTGGGTCATTCCCGACGATCCCGACAAGCTTTTCAAATCCGGCAAGCAGGCTGATGTTCCGTTCATGGTCGGCACAAATGCCGACGAAGGATCGATGTTCACAATGATGCTCCCCATCAGGGACACCGCCGGTTACGAAACCCTTATGCGAACGAATTTTGCCAACCGCGCTGACGAGGTGATGAAAATCTACCCGGCGGCCGACGCGAGCCAAATCAAACCCGCGTTGAACGACATGCTGACCAACGCGCTCTTCATTTGCCCCTCGCGCATCATGATCGGGTCGATGTCGAACGTAAAATCGAAGCCCTATTTCTACCACTTCACGAAAACCCATGCGACGGGCTTCGGTAGCAACCTCGGCGCGCATCATGCAGCGGAAATTCCTTATGTCTTCGGCGGCTTGGAAGCGCAAAAAATCGTCACGGAGGCCGATGCGGAGCTTTCCAGGAAGATGATGTCCTACTGGACCAATTTCGCCAGGACCGGCGATCCGAACGGCGATGGCCTTCCGGTTTGGCCTGCCTATGACACGAAGGAAGAGCCTTACATCGAGCTGGGCGAAAAGGTTGAAGCAAAGAATCATCTCCGAAAAGATCGGCTCGACCAGCTCGATCAAATCATCGCGGAGCGGATGTCCCAACCCGCGGCCCCGGTTGGTAACTAGCGCAATTTCGGAATGGATCTCCAGAAAGGTGGACGCTTCATGTCCCGCGTGGCCCGCAAAGCGGGCCGGAGGTCGTAGCTTGGGGTGGAACGGTCTATCGAGATCGATGGAAGATTCTGGGCCCGCAAAGCGGGCCGAACCGTCGTAGCCTGGGGTGGAACGGTCTATCGAGATCGATGGAAGATTCTTGGCCCGCAAAGCGGGCCGGAGATCGTAGCCTGGGGTGGAGTGAAGCGAAGCGAAACGAAACCCCAGGAACAAGTGAGTATCTTTTCCGCCCCAAGGGGGCGGGAGATTCCGAGACGGGCGAGCGAATGCACATCCGATCCGAAATTGCTCTGGAACCCCGCGCACTCAGGCCAGCCGAAATTCAGCTGTAAGGACCCATCGTGAATTCCCAGCGATTCGACGAAGCACGAACCCCCCGCTCCCCTTGCCCGGAACGATGGGAATGCTCACGTCGCCACCTCCTCAAAACCGGCGGCGCATTACTAACCACCGCTCTCCTCGGCCCAACGGCATGGAGCGCCGAACCAAATACCATTCTCAGCTTCGGCATGATCACGGATCTTCACTATGCCGATGCCAATCCGCGCGGAACGCGCTTCTACCGCGATTCCATTGCCAAACTCGCCGAGTGCACCGACCTGATGAACAAGCAAAAAGTCGATTTCCTGATTCAGGTCGGTGACTTCAAGGATCAGGCGGATCAGCCGTCCGAGGAAACGACTCTCGGTTATCTGAAGACGATCGAATCCGCCTTCTCCAAATTCAACGGCCCACGCTATTATGTGCTCGGTAATCACGATCTCGATAGCATCTCTAAGCCTCAGTTTATCCAACACACAAAAATGGAGAAGAATCACTATTCATTCGAGCGCTCCGGTGCCCGCTTCATCGTCCTTGATGCGAATTTCAAGGCGAACGATCAGGATTACGATCGCGGCAATTACAATTTTCTCGAAACCCGCGTTCCTCCGGAGCAATTGAAATGGCTTGAATCGGAACTCGGCGCGGCGACGGGACCCGTGATCGTTTTCGTTCACCAGCGTCTCGATGGAACCGGTTCCGTCTTCGTGAACAACGCCGCCGACGTGCGACAGGTCCTGGAGAAATCCCGTAAAGTTCACGCCGTCTTCCAGGGCCACGATCACCGCGGCGACTATCGCGCAATCAACGGAATTCATTACTACACCCTCAAGGGAGCCGTCGAAGGCCCCGGCGCGGAAAACAATTCCTACGCGAACGTTCTCCTCCGTTCGGACGAGACTCTGGAGCTGACCGGTTATCGCAGGGCGATCACGAAAACGATGTAACCCCATATGTACCAATGTAATTGGCTTTGATTTGTAGTTTTCTCATGGCGGTAAAGATGAGAACCCAATTCCGGTTAATCCTGCTCTGGCTCGCCCTCTCAACGACGGCTTTCGCCCAAATCGTGTACGTTGATTCCAACCTCGCCGCCGGCGCAAACAATGGAACTTCCTGGACGGACGCCTACCGCGGCGCAGGCGCGCTGCAAACTGGCATCAACGCAGCCGACGCCGCCAACCAACAGGTCTGGGTCGCGGATGGCAACTACGTTGAACGCATCACAATGAAGGACGGAGTCAAGGTTTACGGCGGATTCCACGGCAATCCTGCCGGCGAAACTTTGCTCACCCAGCGCAACGCCGCCACAAACGTCGTAACGATCAACGGCAACAACGTTCAGAACCAGCCACCGGTTGTCACATTCCCGTCGGGAATCCTAAACTCGGCCTTGGACGGCGTAACCGTCACCGGCGGAGCTGGCGCCGTCATCACGATTCCCGGATCCCCCACGACCAACGTCGTCGCCAGCGGTGGCATTTACTGCATCCTTACAAACAACACGAACGCGATCGCCAATTGCACGATCACGGCAAATGCACTTTCCTACTCGACCGCCAGCGGAAACAATAACGTCAATTCGGGTCTCGGCGCCGGATTGAACCTGGATCAATCCAATCCAACAATCACGAATTGCAGGATCACGAATAATTCCATCACGATTTCAAACAGCAGCAACAACAGCATTTCCGCTGCGACAGCGGCCGGCTTAAGCCTGACGAACGCATCCTCACCCGTTGTCACGAATTGCATCTTTACCGGGAACTTTCCAGCACATTGGGATCCTAAGCTTAGAATTCCACGTGGACAAGT